>ENA-OOXJ01000058-OOXJ01000058.1-human-gut-metagenome-genome-assembly--contig:-NODE-58-length-99793-cov-5.928844_pt1 | contig 99793 bp, 91 predicted proteins | sample MGYA00241587_ERZ501343 | MGnify/ENA primary metagenome ERZ501343 (study PRJEB25962, sample SAMEA2042918) | human gut metagenome | biome: human gut; feature: human-associated habitat; material: faeces... | reverse complement strand
TACTTTTCTTTGACCGTACTTTTCTTTGAAAAGAAAAGTAGGCAAAAGAAACTTTGATTATTGAAAATGATATACAGATTTTTTGATAACTGCGTAAACAGAAGTCGACGAGCAGGCGACTGTTTTACTTTGCACACATATTTGTCTTTTTTACGATATATAATATCTGCAAAACCAATGAATCTGATTTTACGTTTTCAATTTTCAATTATTTTCATTTTAAGTTTTTCTGACGTTTTCTTTTGTTTTTACAAAGTTTATTATGTTTACTTTTCTTTTCAAACAAAATAAAAGCATAAAAAAATCCGTGCGTCACAAATTAAAAGCGGTACACAAAAAGTGCCGCATAAACGCGTCGGCGGAGCGTTTATGAAAAAAACTTCCGCCGGAAAGCGGAAAAATGACAAAAAGCAAAGCTCCTACACGGCTGATTGTTTTTTTGACCGCGATAATGATTTTTTCGGTAATAAGTGTTTCGGCTGCAAACGGAGATACGCTTATTGCCGCAGGAACACCGCTCGGCGTCCGATTCAGGACAGAGGGCGTTATGATAACCGGAATTCGACCCGTAAACGACAGCGAGGCGTCGCCGGCTCTTGATGCGGGACTTCGCAGAGGCGACGTAATAGTTTTCATAAACGACCGCAAAATTCAAAGCGCAGACACTCTTCTCGACACAGTGAAAAATTCCGAAGGCAAAGTGACGGTAAAATATCTGCGCGCAGGCAAAGAGATGACGGCGACTCTCACTCCTCTTCGGGACTCCGACGGAGAGCTGAGGCTTGGACTTTGGGTTCGCGAAAGTGCGTCCGGTATAGGAACGATAACCTTTATCGACCCGTCCGGCAGCACATTTGCGGGGCTCGGTCACGGAATATGCGATCCCGAAAGCGGAGCGCTTCTTCCTATGGCGGAAGGCACGGTTGAAGATGTTATCCTCACCGGCATAACGGCAGGAAAACGCGGTGCTCCCGGAGAGCTTCACGGATTCTTTTCCGGAAAACAGAACGGAAAGCTTTCTGCAAACACGTTTTCCGGTATAACGGGAATACTTTCCTCCGTTCCCGAAGGACTTGAAAACGAGCTTTATCCGATAGGAAAAAGGAATGAAGTACACGAGGGCGAAGCTTATATCTTCACCACGGTTGACGGAGAAGGCAGAAAAAAATACAGCATAGAAATATCAAAAATAGACGCAGGCGGAAGTCAAAAGAACTTTACCGTAACAGTAACCGATCCTTCTCTTCTTGAAAAAACGGGCGGTATAGTCCAGGGAATGTCCGGAAGTCCCATAATTCAGGACGGAAAACTGATAGGCGCAATAACCCATGTTCTCGTTTCAGATCCCACCTCCGGCTACGGAATATTCATTGAAAATATGCTTCCTGCATCAAATACAGCTTCGCTTTGCGATATCGCGGCATAAAAATCATAGGTCAAAATCAAACAAAATAATATATAAATCCGAATAAAAACGCCCATCGCGCGCCACTGCGGCAAAAGGCAAAGTAATGAAACACTTTTCGCCCGTCGCCAATCGACATGCACTACGGGCGTTTTTGTTTTATTATAATTATGTATAATAAAGCAAAGGACGTGATACATTGCAAAACAAAAAATTTGCCAAAAAGAACGGTATGCCGATAGAAGAATACGGAAAAAGTTCGATGAGAAAATTTCTCATCCGTGCCGTATACGCATCGGGGACGTTTTTGCTCGGACTTTTACTTTCCGGAGCCAAAGCCCCACTTGATACATACCCGTTCATCATAGCACTCACATCATCCCTTACATCCTGCGTAGGCTTTGCCTCGCTCGGTGTTCTGTGCAGACTTACGGTTGACGGCTCGATCGGGACAAGCGCATTTACATACTGCGCTGCGGCAATACTTGTTTGCGCTGCGCGATGGGTATTCTGCTTTCTTTTTATAGACAAATCCCGTCTGCGAGGTTCGGGCAGGCTTACAGACGACGTACTTACAAGAGTCCTTACGGCTTGTATCGCCTCAATCGGCGGTGCGCTTGTAACGGTTTTCGTCTGCGGATTTGACACGGTTACTATAATGGGCGGAGTGTTTTCGGCTTGCGCTTCGGGTGCTATGACTTTTCTTTTTGTTTCGCTGTTCGACAGACGTTACTTTTTCCCGTCTGCGTATGAAGTCGGAGGAGCACTGCTTTTGTTCGGTATAGCACTGTCTCTTGCCGATATAAAGTTTCATTCCGTATCTCTTTCTCTCGTGTTCGCCTTCGGGGCGGTTCTCTGGTGCGGATACTGCGGCGGATGGGCAAGAGGCTGTGCCGCAGGCTTTATTGCAGCGCTCGGCTGCGGAGGCGAGCTCGGCGTCGAGCTTGCGTTTTTCGGATTACTTTCGGGACTGTTCTTCCCCGTAAACGCAGTAGCCGCCTCTGCCGCAGGACTTATAGCGGCGATAACCTACGGAGCTGTATCCGGAGGAGCTGAAAAAGTGCTTTCATTTCTTCCTGAAGCGCTTATAGGAACATCTGTGATAACCGTTTCCGCAATACTCAAAATAATGCCGAAATACACCCCGACGGAAGAAAGCTCGGCAGGCGTGCTTTGTCACGATATAACGGAGAAAAAACGCGAGGAGGACAGAGTGATGAAATTAAAGCTTTTATCCGAAGCTATGGCTTCGCTTTCTCATGTGATAAAAAACATATCGGAACGTATGCGCCGTCCGGATGAGACCTCTCTTGCAAGCATGTGCCGCGCGGTATGGGCTGAAAAATGCTCAGGCTGCCCGATAGACTGCCCCTGCAAGAATATGTCGTCAATATCGTCCGACACACGCTTTGAACGCTTTGTTTCCAAGCTGATGACGGCGGGCAAGCTTCCCTCTTCGCGACTTTCGGAGCTTACGCGCTGCAAATGCCCGAAAAGCGATGAGATAATAGACGAAATAAATCTGCGAACTTCAAAAATGATAGAATACGCATTGAAATTTGACAAAACGGGAGTATTCGCCTTCGACTACGGAACCATGTCTCAGATGATGTCCGACGCCGTGTCGCAAAGCGGAGTCGGCTACACAATCGACAGAACGCTTTCGGAAAGACTTTCAAGAGCGCTGCTCCGTGCGGGGCTTGCCGCCGAAAACGTTGTAGTGTGCGGAGACAGAAAAAAGTACATAGTCGCAACGGGGACGTCGCTCCTTTCCGGAACGCTCGGAACAGAGGACATAAGAAAAATATGCGAGGATATATGCGGCACAAAATTTCTTTCTCCGGAATATACAGTCGAGCGCGGATGCGCCGCTATGACGCTTGAAGGTGCAAAAAGCTACGGTGTTTCGTATGCGGGAAAACAGTCCGAAAAGGACGGAGAACGTGTTTGCGGAGACAGCGTATCCGTAACGGAGTCAGCAGACGGATGCTTCTACTGCTTTATCTGCGATGGTATGGGAAGCGGCGAAACAGCCGCGCTGACCTCGCGCGTCTGCCGTGTTTTTCTTGAAAAAATGCTCGCCTGCGGAAATGACAAAACCACTACACTTGAAATGCTGAATATGTTCCTTAAAAATCGCGGCGCCGAATGTTTTGCCACGATAGATCTGCTTGAAATAGATATGCACACGGGAACAGCCGCATTTATAAAAAGCGGCGCGGCTCCTTCCTACATAGTACGCGGCAAAAACCTTTACAAAATATCTTCCGGAACGCTTCCCGTAGGAATACTTTCGGATATCTCTGCAGAGATAACGGAATTTGACCTTAAAACAGGCGATGTTATAGTAATGGTAAGCGACGGAATCTGCGGAGATCCCGAATTTGACGGAACGTGGCTTTCCGATTATCTTACAAAAGAAATGTCGAGCGATCTCACTCTCACGGCAGAGAAGATAATGATGCGCGCCCGCAAGGAGGACAAGCGCAGCGACGATATGACGGTAGAGCTTATCCGCATAGACCCTCCCACTGCCGGCGCCCGCGATACCGTGCCTGTCTTCCTTGAAGAAAGCGCCGTTTGGGGAGAAGATTTTGCGATTTAATCGGAGAATACAAGACGAAAAACGAGCATTTCGGAGAAAAACGGAGGAAAATCAGGGGTAAATTCCGTTATTTTCGCCTAATTTCGATTTTTTTTAGTTTTTTTCAAAAAAATATTGCATTTTAAATATATATCTGCTATAATGCTCTTGTGAATTTCGGATGGGGTATCCGTCCGGTCGAAAAAATATTTTTTGATATTGTTCACGGCACTTTTTAATGCACGGAAAATCTCGGTTTTTCGTGCATTTTTTTAAATCCGTAAAATCGGAAATTTTTAATTAAAAGTGGGAGCAGAAATGGATCGTAACACAAAAATCATCGAGCTGAGAAACGTTTCAAAAAGCTTTGACGGCGAAATCGTACTCAAAAATCTTTCTCTTGACATTCACGACAAGGAATTTATCACTCTTCTCGGTCCCTCAGGTTGCGGTAAAACAACCACGCTTCGTATAATAGGCGGATTTGTTGAACCTGACGAGGGCGATGTTTGCTTTATGGGCGAAAGGATAAACGACCTTCCCCCGTATAAGCGCAATGTAAACACAGTTTTTCAAAGATACGCTTTGTTTCCGCATCTGAACGTTTTTGAAAACATCGCATTCGGGCTCCGCGTCCATCGCACACCCGAAAAGGAAATAGTCGAACGCGTTGAAAAAATGATAGCTCTTGTAAACCTTAAAGGCTTTGAAAAACGCAGCGTAACTACCCTTTCCGGCGGTCAGCAGCAGAGAGTTGCCATCGCACGCGCGCTTGTAAACAATCCTAAGGTACTGCTTCTTGACGAACCGCTTGCCGCACTCGACCTTAAGCTCCGCAAAGATATGCAGAAAGAGCTTAAAAACATTCAGCAGCAGACGGGTATAACGTTTATATACGTTACGCACGACCAAGAGGAAGCTCTCTCCATGTCCGACACAATAGTCGTTATGGCGGACGGCGAAATCCAGCAGATAGGCTCCTCCACAGATATATATAACGAACCGAAGAACGCTTTCGTTGCGGACTTTATCGGTGAATCAAACATTCTTGACGGCATAATGCTTGACGACCTCAAGGTCAAGTTTTCGGGTCACGTTTTCGACTGTGTTGACAAGGGCTTCGGAAAGAATAAACCCGTTGACGTTGTTGTCCGCCCTGAGGACGTCGACATAGTCTCCACCGAAAAAGGTATGCTTCGCGGCACGGTAACTTCCGTAACCTTTAAGGGCGTGCACTGGGAAATAATCGTCGATATAGGCGGTTTCAAATGGATGATACAGACAACCGATTACTGCGCGCCGGATTCCGAAATAGGACTTTTCATCGAACCCGATGCGATTCACATAATGGAAAAATCCGAATACTCCGATATGTACGGCGACTATTCGTCTTACAGTGAAGAGTTTGACGAGCTTTCCGACGCGGGCGAGGATGATGAGGAAGAAAATGAATCGGAGGCGGAAGAGGAATGAGAAAAACATCGTTTCTTGAAAAATTTGCTGCCGTACCGCACATCATATGGATATTGCTTTTCGTGGTAGCACCTTTGGTGTTTGTTGCTTACTTTGCCTTTACCGACACATACGGAAACTTCACTTTCGACAATATCTCAATGCTGTCAAGCTATTTACACATATTTCTTCTTTCTGTCTGCTTTGCGCTTATTGCAACGGCGATATGTATAATAATCGGATATCCGCTTGCGTTCTTTATATCGCAACTCAAGCCGCAAACACAAAAGATACTCGTCGTTCTGCTTATGCTCCCTATGTGGATAAGCCTTCTTATAAGAACTTATTCTCTTATGGCGATACTCGACAACGGCGGACTTCTCAATTCCCTGCTTGAACAGATAGGTCTTGCAAAGGTAAAGATCGTCGGCACATCGGGCGCGGTTATTCTGGGTATGGTCTATGATTTCCTTCCCTATATGGTTCTGCCGATATATACAACGCTTTCAAAGCTTGATAAAAGATATTTTGAAGCCGCGGCAGATCTCGGTTGCAGCAGCACGCAGTCGCTTTTCCGTGTAGCTTTCCCGCTCTCGCTTCCCGGCGTTGTTTCGGGAATAACAATGGTATTCGTTCCGTCAATAAGCACCTTCTACATTTCACAGAAACTCGGCGGCGGCAGTTTCGATCTCATCGGCGATACCATCGAAAGACATTTCCAGAACGTCAGCACCTACAACATAGGCGCGGCAATATCGCTCGTAATGATGATACTCATAATCATCTCCGTTGCGATAATGAACCGCTTTACCGACGGCAACGAAGGCGAAGGAGGTATTATAGTATGAAAACCCTGTCTAAAATATATATACCGCTTATATTCTTGTTGCTTTATGCGCCCATACTTGTTGTTATAATCTTCTCCTTCAACCGTGCAGGCTCGCTCAATCACTTTTCAACCTTTTCTCTGCATTGGTACAAAGAGCTTTTCAGCGACTCCACCGCGCTCACAGCGCTTAAGAACTCGCTTTCCCTTGCAGTCATCTCCTCGCTTCTTGCAACGCTTATCGGTACTTTTGCCGCATTCGGAATAAATGCAATGAGGAACCGCCACATTAAAACGGCGGTCATGTCCGTTACAAACGTTCCTATGATGAACCCCGATATAGTTACGGGCGTATCAATGATGCTTCTTTTCGTCGCGGCAATGTCCGTTCCGTTTATACCGATAAAATTCGGCAGAACCACTATGATAATCGCACATACCACATTCTCTCTGCCGTATGTTATCCTGTCCGTGCTTCCGCGCTTCAAGCAGATGGATCGTTCTATCTGTGACGCGGCGCTTGATCTCGGTTGCACACCCATGCGTACATTCTTCAGAATAGAGCTTCCTATGGTGCTTCCGGGAATAATATCGGGACTTATGCTCGGCTTTACGCTTTCACTTGACGATTTCGTAATAAGCCACTTCGTCTCGTCTCCCGACTTTCAGACGTTGCCCCTCTACATCTACAACCAGACAGCGCACGAAGTAAAATACAGCATGTATGCGCTTTGCTCGCTTATGGTGTTTGCAATACTCATTCTTCTTTTCCTTGTCAATTTCGCAGGCTCGTTCGGAAAGAAAAAGCCGAAAACGGCAGGAGGTGCAAAGTGATGAAAAAAATTATTTCCGTTTTTTTTGCCGCACTGCTTTTTGTTTCGGCACTGATGCTCTCCTCCTGCGGAAACACAGACGGAGAAAAGGATTTCGGCGACGCCGTAACGCTTTATGTTTACAATTGGGGCGAATACATTTCAGACGGTTCCGACGGCTCGCTTGACGTAAACCGCGCATTTGAAGAATATTGCCGTAATGTTCTGGGCAAAAACGTAAAAGTAAACTATTCAACTTATTCTTCAAATGAAGACCTCTATGCAAAGCTTTCAAGCGGGGCGGTCAGCTATGACGTTATCATCCCTTCCGACTACATGGCGGCGCGTCTTGCCTCCGAAGGGCTTATAAAAGAGTTTGATCCTGCCGAAAGCATTGAAAATTACAAGTATATCGAAGACCGCTTCAAAGGACTTTATTACGATCCCGATGAAAAATACAGCGTACCTTATACATTCGGTACGGTCGGCATCATCTACAACACCAAGTACGTCCCCGAAGATGAAGAAAACATCGGCAGCTGGGCGCTTTTGTGGGACGAAGATTACACAGGCAACATTCTTCAGTTCAACAATCCCCGCGACGCTTTCGGAACGGCGCAGTTCTATAATAAAACAAGCGTAAACTCCGAAAATCCTGACGATTGGCGCGCCGCGCTCGATCTTCTTGTAAAACAGAAATCCATAGTTCAGGGTTATGTTATGGATGAAGTCTTCAACAAGATGAAAGGCGGAAGTGCTGCCGTCGCGCCGTATTATGCGGGCGACTTCTTTACAATGTATGCGGACAATGAAGACCTTGACTTCTTCTATCCCGAAGAAGGGACAAACGTCTTTGTGGATGTTATGTGCATACCTTCAAGCACAAAAAACTTCGACCTTGCAAAAGAATATATAAACTTCATGCTTACAGAGGAGATCGCAGTTGCAAACGCAGAATATGTCTGCTATGCGTGGCCGAATACTCTTGTAAAAGACAATGAAGAATATATAGAATATATGACCGAAGAAGTCCATCCGGACGCAATATCTATTCTTTACAATTTCGATATGTCAAACATGGAATTCTTCTACGACCTTCCCGACGACACAAGAGCGATCATGAACTCGCTTTGGGAAGACCTGAAGATTGAAAGCAATATCGGTATTGCAATATACATCATCTGCGCTGTTATAATAGTCGCGCTTATCTCGATTTTCACCGTAAGACTCGTAATAAAACGCAGAAGAAAATACTATTTTGATAAATACTCTGTAAACTGAAAGGAGACTCTTGACAAAATGAAAAAAGCTTCGCGTATCATCTGGGGAATTCTTGTCCTTGCACTTGGCGTTATCCTTTTCGGAAACGCGGCAAAACTGTGGGACGTAACCCTCTTTTTTGACGGCTGGTGGGCTGCGCTTGTAATGCTTCTGGCGCTGTTTTCAATCTGCACCGACAAGCCCAACATAGTAAATGTTTACTTTCTGCTCTTCGGCGGCGTTATGCTTTTCAAGGAACAAGGCATATTCATAGCAAAGGATACAAGCTCATGGCTTATAGCACTTGCGCTTCTCATTGCCGTTGCCGGAATAAGTATAATAATCCGCGCGGCATTCGGTTCTAAAAAAAAAATAACAACGATTGATGCAAATGAATTTGTATCATCCGAAAAAGAAACGACTGTTTCTTTCGGCGAAGAAACTATCCGTTTTGACGGAACGACCTTTGAAAGCGGCAATTATTCCGTCGCCTTCGGAGAGCTGACAGTCGACCTGCGCACGGCGATAATAGCGGAAAACGCAACGCTTTATGCAAAGGCGGCGTTCGGTGAGCTTAAAGTTCTGCTCCCTACCGATGTAAACGCCGATGTTGACGGAAGCACTTTTCTCGGAGAGATTGACACACCGCAGAGCGGCGGCGAAAAAACTCTGAAAATAAAAGCCTCCGCAACATTCGGTCAGATTTCGATAAGAAAATAAACAAAAATCCTCACGGCGGTTGCCGTGAGGATTTTTTATTTTATTTTTTTCTTTTCTTCAAGACGGTCAAGTACGAGCTTGTATCCGTCGCTACCATAAGAAAGACACTTGCCGACACGACTTATCGTCGCTGTGCTTGCGCCTGTTTCCTTTGATATTTCCTGGTAATTTTTCTTTTCCGAAAGCAGTCCTGCAACCTCAAATCTTTGTGAAATATCAAGAATTTCTTTTATCGTGCAGGCATCCTCGAAAAATCTGTAACATTCGTCAACGGTTTCAAGTGAAAGTATCGCTTCAAAAAGAGCGTCCGTTGCAGGAGAGCGCAGTTTATCCATAAAAAATCCTCCCTAACTTTATCTGCTTTAACAGTATATCACTTTATTTTGTTAAAGTCAAGCGAAAAATAAAAAGTCGAAATGTGATGCTTTACAAATCCCGAAAACGTGATATAATGAGTATATTCCATACGCATTGAAGGTGATGTTACACATGTGGTTTATATTTGCGATTTTATCGGCTGTGTTTGCAGCGCTTACATCAATACTTGCAAAGGTCGGAATCAATAATGTAAATTCAAATCTTGCAACTGCAATACGGACCATGGTAGTTGTACTTATGTCGTGGGGAATGGTATTCATAACAAACGCACAAAGCGGAATAACCGAAATTGACCGTAAAAGCTGGCTGTTTCTTATTCTTTCGGGACTTGCGACCGGTGCATCATGGCTCTTTTATTACAAGGCGTTGCAATCCGGCGATGTAACAAAAGTCGTCCCGATAGACAAGTTGAGCGTAATTTTCACTCTTGTTTTTGCGTTTGTTTTCCTGCACGAAAAATTCGATATAAAATCGCTTATCGGATGTATCCTGATAGGAGCCGGAACACTTGTAATGGCTCTGTAAACCACGTTGTATACGCTGCAAAAAATTTTACCTGCGGAGGATAGCGAAAAATGCAATCCATAAGAGAAATATACAAAATAGGAAGAGGTCCTTCAAGCTCGCATACGATGGGCCCCGAAAAGGCAGCAAAGCTCTTTCTTCAAAAGCATCCCGATGCCGACAGCTTCAAGGTAATTCTTTACGGTTCGCTTGCGAAAACGGGAAAGGGGCATCATACCGATCTTGCAATAAACAGCGTTCTCGGAGAAAGCAGAACAAAAATAGTTTTCAACACTGAAGATATCGCGCTTCCGCACGAAAACACAATGGATTTTATCGCTTATTCCGGCGGCAATGAAACGGGGACGATGCGCGCGCTCAGCATAGGCGGCGGAGATATTTCGGTTGAAGGTATACCGTCCGTAACTCCGCAGGAGGTTTATCCCGAAAACAGCTTTGCCGATATTGCGGCATATTGCGAAAAAAACAATCTGCGCCTTTCGGATTACGTTTACAAATACGAGGGCGATGAGATAAAAGAATATCTTGCGCTCGTTTGGTCAACAATGAAAGCCGCCATCTCCGAAGGACTTTCCGAAAGCGGCGTACTCGAGGGCGGACTCGGCGTACAACGAAAAGCGGCGATACTTTTTGGTCAGCATCCTGAAAACGAGACTGATGCAAACAAAGAAAACCGCATTGTTTGCGCGTATGCCTTTGCTGTCGGCGAGCAAAATGCCGCAGGAGGAACCGTCGTTACCGCGCCCACCTGCGGAGCATGCAGCGTTCTTCCCGCCGCGCTTAAATATATGCAGGAAACGCACGGTTTTTCCGATGAAAAAATAATAAACGCACTTGCCGTCGGCGGCATTATAGGGAACATTGTAAAAACGAACGCCTCGATAAGCGGTGCGGAATGCGGATGTCAGGCTGAAATGGGTACGGCTTGCTCAATGACTGCCGCTGCCCTTTGCGAGCTTTTCGATATGACGCTCGATCAAACGGAATATGCCGCCGAAGTTGCAATGGAACATCATCTCGGTCTTACCTGCGATCCTATCGGCGGACTTGTACAGATACCGTGCATTGAACGCGGAGCCGTTTCATCCATGCGTGCGATAAATGCGCTCAGTCTTGCAACTTTCCTTGCGGATTCAAGCAAGATTTCCTTTGATAATGTCGTTAAAACAATGTATCGCACGGGCAAGGATATGAATGCACGCTATCGCGAAACCTCCGAAGGCGGTCTTGCTTACACATACAAAAAACCCTGACCATACTTTTCTTTGAAAAGAAAAGTAGGCAAAAGAAACTTTAGTTATCGGGAACGATATACAGATTTTTAAGTCTCTGCACGGGCATGGCTTGCAAAAAGGCAAAAGAAACTTCGGTAATTGGTTATACAAATTTTACAGAAAAAAAGCAGGAGCAACCGACTCCTGCTTTTTGTATTCACTTTGCCCGATATGTATTTTATTCTGAATATATCAATTTGCATGAGGCATCATAATATGACGCCTTTGTCTTATTCCCGTTTTTATCGTATTCATAAACGAAATAACCGGCAAATTTGCCTCCGACATCATATATTAATCCTTTCGTTTTGTTCCCGTTTTCATCGTATTCATAAACGAAATAACCATTAAATTTGCCTTCGGCATCATAACGTAAATACTTTATCTCGTTACCGTTTTCATCGTATTCGCAAATGAAATAATCCTTAAGTCTACTTTCGGCATCATAATATGACTCCTTTATCTTATTCCCGTTTTCATCGTATTCGCAAATGAAATAGTCTTTAAGTTTACCTTCGGCATCATAGTTTGATTGCTTTGTCATTTTCCCATTTGCATCATATTCGAAAATCAAATAGTTTACAAGCTTGCCTATGGCATTATAGTGTGATTCATTTATCTTATTTCCATTTTCGTCATATTCACACGTTATCTTTCCGCACGATACCGCGACAAACAATATTGCGGCAGCAATACAGAGCGACAAAATGATTGATAATGCCTTTTTCATTGTATATCCCCTTTTCTGAATTTATATTTCTTGTCGCAGAAGCGGCAGCAGACCTCGATCTCGTCCGTATCCGTAAAAAGATCGCCGATATCCTTTTCGGAAAAGCCGCGAAGTGCGGATAAAATTCTGTTTCTGTCGCAGTCGCAGCGATAAACGGCGGGAATTTCGTCAAAAACATCATATTCTATGCCTGCAAAGGCACGGTCAAGGAGCTGCTCCTTTGTCGCGCCGTCCGCTATAAGCGAAGAAACATTGGTTATCAGCGGCAGATTTTTTTCTATCTTATCTACCGTCTCCTCCGAAGCATAAGGCAAAAGCTGAATAAGCACTCCGCTCGCCGCCTTGCAGGAAAGATCGGTATCCACAAGCACTCCGAGCGAGCATACCGTAGGTATCTGTTCGCTTTTTGCAAAATATGTGCAGATATCGTCTCCGATTTCTCCCGTTGTTATTTCAACGGAGCCTGTCTGCATTTCACCGGAGCCAAAATCGCGCACAACAGACAAAAGTCCCGCTCCGACAGCACCTCCGACATCAAGCTTTCCGTTTGATTTAAGCGGCAGATCGACGTCGGGATTCTGGATATATCCCTTTACGTTTCCCTCGTAGTCCGAAACGGCAATTATCTTTCCGGCAGGACCGTCGCCTGCAAACGTAAGCGTGAGCTTGTCATTTTTTTCTTTGAGCATTGTTCCCATAAGCGATGCCGCCGTCATCGTTCTGCCAAGCACCGCCGTCGCCGTAGGAGAGGTATGCTTCATTTTTACGGCTTCGTTTACTATATCGGTAGATATTATCGCAACGGCTCTTGCCGAGCCGTCTCTCGTCATCGCGCGGATAATGTTATATTCCATAAAATTCACTTCTTTCTGCAAACATAAAAAATTCTTTCGCTTTCATCCGTTACGGGCGCACATGAAATATCCGAAAATCTTTCGCAGATTTCAAATCCCGCTTTTTCAAGAGCGTTTCGGAGCGTTCTGTCGCTGTACATTCTCTGCCTTTGATATTCATCGGTTCTGCGCCACTTTTCACCGTGCTTTTCAAAGAACGTAAGATAAAAGTCGCAAATGCCCTTTTCTTTCACATAATAATTCTGCCACGAAAGGAAAAGATCTTCCGTTTCGTAAATAAAGGTATTGTCAGCGATGATATTTTCATATTTGTATTTGCTGTTTACGTCAAAAACGAAAACTCCGCCCTCGCAAAGACTGTCCGCCGTTCTTTCAAAGCATTGCGAAAGCTCCTCTCTTTTTGTGAGATAATTTATACCGTCAAAGCTGCATATCGCCGCTCCGTAATTTTCGCCGCAGTCAAGCTTTGCCATATCCTGCTCAACCAAAAGCATTTTTATATGCTTGTCTGATGCTTTTTTCAGTGCTGCCGAAAGCATTTCGCAGCTGAGATCGACTCCAGTGACTTCAAACCCCTTTTCGGCAAGAAGCACCGAAACGCTTCCCGTGCCGCAGCCGAGATCGATAAGTCTCTTGGGCTGAGACGGTGCATATTTTTCAATTATTCTTTCATAAAAGTCCGCATATCCGGCATAATCGGTATCAGCCATAAGGCTGTCATAATGCCGTGCAAGAACGGAATAGCTGTCCTCCATTTTGTCTCCTTTTATCTGAAAAGTGTTTTCCCGTCATCAAAATATACTGCTTTGCGGCAGATAAAAACTTCGCTTTCGGAAAGAGCGGGTATTTTATCGGCAATATATTTCACGGGAAGATTCGGCCCGACGAAGGTAAGCTCTTTGCACGAAAGCATTACGCGAAGCGTAAGCATTTCTCCCTCCGCCGTGCAGGATATAAGGCGCATATTCGGCGCTATATCAACTGTGCGTGTTCCCGCCTTGCCCGTTTTTTCCACATTTATCTCTCCCGAGAAAAGAGCGGCTACATCATTTTTTACCGCTTCCGCCTGCGGGGCTTCAAATGCTATTTCATAATCCGCCCAGCCGATATCGGAAAACTTCGTTTCCGGCTCGTATGCCGAAAGAATTCTTATTCCGTCGGGGAAAGACTCATTGAGTTTTCTGCATATTTCGTCATACGGAACTTCCTCCGTCATTTTGAAATCCATAAATTCGCACTCGCTTGAAACGCCGACGGAAAGCGGCGGAGAAAATACGGTCTTCGGATGAGGATTGAAGCCCTGCGTATACCATATGGGCAGCTTTGAACGCAAAAACGATGTCTGCACCGTGCGGTTCAGATCCAGGTGCGATATATATTTAAGCGCGCCTGTTTTTGAAAATTCAACTCTTATTTTTTTAAGTTCGGGCACCATGATCTCTCACCTCCGAGTTTATTCGCTCCGCATCCTGAACAGCTCTGTTTGCAGTTGGGAGTTGTTTTCCCTTCAAACGCTTTATGTCTTTCGCGCAGGAAGAATTCTTTTGTCATTCCTATGTCGATAACATCCCACGGAAGAATCTCGTCCTCCGTGCGCTCTCTGTTTGCATAAAAATCGGGATCGATCCCCGTATCCTCAAAGACAGATATCCATTTGTCATAACTGAAATATTCTTCCCAGCTGTCAAATCTCATTCCGCGCCTGTGCGCTTCCATAATCGCCTTTCCGAGTCGCCTGTCTCCTCTTGCAAACACGGCTTCTATGCGGCTGACTGAGGCGTCATGATAATTATATCTGATTTTTCTGTCGGTTATCTGCTCTTTAAGATACTGCTGCTTACGGAGAAGCTCTTCATATGCGCACTGCGGCTCCCACTGGAACGCCGTGAAAGGCTTCGGAATAAAGCAAGCCGCCGATATCGTCACCTGCGGAGCCTTGCGCGGTCTTGAAGGCGTGGCATAATATTCTTCTATAACGTCTCTTGCAAGCTTTGCGATCCCGCAAAGATCCTCGTCCGTTTCGGTGGGAAGTCCCTGCATAAAGTAAAGCTTTACCTGCGATTTTCCGCCCTCAAACGCCACTCTGCAAGCGCGGAAGAGGTCTGCTTCCATTACATTCTTGTTTATAACGTCGCGCAGACGCTGCGTTCCGGCTTCGGGAGCAAAAGTAAGCGTGCCGGTACGCACAGTCGATATCTTATCCATAAGCTCCTTTGTGAAGCTGTCCACACGGAGCGACGGAAGCGAAAGCGATATTTTTCTGTCGTTTGTCCATTCAAGGAGCATATCCGTAAGCTGAGAAATGCACGAATAGTCGCTTATCGAAAGCGAAGACAAAGTCATTTCGCCGTAACCCGTATTGTCGGCAAGCTTTTTTGCCTGCTCGCAAAGCACCTCCGGCGACTTTTCCCTTACAGGACGGAACACAGCACCCGCCTGGCAGAAGCGACAGCCTCTTATGCAGCCCCTGTAAACTTCAAGAGTTATTCTGTCCTGAACGGTCTGAATAAACGGCACTATGAACTTTTCCGGGTACGGAGCCTTGTCCATGTCTTCAACAATTCGTTTTTGCACCTTTTCCGGCACATCGGGATATTTAGGTGCGAAAAGCTTTATCGTGCCGTCATCATTGTATTCGACATCATAAAGCGACGGAACGTAAATTCCCTTTATATGCGAGGCTTCTCTCAGAAACTTCTCCTTTGAATAGCCTGCTTTTTTATGTTTTATATAAAGCTCGGTAAGCTCGATATTTACTTCTTCCCCTTCGCCTATGATAAAAAGATCGACAAAATCGGCAAGGGGTTCGCCGTTGTATGCGCATGGTCCGCCGCAGATCACGAGCGGATCCGCGTCTCCCCTTTCGCTTGCTGAAAGTTTTACCTTGCCAAGCTCGAGCATATTCACAAGCGTCGTGTAGCAAAGCTCGTACTGAATGGAAAACGCAACCATATCGAATTCATAAAGCGGGTCGGATGATTCAAGCGAGCAAAGCGGAATATCATGCTCGCGAAGCTGCTGCTCCATATCTGTCCATGGAGCAAAGCATCTTTCGCAGGCGATATTGTCGTGCTTGTTATAAATATCGTAAAGAATTCTCATTCCCAAATTCGACATTCCTATCTCGTATATATCCGGAAAACAGAAAACTATCCTTGCGTCAAGCCCTTCCTTGTTCTTTACTATCTGTCCCCATTCTCCGCCCGTGTAACGCGCGGGCTTCTGAACTTTTTTAAGTATACTCTCCGGAATTTTCATCATCCTCACTGCCTTTCTTTTTTGTTACTCTGCAAATTGCCTTCATCCGGCAATATTTGCAGGGATCCGTTCCGTCCGCATCCGTCGGAGCGGCATACGCAAGCCCTTTTTTAAGCTCTGCCGCGCATCCGAGAACAGTCTGCACCACATTTTGTTTAAGCTCACGGAGCGCATCAAGCCCAATAATATTTTTCGCCTTTCCGGCAGACGAGCCCTTTATCGGCGAATAAACACCTTTAAGCTCCGGCTCCATAGCGCGGGCAAGATCAAGTCCGTCATCACCCATTTCGGTAACAACGCCGGACACGGCAAACTTGCCGTCGCCCTCACCGTCTGCCGAAACGGCTTCCGCCCTCGGATTTGTTTCAACGTAAATAACTCCTGCAGGAACTATTTCTTTCCCGAAATACTTTTCCCCGTTTTCCCAGAGCGAAAACAGATACAAAAGCATCTGCATATCAAGTCCTGCCGATATTTTTTCAAGATCAAACTTCTTTGCGTTTTTCTTGTAATCGACAACGCGCAGATACAGCTTTCCGTCGCCGGAGTCATATGCGTCAACGCGGTCTATTCTGCCGAAGAGCTTTACTATGCTCTGTTCGTTTTCGATTTTTATTGCTTCAACACCATCGGCGCCGCCCACCGAAAGCTCAAAGCTTACGGGGCGGAATTTGCTTACGGAAAATTCATCTCTTATTCTTTTTGCAAACACCATTGCCCTGCCGCAAAGGTAATCGGTCATATGGCGAAGTCTCGGAGAAAGATCCGACATCGCTCTGCCTGTGATCTTGCGTATATATTTTTCAGCCGCAGAGCGTATTGCCTCCGCTGTTTCTTCTTCGGAAAAATCGTCTTTCGTCGCAAGCTTTGCCGCTGCTTCAAGCGTCGCATGCAGAAAGCTGCCTATGTTCATATCCGAAAATCCGGCTGTACCGTCGTCGGAAAGGTCAAGCTCATAACGGCAGAAATACTGAAATCTGCATTTTATATAATTTTCAAGGCGCGAATAGCTTGTATTTATGCTTCCCGAAAAAAGTTCTTCCGCATTTTCGCGTCTGAGTCTGCATTTTTCTGCCGACATCGGCTCCTTTGCGCAGGAAAGTCTCTCTGCATAATCGGGTTTTGTCAAAAGATAATCGAAGAGAGCTTTTGAAAACTCCCCTTTTTCCGAAAGCGCATATTCAAGCGCTGCCTCGCAGCCGTATATCCTGTCCTTTTCGGGAACATCCTCAAATCTTATTTCTTCAAGCTGCGGAAACAGCTTTTCTATTCTGCCGAGTGCCGAACAGCGTCCTGCGTTTCCGTCGGAAACATACGTTATAAAAAGCTCTTCCTGCGGCGCGCATACCGAAGTATAAAAGTAATAATATTCATCCGAAACGCTTTTTTCCAGTCTTGACGAAAAATCAACGCCGTTTTTACGCAGAAGATTTTTTTCATATTCCGAAAACATCCCGTCGTCTGTTACCCTTTTAGGGAAAACTCCGTCCGTCGCGCCGACGATATAAACTATCCTGGCTTCCGGCCGCGTCATCGCCGCGCCGCCTATAAGTACCTCGTCAACGGATGTCGGAATTGAGCCTATGTCGGTTTCCGAAAAAGCAAGCTTCAAAAGCTGTAAAAAGCCATCCGCGTCGGTTTCTTTGTCGCCCGCACTGAGAGCTGTCTGATCAAGTGCGTCGCAAAGCACCTTCCAAAGCTGAGAAAATTCCTCCGCTCCCGAAGCGTCGCCCGCTTCCAGCGAAAGTGCCGCATCCGCATTCAGCTTTTCGGGGATTTCCATCATTACCAGAAAATCATAAAGCAGTTTTGCGTGATCGCGCACTGTTTTACAGTCTCTGAGCGCTCCTGCAAATCGCAGAAGCGGAGTCTTTACCTTTTCGCGAAGAATTCCGAGTGTTTCAAGCGCTTCTTCATCTCCCTCGCGCGTTCTGTCGTCATAGCCGCGAAGGGGAAACGTCCACGCTTCGTCCGACGAGAACTTTTTGCCTTGTATTTTCCACTTTATAATATAGTTTTCGAGCAGATCGCATTCATCGCCCGAAATACCGCTGTAATCCGTTTTTATGTATTCTATTATGTCGCGACGCAGAAAACCTCTTCTTACGCAGGCATAAGCAGAATAAATGAACTTTACTATCCCGCGTTCGTCTATATCCGCACGGCGCGAAACATAATAAGGTATTCCGGCTTTTTCAAACTCGGCGTCAAGAATTCCGTCATAATCTTCCGTATCGCGCACGATAACAGCCATGTCGCGATAGCGGACGCCCGCTCTTACGCGTTTCGATATGTCAACGGCAACGGATTCGGCTTCCTCATATTTGTTTCTGCACTCCGTAACCGAGATATGCTCAGGAGCTTTTCTGTATTCCGCCGTATAGTTTTTTGATGAAAACAGATTTTCCGAAAGGAATGCAAGTTCGTCGTTTTTATATCCGATGCTGCGCCCGAAAATAACAGGCTCCGCAATATCGACTCCCGCTTTTACAGCCGTGCGATGAAGTCTTTCATCCGTTTCCGAAAGCGAAACAAAAGCCGCTCCGTCGCCGTCCTCGTCGGGAATATAGGAAAGAGAAACATACGTTTCGCTTGCCCCGGAAAAAACAGCCGAAAGCATTTTGTACTGCTCTTTTGTAAAGCTCAGGAAAGAATCTATGTAAACGTCCGTATCTTTAAAAAAGTCGCCGCAGAGCTCGTACGCCTTTGAAAGCGATCCGTCCGGCTCGCTCCACTTTTCCGCAACTTCGCTGTCAAAAGCGGAAAATATAAGCGCAAGATCGGAAAGCTTTCCCGCCACTCTCGGATTTTTGGAAAGCTTTTCGGATGCGGACAGAAGTTCTTCCGGCGTTATAAGGTTTTTGAAAAGCTCCGTCCGCTCGGAGGTAAGCTTTTCAACCGTCGAAAGATCGGACGGCGATATCCTGCCGTAGCATGAAAGCAGAGGCGCTGTTTGCCTGAGCACGTTATACATGATTATTTTTTTTGCGCCCGATCCTATATAGCTTTCGCATATTCCGCCACGACGGCGGAATATGTAGTTTGTAAGTCTGGAAAAAGTTACAACGTCAATATTTGCCGCACCCTCGAGAGAAGCACATTTTCGCTCGGCTGAAACGGCTTCCCTGTCGGGAACTATTATAAGCACGCGTCTTTTGCGCGCCGATTCGCTTGCTTTGGCATAAAGCCATGCACTCTTGCCAGAAGCCACTCTTCCGTAAACGAAATGAAGCATGCGCCCTTCTCCTTTCAGAAAATTTCAATAATTCTTACGTTTTTGTTGTTTTTAAGCGATTTCACAAGCGAAAACGCAAAGCTTATATGCAAATAGCATTTGCCTTCCTTCGGCTTTGAAGCGCTGAGAAATCCGCACTTGAATATAGATTCCGTAACGCACATAAGAGTTCCCTTTTGTTTAAGCTCCTCGGCATATTCGCCTTTGACGTCGTCAAAAACTATATATACCGTTCCTGTGAGCGATTCAAGCCTTTTTCGGCAGTGCCTGCGGGAAAAGCTTGCGATAAGCGCACCCAGAAGCGAAAGCGCAAACGCTGTGGGAAGTATAAGCAGCGCCGCTATAACCGCTATGGCTATCGTCGCGCCGCCCTGAATAAGCAGAATAACAAGGTATGCTATCCTGACAACGGAGGAAGCCAGAAGAAAGCGCTTCAACGCAAAGAATATTTTTGAGCATATGTCCGCCGCAGCCGACATATTTATCGCGCTTTTGAGATATCCCGCATAGCCGGAGTTGCGATCGGCGTTTGTCCGACGCAAAAATTCTTTTCCGGGCTCGCTTTTCCCGCCTGTAAAGCTTGCAAGCCGGCGTTTGTAGTATGCGTTCTCCATTTTCAGGATACGGTTTTCGAGTTTCAGCTTTTCAATACTCATCTGAGAATTCCTTTCGGAAATATTTTTACCGCGAGCGCACTTTTTTACTCATGCGCGCCGCCCTTGCCGCAAAGAAGATCTATATTCCTTTTTATCGTAGCCTTGCCTCGCCACGAAAAAGCCCTCTTTCTGAATTCTTCATCGCTCATCCCGCAAAGCTCTTCTGTGGTCAGATTTTTTATTCTGTTTTCTCTGAAAAAGCTTATCGGCGTCCGCGCGCCGTTTTTTATCGCTTTTTGCACCATAGGACAAGCGAGCTGACAGATGTCACATCCCCATGCGCTTTTGTATTTTATTATGTATTCTTTTTCTTTCTCCGAAAGCTCGCCTTTTTTCTGTGTCACGGCGGAAAGACAATCCATCCCCTCCAATATCATCGGGCAGGCTCTTTTGCAGGCGCCGCAATGAACGCAATATGAAAGCGGATATTCGCCGTTTTTATCGCAGCCGAATCTTTCGGATTCGATATCCGTAAATACTTCGGCAATGAAAACGAACGAACCGTATTTTTCGTTTATAATAACATAGCTGTCGCCTATCACGCCGAGTCCCGCGCGGCAGGCGGCGTCCGCCTCCTCTATCGGAGACTTGTCCGCAAAGCCGACAAATTTTCCTCCGAATTTTTCGCAGAGCTTTCCGCAAAGGCGCGGAAAAAGCCCGTCACAGTAAAGATGGTAATCCATCGGGCGCGCGTAAAGCGATATATTTCCATCGCCGTCATCATCGTAATAAGGAATAAGAAACATTATAACTGTTTTTGCCTCATTCGCAGGCAGCCCCGCCCTTTCCAGAAGATCCGGCCGGCGGAGCCTGCATTTCTCAATCGGAACAGGAGCAAAACATTCTATATTCTCTGCGGAAAATACATCATAAAGAGATGAATTCATAAACGTTTATCCTCATAATTGTGTTTTCACAAATTTTTCTTGATTAAAACCTCAACATATGGTATAATATATTGAATTAAAATAATTGCGCATATTGTATCTATGATAAATATTATAACAAATTTTCGCAATAAATCAACAGAAAATTCAGTAAAACATTGAGCGGAGTGATAAAATGGCTGTCAAAAACAACAATTATAACGACAACAGTATAACCATGCTGAAGGGAGCGGAGCGCGTCCGCAAGCGTCCTGCCGTCATTTTCGGTTCGGACAGCATCGAAGGGTGCGAGCATTCCGTGTTTGAGATACTCTCAAACTCCGTCGATGAGGCAAAGGAAGGCTACGGAGACAGGATAAATATAACCGTCTTCAGTGACAGGACGATCCGCATTGAGGATTTCGGACGCGGGGTCCCTCTCGATTATAACGAAAAAGAGCACGCATATAACTGGGAGCTGGTCTATTGCGAGCTTTACGCCGGCGGCAAGTACAACAACAACGAAAGCGGCTCAAACTACAAATATTCGCTCGGTCTGAACGGCCTCGGCGCGGCAGCGACGCAATGCTCGTCGGAATTTATGAAGGTTCAATCGTATCATACGACGGAAATGCTCGAAATGAATTTCAAGAAAGGCGAACCGGACGGAGAGCTCATCCGCACCCCCCTTTCAAGAAAGGAACAGCGGACAGGCACAATTGTGACCTGGCGTCCTGACCTTGAAGTATTCACGGACACAAACATCCCGAAAATATTCTTCGAAACGATGCTTGACCGTCAGGCTGTCGTCAATGCGGGGCTGCGCTTTGTTTTCCGCTGGCAGACTATGGAGGGCGACTTTGAGGAGAAAGAATATTATTATGAACACGGTATAAAGGATTATATCGCAAGAATGGCGGGCGCAGAGGCGATAACTCCCCCGCAGTATTATCAGATGGAGACAAGAGGACGCGACCGCGCCGACAAAGACGATTACAGCCTGAAAGCCGAGTTTGCGTTCTGCTTTTCAAACGCCTTCCAGCTGATCGAATATTATCATAACTCCAGCTTCCTCGAACACGGCGGCTCGCCCGACAAGGCGACAAAGACCGCCTTCGTCTATGCTATCGATAAATATATCAAGCAGACCGGAAAATACAATAAAAACGATTCGAAGATAACCTTCGCGGACATTGAAGACTGCCTTGTTCTCGTAATAAACAGCTCTTCAACGGAGACGTCTTATGCAAACCAGACAAAAAAGGCGATAACAAACGAATTCATCGCCGAAGCTATGACGGATTACCTCAAGAGCACCCTTGAAATATATTTTGCGGAAAACCCGCTCGACGCGGACAAGATCGCATCGCAGGTTCTCGCAAACAAGCGCAGCCGCGAAACGGCTGAAAGCACCCGTCTTAACCTTAAAAAGAAGCTCAGCACGTCAAACGACATAGCGTCAAGAGTTGAAAAGTTTGTTTCGTGCCGTTCTAAAGATCCCGAAAGACGAGAGCTTTATATAGTTGAGGGCGACTCGGCTCTCACGTCCTGTAAGCTCGGCAGAGACGCCGAATTTCAGGCGATAATTCCCGTGCGCGGAAAAACGCTCAACTGCCTTAAAGCCGGATATGACAGAATCTTCAAAAGCGAGATCATAACCGATCTTCTGAAGGTCATCGGCTGCGGAGTTGAAGTAAAACAAAAAGGAGAGGCGACGTTCGATCTCGACTCGCTGAAATGGAGCAAGATAATAATCTGCACCGATGCCGACGAGGACGGCTTTCAGATAAGAACGCTTATACTTACAATGTTCTACCGTCTCCTTCCCACGCTCATAAAAGAAGGAAAAGTCTACATCGCGGAATCGCCGCTTTTTGAAATCGCGTCAAAGGACAAGATATATTTTGCTTACAACGAAAAGGAAAAGCTTGATATATTGAAACAGATAGGCAATTCAAAATATACGCTTCAACGTTCAAAAGGTCTCGGCGAAAACGAACCCGAAATGATGTGGCAGACAACAATGAATCCTGCCTCGCGCCGTCTGATAAAAATATGTGAAGCCGACAGAGCACAGACGGAATACATTTTTGAAACGCTGCTCGGCGACGATATAACCGAAAGAAAAGATTTTATAGCGCGCAACGGCAAGCTTTACCTTGCCGACGCAGATATCTGAGTTAAGGGAGGATACGAAAAATGGCAAGAAAAAAGAAAAGCGACCAGATAACGTTTGACGACCTCCCCGCCGCGCTTCCCACGGATCAGCCTATAACGGAAACCATAGAAAAAAACTATATGCCGTACGTTATGTCGGTAATAGTATCGCGCGCAATCCCCGAAATCGACGGATTCAAGCCGTCACACAGAAAACTGCTTTATACGATGTATAAAATGGGACTTCTGACAGGTGGCAGAACGAAGAGTGCAAACATCGTCGGCCAGACGATGCGCTTAAACCCTCACGGCGATGCGGCAATTTACGAGACGATGGTCAGACTGACACGCGGAAACGAAGCCCTGCTTCATCCGTTTGTCGATTCAAAGGGAAGCTTCGGTAAACAGTACAGTCGCGATATGGCGTATGCCGCATCGCGTTATACGGAGGCAAAGCTCGATCCCATCTGCGCCGAAATATTCGGCGGTATAGACCGCGACGCAGTAGATCTCGTCCCGAACTACGACAATACCACTACAGAGCCTGCCCTTCTCCCGACGTCGTTTCCGAACATTCTCGTTTCGGCGAATATGGGCATCGCCGTAGGACTTCAAAGCCAGATATGTTCTTTCAACTTAGGCGAGGTATGCGACGGTACAATAGCCGTACTGCGCGACCCTGCGCTCTCCTCAGACGAGCTGATGGATATAATCAAAGCGCCCGATTTTCCGGGCGGCGGCGGACTTATCTACAATCGCGAGCAGATGAGAAGCCTGTTTGAAACGGGACGAGGAAAGGTCACTCTGCGTTCCCGCTATGTTTATGACAAAAATGCAGGCTGTATAGAAATAGTCGAAATTCCGTACTCCACATCGATTGAGCTTATATTCAAAAAGCTCACGGATATGATAAAAGAAGGTCAGCTTAAAGAAGTCACGGACGTGCGCGACGAAATAGACCTTCACGGCTTCAAGCTGACGCTTGACATCCGTCGCGGCACCGATCCCGATATGCTTATGGCAAAGCTGTTCAAGAAAACTCCCCTTCAGGACGATTTTTCCTGCAACTTCAATGTGCTTATAGACGGCGAGCCTCGTCTTCTCGGCGTAAGGGCGATAATCGATGAATGGATAAAATTCAGGATGAAGTGCGTAAGCCGCACGCTGAATTTCGATCTCGGCAAAAAGTGTGAAAAGCTTCATTTGCTTCTCGGTCTCGGAGAAATACTCCTTGACATAGATAAAGCAATAAAAATAGTACGCGAAACCGAAAAGGATTCGGACGTCGTTCCCAACCTTATGGCGGGCTTCGGAATAGACCGCGTTCAGGCGGAATACATTGCGGAGATAAAGCTTCGTCATCTCAACCGCGAATACATCATCGAACGCATAAAGGAAATAGAAGACTTGAAGCGTGAAATAGAGGACCTTCGCGAAACGCTCGGCTCGGAAAAGAAGATGAAAAAGCTCATAGCCACTCAGCTTGAAGAGGTAAAGAAAAAATACGCCGTGCCGAGAAAAACGCGTCTTATAGTCGAAGATACCGTAACCGAATACAAGGAAGAGGACTTTGTTGACAACTACAATGTCAAATTTTATTTCACACGCGGCGGATATTTCAAGAAAATAACTCTCACCTCACTCAGAGGCGCGGACGAACAAAAACTGAAAGACGGTGACGAGATCGCACAGGTTACGGACGGAGAAAACATATCCGAGCTTCTGTTTGTCTCGGACAAGCAACGCATTTACCGCACAAAGGCGTCGGATTTCGACACCTGCAAAGCCTCCGCTCTCGGCGATTATATTCCGGCAAAGCTCGGCTTTGAAAAGGACGAAAAAGCGATCGCCATGGATGTAGACACAAAATTCGATTCAAAGCATTTTGTCATTTACATCTTTGAAAACGGCAAAGGCGTAAAGCTTCCGCTCTCACTTTATGAAACGAAAACCCCACGAAAAAAGCTTGTCGCGGCATATTCTGCGGCATCGCCGATAGTCGCTGCGTTCTTCGTGTCGGAAAACGAGGATATCATCCTTGTGAACTCACAGAACAAAGCTATTGTTATAAATACAAAGCTCATTCCCGAAAAGGCAACGAGAACCGCAGGCGGAGTAACGCTGTTTACACTTAAAAATGACCAGACGATAACCGTCGCGAGTCGTGACATAGAAAATTTTGCCGGAAGCGCACGCTGCAGAAAGATAAAGATTCCGGCAAGCGGAACGGCTCTTGACTGACGGAGGACTTATGACCGACGTATATATAATCTGTTCCGACGGAGTATTCCGTCGGATGCTCGAGCTTGAGCTTACGGAATACGGCGCAAACGTAATGCCGGAGGGCAGCGCTGTCACAGCGCCGTGCGCCGCCGTTATCTCCGCTCCGGATATCGATAAAGCGGCTCTCCCGCAGGACGGATGCCTTACGGTGGTATTCGGATATCCCGAAGAACTTCCGGACACCGACAGAATAAATCCTTCGGCAGTTCTCGTCCGTCCGTTCGATACGGATGAACTTATGCGGGTGCTTTTCGGAGAAAGCAAGACGGAATCGGTACCGACAATAAGAAAAATAACGGCGTCCGGCAGACTTACGGTAGATATTGAAAAACGCACGGTAAGTTATCTCGGAATATCATCACGACTTACCAAGCGTGAATTCGCCCTTTTTGAATATCTTTACAAACGAAAAGGAATCGAAATTCCGAGAAGCGAGCTTTACGACAGCGTGTGGGGCGGAGGCGACGGAGAAAACGTCGTTGACGTTTACGTCTGCTATCTGCGCGAAAAGCTTGAAAATAAATTCGGAGTAAAGCTCATCCGCACTGTCAGAGGCAAGGGCTATATGTTTGAAGAGTAGAAAGGCGCAAAGATGAAAATAATTTCACGCGACGAATATTTCATGGGCATTGCGCTGAAAGAAGCCGATAAGGCGGCTGCTCTCGGAGAAGTTCCGGTAGGTGCGGTCGTCGTATGGAAAAACAAAATAGTTTCGCAAGCGTTCAACACCCGCGAAACAGACAAAAACGCTCTTTGCCACGCAGAAATAAAAGCAATAGATGAGGCGTGCCGAAAGCTCGGAGGCTGGAGACTTTTCATGTGCGAGCTTTTTGTCACGCTCGAACCGTGTCCGATGTGCGCAGGCGCAATAATAAATTCAAGAATAAAGCGCGTCGTTTTCGGAGCGCGCGATGAAAAAGCCGGAGCCGTAGTGTCACGCGAGGAAATGTTTTCGCTCGGCTTCAACCACACGCCTGCCGTAACCGACGGCGTTCTTGCGGAAGAATGTGCAAAAAAGCTGTCCGACTTTTTTGCGGATCTCCGCGAAAAACGGAAAAAGTGTAAAAAATGACGGAGTTTCAAGCGGAATTTTGTAATTATTTCCGTATAAAATATATTTGACTTTTTTCCGTATATGTGGTAACATATAAATTACACAAGCGGCGTATAAAAGGACGGGGGCATGACGCCCCGAGCAAAGGAAAAGAAAGGAAGTCCGTTCAATGAAGAAAGAACTCAAACAAATATTACTTATGATTTTGACAATAGCCATTGTCGCATCGTTCTGCGCAACAGCTATAAGCTGCGGCGGCAGCGGAAACAAGCAGACAACCGAGGAAGGCGGTCTTACGCTGAAGCCCAGCACAACCGATATACCATCCCCACCGGAGACAACCACAAGCTCAACGTCTCCTGTATCCACAACAACGGAAATTTCCGAAACAACGACGGAAAAACCCATTGAAACGACAAAACCGGTTACTCCTCCCGAAACAGGTACATATATAAATCCCCTTACGGGTCTCAAAACAAGCGTGACCGATCCTTCAAACAAACGTCCTGTCGCAATAGTTGTAGACAACATTTCAAACGCCTACAAGAACCAGAAGGGTCTCTATCAGGCAGACATCCTTTATGAAGCACTCGTTGCTCCCGGCATTACGCGTTATGTTGCGATAATCGAAGATTATGAATCCGTAAAGGATATATGCAACGTACGTTCGGGCAGAGATTATCATATCGACATCGCTCAGGGACACAATGCCATCCTCGTTTGTCACGGCGGTTCCATTACAAATAATTACAACTTCTATCAGCTCGTTATAAGCAGGCTCGGCAGCCGTTATGCGTTTGTTGACACAAAGGACGAATACGTTACGGGTACCGAAGAAGGCGGAAAGAAATACGGTACTATACAGAACTACAAGTCCCGTTCGGATCTTCTTTTCGACACGGTTGTAAACGGCTCGGCACTTAAAATAATGGTAACGGGCAAGTCCTCCAGATTTGCAAAGAGCGGCGCAGGCTACACAGGCACTCCGAACGGTTTCAAATTCGGAACAAGCTCCGCTTCGTCTTCCTCCATTTCCGCAAAAACAGTAAAGGTACAGTTCACAATGGATAACAACACCAGCACAAAGGACGTTACCTTCACTTACGATTCAGCATCTGATAAATACATCCGTTCACAGCTTCCCAAAGAAGGCACAAACATCTCCGGCGAAGAACTTTCCTTTACCAATGTTGTATTTCTCGGCGTTGAAGTAACTCAGGGCAAAGGCACTGAAGAAGACCCCAGAATGGCTCTCATCGACGTAACAGGTTCGGGCAAAGGCTATTACTGCTATGGCGGCAAGATGGTTGCCATCAGATGGTCGAAGACGGCAAACGGCGCGCTCAGACTTATGACCGAGAACGGCGCAGAGCTTACCCTTTCCGCAGGAAACACTTATATCGGCTATCTTGAAAAAGACTATGTCGGCGAATTTCCTTCAAAAGGTTATCACGCAAACTGAATAAAATGAAAAAGCACCCTTCGGGGTGCTTTTTTGATTTGAAAATGAAAATTTTATTTTCGCTTCAATTAAAAAGCCGCCTATAAGGCGGCTTTTTTCATCCTATATATACCGTAAGATTCATCTTTTCGCCGACAGGCGCGATAATGTTTCTCTCCGGTTTTATTTCTTTTCCGTCAAGCTCTATTTTGCTTACTTTGTCGCTCTCTCCCGAGCAAACAAATCTGATATTGTACTCACAGCCTCTGAAAAGCTTCTTTATCGAACATTCTTTCCACGAAAGCGGCAGACACGGCTCGATCCTCAGTCCCTCAAGCTCGGGATGCAAGCCGAAAATATATTCAACCGTACTTTTGAGCAGCCATGAGCTTGCCGCCGTTCTCCAGCTTTGTCCGGGAGTAGCGTAACGGTAGCCTGTCTCGGGTGCAAAATATGAATTATACATTGCATAAGGCTCGCCGCATTTTGTTTCATACTCGGTGTTTGTCACAAGCATTTTCTTCAGTCCCTCTTCAACCTTGTCGGGACGATGAAGCATACTGTCAGCAGCAAGCTTCCATGCGGAAGGATGCAGATAGATTCCACCGTTATCCTGAACGCCGGGCGCCTTTTCAGCCATAGAACCTATGTAAGGGTACTGATGCGAATATGCGGGATATGCGAGTCTTGTGCCAAGCTTTGTTTCAAGAATTCTGTCTGCGCTTTCCATAGCAATACGGTCCTTACCGTCCTTTGCTGCACCCGAAAGCACAGCCCACAGCTGAGAGATAAGGAATATCTTTCCCTCTTCGCTGTCCCTTGAGCCCATAATTATATCGTCGTCCGTGCGGGCATATATGTAATATTCGCCGTCCCAGCCGTACTTGTCAATGCGCTCGCGCATGATGTCGCCGCGCTCGGCTGCGGTTTTTGCGTCGTCCGTTTTTCCCATAGCGGCGGCAAGTCTGCCGAAAGCGGCATTGGCTCTGTACCATGCAAGCGTCAGCCATACGGAAACGCCTTTGCCTTCAAGTCCGGCAAAATTCACGCAGTCGTTCCAATCTCCGCCCCATATGCGAACAAGTCCGTAAAGTCCTGTGAAATTCCACAAAAAATCTACCGAACGGCGAAGATGCTCATATACGCTCGCCTTTGTACCGTTGTTGAATTCAACCTCTTCATTGAGAAGATTTATATCGCCGAGTTCTTTTACTATCGTGTCTGCGGCGAACGTCATCCAGACGGTGTTATCCGCGAATTTTCTGTCGCGTATCGCGCCGTCGATTATCGTTCTCGGAGCATAGCCGGTATCATACTGATATGTAAGGATGCGTTTCAGTCTTTCCCATGCAAGGCGCGGATTTACACACGCAAGACATTCCGTATCGCTTGTAAGATCGCGATATCCGTTATGGCGGACTCTTGCCCATCTGCTGCCCATATCGGCGGCGTATTTCATCCAGCCGTTTATAAGCTTGTCGAAGTCTCCCCACGGAGTGCTTATCTCAATACCGCAAAGTCTTTCTTTATATTTGTTTTCCATAGCGGAAAATTCTTTTTCGACCTCGTCCGGAGAAAGCGCGGCTATGCCGTCTTTATCATAGGCAAGACCGAGCGTGAAATGAACCGTCTTTTTCTCACCGGGGAGAAGCGTCATATCGTTTTGCAAAACAAGACAAAGCTTTTCGGAGTTGCAGTCCGTGTTCTGACATTTAAGTCCTTTTTCAAGCGCCGAAGGATGCTGTTCGTCGCCGTAAGGTCCGATAAAAGCGTTTCTTCTTGAATCAAAGCCACTTATTTTATCGCTTGAAGCCATATATGCGTACATCGGACGGCATCTTCCGGGCAATGCGGGATCGGGATAAAACTCAGTGTAGAAATGTCCCCATACTGCATTTTCATCTTCAAAAGCGCCGCCCGTGGCAAGATTATAACCCTGCGGACGGTATGTTCCGTCAACTTCGGTCTTTGCATACGAAACAAGCGAAAGCGTTCTTTCCTTATCGGAAGTATTTTCAAGCGTTACGCTCCATATTTCGCGCATACCGTCGCACGGCACGAATATGCGCAACGTGCTTTTTATGCCGTTTTTCTTTTGGCTTATTTCGGTCGAACCGTTTTTGTGAGTACAAAGATAATCGGTATATCCCGAATTCATCGGCAAACCGCATATGCTGAAATATTTTCCGTCCTCCGAGACGAAAAGATTACGGTTTGAAACAAGCATGGCTCTTCTGCCCATGTCGTCCTGTGCAAAACCTTCTCCGTAGCCCACCTGAGATGTAAAGGTTATGTATTCGTCGTTGTACATATAATTGTACCAATGGCGCGGAGTTTCCGGCTCTGTTATATAATATGCGTCCCCTTTTTCGGAAAAATGACCGTACTGCTTTGTTCTGTCCATAAAAGCGGTTCCTTTCAAAAATGTTTATATATCCTTTAATACAGATATCAATTCAATCGCGGCAAATACTTTTTAGGATCAACTTTTACATATGAGCCTTGCGAATACTTTCTTATCTCAAAGTGAAGATGAGTGCCTGCATAGGGATTTGATGCGGTAGGCGCCGGAGAGACTCTTCCGGTGTTTCCGCTGTAGCCTATAACCTGACCCTGAACTACTTTATCTCCCGCAGATACCGTCTTTGACTTTAAGTGTGCGTAATATGTGCGATAGCCGTTTCCATGATCTATAACAACATACGTTCCGTATGTCCAGCGAAGGTCTGAAGAGGAAAAATAGCCGTCGTTGCAGGCATAAACGACCGTCCCGCTCATTGAAGCCGTTATCGGCGCTCCGTAATAAACGCCGAAATCTATCCCTCCGTGTGAGTTTGATCCGCCGTAATATTGCGTCACACGGTAATCCGCTCCGCCCTGAGCCGCCGTCCTGAACGGAAGAGCAAAAGTCTCCTCTTTTTTCTTTGTGCCTATGGCTATTACTTCATCAATAGGCGCAACCGTTTCGGATGAGATGACTTCGCGCTTTATCTCTTTTCCCCGCTCATATGTTATTTTATATGTATTTACCGTATATCCGTCGGCGCCGTAGGTTTTTGTCCTTCGTTCGCCTTCGTAAATATTTCCGTCATAAACGTACTTTACGGAATATTTCACCGTGTTTTCGTTTTTCTTTATCGTTTCGTATGTAAATACAGGCTTTGTGCCTGTTTTTATTATTTCCGATACCGCCGGAGTTTTCTCCTCCGATATAAGCTTGCGGCTTACTTCCTCGCCGCGCTCGTATGTCACTTCGTAAACTCTCAGAACAACGCCGCAGACGCCTTCCCTCTCGGTAATCCGCTCATCCTCGTACATATCGCCATCGGTCACCGTCTCCGTTTCAAACGGCACGCTTTCCCGCTCTGTTATGTGGTCTGTACTGATTATCGGCTTTGTTCCGACAAGTATTTTCTTGTTTTCCGGTTCGCTCAGAATCTTTTCCTCGCTGTCCTCAATAAAAAGCTTTCCGTCCGAATAATAACCCGTTTTTGTTATCTGCAAAAGACCGTCCCTGCCGTATTTCAGAACGTAACTCACATCCTCATATTCATCGTCAGAATAGACATATTCCGTTTCGCGCGGAATTTTTTCTATCGTCGCGGACTTTTTCGTCTCAAACGAAGGCTCAGGCGTGCTTTCCGACGAAGTCGAATCGGTCAGAACGTCTTCTTCCTGTGTTTTTGTAAAAGAAGTCTGAACAGCCGACGTTGCAGCCGCCGCTGTTGTCTCTGCCGACAAAGTGCTTATGTAAGTTTCGGACAGATGTCCGTCGTCGCTTTCGGTGTGGGGAGTCTCCTTTGCGCATGACGCAAAAAATGCCGAAACCGCAAAAATCACCGCAAAAATCATGATTGCGCCGAATCGCCTGTGATGTGATCGTGCCATAAGAATACCGCTTTCTTATCCGGACAAGAAGCCGCTTGTCGCTTCCTGCCGAAATTACCTTGCTTTGACAAAATTATATAACACGGCACATAATATTTCAATGAATAAATAAAGGGTATAAAAGAACAATATTCCTGTAAATACCTAATAAATTTCAAAAGCGATATCCTCATTATTACGGCTCGTATTATACCACAAAACCTGTAAAAAATCAAGACTTGTAATTTGTCTTTTCCCGATTTATAATTTAAAATGCAATAATATGATAAGAAAATACAAAAGGATGTGATGAAAATGAGCCGACCACCCAAAGATCCCGGACTTATGAAACACCCGATGGACAAAATGCGCGAACCGAAACCAAAAAACATAAAAGAGGTTCCGGGATATCTGAAAAGGGTAATATCAAAATTCTTTTACAGACTTTTCTATATTTTCGCCCTCGTCTGGGAAGCAAAGCCAAGCGTTCTGCTTCTGATTTCGTTTTTCTCGGTAATACTCGGCGTTCTGCCGGCAATCTCCGCGTCGATAGCAAAGGATATCTTAAACCGCCTTGCAGTTGACTATGCTCTGGTGAAGGCGGGCGAAGGCGACCCTTCCGCCATGCTCAATGAAATACTTATGCTGCTTGTATGGCAGTTTGCGATAATCTTCGCGACCTCCGTCGTTTCAAGCCTGAAAACATACACAACGAGGATTGCAAGCGAGCTTGTCGCGTACAGGACCAACGTCAAAATAATGGAAAAGGCAAAAACGGTCGATGTTGCAAGCTTTGACCGTCCCGATTTCTATGAGAAGCTTGAAAACGCCTCACGCGAGGCGGGCAACCGACCGATGCAGGTGCTTTCGGCTGCTTGTTCCTGCATCTCCGCCGTGATCAGTATGGTTTCGTTCATCGTCATTCTTGCCGGAATTCCGGGCGAAGTACATATTGCAAGCCTGAGCGTAAAAACAGCCGGCTTTGCGCCGGTAGCTGTTGCGCTCGTTGCGATTCCTTCGGCTATCGTTTCCTTTGTTTACAGACGCAAGGTATTCGATTATGTCCGCGGTCGCTCCAAAGACAGACGGCAGTTCAACTATTATAAAGGTCTTATGACAAACAAAGATATGGTCAAAGAGATCCGCCTTTTCGGACTTTCGGACACATTTATCGAAAGATACAAAAGCATCTTCGGTCATTATTTCAACGGTGTGCGCCGCATATATTTTTCGGAGGGCGCATGGAACCTTGTGATGTCAATACTGTCGTCTTCCGTCAACTGTGTGCTTTTTTTGCTGATAGCAAAGGGCGTCATAGCAGGCGATTTTGAGGTCGGTAACTATTCGCTTTATACGGGCGCGCTGCGCTCGATAGCGAGCGGAATTTCAACGCTGATAAATACCACCGCATCCATTTACGAAGGCACGCTTTTTATCGACAATCTCATAACATTTATTGACGAAAAAACCGAGATAGTGCCTTCGCTTCCCGAGCCTCGTCATCCGCAGCGTCATATCGCTCACAAAATAGAGCTGAAAAACGTTTCGTTCCGCTATCCCGGCACAAGCAGGGATGTTATAAAAAATATGTCCGTAACCTTTGAACCCGGCGAAACAGTCGTTCTTGTAGGGCTCAACGGCGCTGGAAAGACTACGCTTATAAAACTGATAACAAGACTGTACGATCCAACCGAAGGCGTCATTCTCCTTGACGGCCACGACATAAGGGAATACGACATAAGCGAGCTTTATTCGATATACGGAATAATCTTTCAGGATTTCGGCAGATACGCCGTATCCGTCCGTGAGAACGTCTCGTTTTCCGATATAAACAGCCCGATAGACGATGAAAGAGTTTCAAAAGCGGCAAAGGAAAGCGGCGCCGAAGATTTTATAAAAAATCTGCCGGGAGGATACGATACCGCGCTTATGCGTTATTTCGAAGAAGACGGGATAGAGCTTTCAACAGGTCAGTGGCAGAAGCTTTCCGTTGCGCGCGCATTTTACTCCGATTCCGATATTCTCATTCTTGACGAGCCGACTGCGGCGCTCGACGCGATCGCGGAGCAGGAGATCTATTCTCAGTTCGACAGTCTCCGCAAGGATAAAACCACAATTTTTGTTTCGCACAGACTTTCAAGCGCAACGACGGCGGATAAGATCCTCGTTCTTGAAGACGGACAGATAATAGAAAGCGGGACCCATCGCGAGCTTATGCGGAAAGGCGGCAGATATTGCGAGCTTTTCTCAACTCAGGCGCAGAGATATATCGCATCGGAAAGCGACATAAAAAAATAACCGAAAAAATCGGAGAAAGCCGAAAGCCTTCTCCGATTTCTGTTTTTATTCCTTATCTCCGCCGTTTTTCGGCTTTGTCAACGCGCCCAAAAGCACAACCGCAAGAATTATCACAGCGGTAACGATAAATATTCCCGCCATACCCTTTGCCATTATCGGCAGAGTACTGAGAAACGCATCAAAATTTATATTCATAATCCTTCACCACCTTAACCGAGCAATGTCAGCAGAAGTCCGCCGGCTATGACGGAGGCAATCTGCCCCGATACGTTTACGCCTATCGAATGCATAAGAAGGAAATTCTGCGGGTCCTCCTTCAGTCCCATCTTGTGAACGACTCTTGCAGACATCGGGAATGCCGAAATGCCTGCCGCGCCGATCATCGGGTTTATCTTCTTGTCCTTCGGCAGGAAGAGATTTATCAGCTTTGCGATTATGACACCGCCCGCCGTATCAAATATGAAGGCAACAAGTCCAAGTCCGATTATGAGCAATGTGTCTGTAGTAAGGAAGTATTCTGCCTGCATCTTGGTTGCAATCGTAATACCGAGAAGAATCGTTACAAGATTTGAAAGCACCTTCTGTGCCGTTTCGGAGAGCGAATCAAGCACGCCGCATTCGCGGAGCAGGTTTCCGAACATAAGAAATCCTATGAGCGCAACGCTTCTCGGAGAAACGATACCGGTTATCATGGTTATGATTATCGGGAAAAGGATTTTGGTCGTTTTTGAAACGGATTTTTCCTGATAAGGCATACGGATGAGGCGTTCCTTTTTAGTTGTCAGCAACTTGATAACAGGCGGCTGAATGATCGGAACGAGAGCCATATATGAATAAGCCGCCACCATTATCGCCCCGAGATATTTTGAACCGAGAAAGTTTGCAACGAAAATCGACGTCGGTCCGTCCGCCGTACCGATAATGCCGATGGACGCCGCATCCTTTATATCAAAACCGAGAAGTGCCGCAAGGCTGAACGTAAAGAAAATGCCGAACTGCGCCGCCGCGCCGAAAATCATCAGCTTGGGATTTGAAAGAAGCGGTTCAAAATCGATCATCGCTCCGATGCCGATAAAGAGCAGAAGCGGAAACAGCTCATTGGCTATTCCTGACTCAAATAGTACGTCTATAACGCCGATCTCTTTTATGCCGTCATATATCTGCGTAACCGCGCCGGAAAGCGGAAGGTTGACAAGAATTGCGCCAAAGCCCATAGGCAGAAGAAGCGTAGGCTCCATATCCTTTTTTATGGCAAGATATATCAGCACGCCGCCGATTATCCACATAACGACCTGTTGCCACGTTATGTTTGTAATGTTTGAAAACAATGCTCCCATGAAATGTCCTCCGAATGTTTGTACGGGAATTGAAAAAATATGATTAAATATTATCACATTCTGCTGTATTTTTCAAGTATATTACCGGCGATATTTTTCTTTGCACAATTTATTTGAATTTTATGCAATATGATTGTCCGAAACAAAGAAAAATCCGCACATAATAAACATATTTTTCTTATCGGAACCGCACGCCGCATCTAATTTTTTCAGATTAAGCCCTCTGCATATCGATATATGCATAACCGATATGAAAAATCAGCAATTGCATAATCGCTCGATTTATGATAGAATATGTAAAACAATTATTTTAGGAAGGTATTTTTATGAACAAGATATCCATCATCGGAACCGGAAGCGTAGGTTCCACCATCGCGTACTCCCTTGCAATTCTCGGAATGGCATCCGAAATCGTAATGATCGACATCAACAGCGAGAAGGCTCTCGGAGAGGCTCTCGATATCAGACAGGGTACCCCCTTCTGCAGCCCCTGCTCCATTTACGCAGGCAGTTACCTCGACGCCGCAGGCTCAAACATCGTTATTCTCACATCGGGAATAGCAAGAAAGCCCGGGCAGTCACGTCTTGAGCTTGCTCAGACAAACGTAAACATAACAAAGAGCATTATTCCCGAAATAACAAAATACGCTCCGGACGCAACGTACATAATCGTAAGCAATCCGGTAGATATCCTTACTTATACATTCCACAAATTTTCAGACCTTCCCGAAAACCGCATAATCGGCTCGGGAACGATCCTCGATACGGCTCGTCTCCGCGCAAGACTCTCCGAATACTACAACATCAGCCAGAGCAACGTTCACGCTTATGTTTTCGGCGAGCACGGCGACTCTTCCTTCATTCCGTGGTCGGTTGCAAACATATCAAACGTACCGATCTCAAAGTGCAACGAACTTATATCGCTTCCCGACATGGAAAGCCCTGCTCTCAACTTTGATGAAATAGAGCAGTATGTAAGAAAATCCGGCGGCAGAGTAATCGCACGCAAGGGCGCAACATTCTATGCGGTTTCAATTTCCGTATGCCACATCTGCAAGTGCCTGCTTGCAGGAATAGACACAACGATGACAGTCTCCACAATGATGCACGGAGAATACGGTATAGACGACGTTTGCCTCAGCACACTCAATCTTGTCGGTCACGACGGCATACGCGGCAAGGTAAACGTTCCGCTTACCGACGAAGAGACCGCAAAGCTCCGTCTCAGCGCAAACACTCTCAAAGATGTTATCAAAAATCTCAGCATCTGAGAAAAGGACGGTAAACAAAGATGGAATATCGCATTGAACACGACTCCATGGGTGAGGTAAAGGTTCCTGCGGATCGCCTCTGGGCGGCGCAGACCGAAAGAAGCCATGAAAATTTCAGAATAGGCGTTGACATCGAAACAATGCCCCGAGAAATAACCCATGCATTCGGAATTCTTAAAAAGGCCGCCGCTATGGCAAACGCCAAACTTAAACCCGAAAAGATGACCTCGGAAAAGCTCGGCGCAATATCACAGGCGTGCGATGAAGTCATTTCTGGAAGCTTAAACGATCACTTTCCGCTCGTCGTATGGCAGACAGGCTCCGGCACACAGTCGAATATGAACGCAAACGAGGTCATCGCAAACAGATCAAACCAGATAGCCGGCTCAAAACTCTGCCACCCGAACGACGACATAAATATGAGCCAATCCTCAAACGATACCTTCCCTACGGCAATGCACATATCTGCCGTAATAGCAATAGAGGATAAGCTCCTCCCCGCGATAGAAACACTTATAGCCACATTCAAGCGCCTTGAAGCGGAAAACGAGGGCATAGTAAAATCCGGCAGAACGCACCTTCAGGACGCAACGCCGATAAAATTCAGTCAGGAAATCTCCGGCTGGAGGTCAAGCCTTGAAAGAGACGCGGAGCTTCTCCGCATTGCAGTAAAGCCGCTTTATGAGCTTGCTCTCGGCGGAACGGCTGTCGGCACGGGACTCAACGCTCCCAAAGGCTTTGCCGAACTTGTCGCCGCAAAGGTAGCTTCGCTTACCGGAAAGCCCTTTGTAACGGCCGAAAATAAATTCCACGCGCTCACTTCAAAAGATGAACTCGTATTCGCTCACGGTGCAATAAAAGCGACCGCCTGCGACATGATGAAAATAGCAAACGACATCCGTTGGCTGGCTTCCGGTCCGCGTGACGGTCTCGGGGAAATACATATTCCCGAAAACGAGCCCGGCTCGTCCATAATGCCCGGAAAAGTAAATCCAACGCAGTGCGAAGCGGTCACGATGGTAGCCGTTCAGGTCATGGGCAACGATGTAGCTGTCGGAATGGCGGCATCGCAGGGCAACTTCGAGCTTAACGTTTTCATGCCCGTTGCGGCATACAACTTCCTGCAGTCCGCACGTCTGCTTGCCGAAGCGATAGTTTCTTTCAACATAAACTGCGCCGTCGGAATTACGGCAAACAAAGAAAAAATGTATCACAATCTGCACAATTCGCTCATGCTCGTTACGGCGCTCAACCCTTATATCGGTTATGAAAACGCCGCAAAGACCGCAAAGAAAGCTTTTAAGGACAATATCTCCTTAAAGCAGGCATGCGTTGAGCTCGGATTCCTTACTGCTGAAAAATTCGATGAGGTATTTCATCCCGAACAGATGGTTTAATACCTGACGGAGGTAAATATGAAGGTAAGTTATTTTCCCGGCTGTACCCTCAAAACCAAAGCGAAAGACCTTGATCTTTACGCACGCAAAAGCGCCGAAAAGCTTGGCGTTGAGCTGTGCGAAATAGAGAATTGGCAATGCTGCGGAGGCGTTTTCGTCAGCGCAAAGGACGAAATAGCCACAAAGCTGTCAAGCGTGCGCGCACTTGTTTCAGCGCGCGACGCGGGAATGCCGCTCGTAACAGTGTGTTCAGCCTGTCATAACGTAATAAAACAAACAAATGCCGCCATGCGTACGGATGAAGACTTCGCAAGTAAAGTAAATCTTTATATGTCGCAGGATAAAAATCCTTCCGAGCCTTATCACGGCGAGACGGCTGTCTATCATTATCTTGAGCTTCTTCGCGATACGGTCGGCTTCGATAAGATAAAGGAAGCCGTAACACGTCCGCTCACAGGCAAGAAGATCGCCGCATATTACGGCTGTATGCTTCTCCGCCCGAACAAGGTAATGCGGTTCGACGATCCGGAAAATCCGAGCATTATGGAGGATTTTATAAGAGCGCTCGGCGCAGAACCGGTTATTTATCCGCACAGAAACGAATGTTGCGGCGGATATATAGCACTTGAAGATGCAGACTCCGCAAAGAAAAAGAGCCTTTCCGTAAGCGGCGACGCCGCAGATCACGGAGCCGAGCTTATCGTTACGGCTTGTCCGCTCTGCAAATACAACCTTGTCAAAAACGGAAGTCCGGTTCCCGTTATATACTTTACCGAGCTGCTTGCGGAAGCGCTCGGCGTAAAGGAGGATAAAGATGCAGAATAAAACAGAGCTTTTGCGCGAACAGGTTCTCCGCATAAGCGGCGTAAACCCCAGAAAGTGTATGCGCTGCGGAAAATGCTCCGCAACCTGTCCGTCCTATGACGAAATGGAATACCATCCTCATCAGTTCGTTTATATGGTCGAAAACGGCGATATCGAAACTCTGATGAAATCGCCTTCCGTTTATAAATGTCTTTCATGCTTTGCCTGCGTTGACCGTTGTCCCAGAGGCGTTGAGCCGGCAAAGCTTATAGAAGCCGTTCGTCTTTGCGTCATCCGTGAAAAGGGCGGCGACAGAATGACGGCAAACGATATTCCCTCCCGCATAGACGATGACACGCCCCAGCAGGCAATCGTCAGTGCTATGAGAAAATATTCAAAATAAAGAAAGGAGAAAACATTAAATGCAGAGAATCGGAGTTTTTGTCTGTCATTGCGGCACCAATATTGCCGGCACGGTAGACGTTAAAGCCGTGGCAGAAGCACTGAAAAACGAACAGGGCGTTGTTTTCTCCACGGATTATCAGTATATGTGTTCCCAATCGGGACAAAACATAATAAAGGAAGCGATCGCAGAGCATCATCTGACAGGTATCGTCGTCTGCTCATGCTCGCCCCGTATGCACGAAGCAACCTTCCGCAAAACGGCGGCTTCCGCAGGACTCAACCCCTATATGGTTGAAATAGCAAACATCCGCGAACAATGCTCGTGGGTGCATAAGGATATGCCCACAGGCACCGAAAAGGCAATAATCCTTGCAAAGGCGGCTGTGGCAAAGGTTAATCTCAACGCTCCGCTTACTCCCGGAGAAAGCCCCGTAACAAAGCGCGCGCTTGTTATCGGCGGCGGTATCGCCGGAATACAGACGGCACTCGATATTGCCGACGCAGGCTTCCCCGTTGATATAGTCGAAACGAAACCGACGATCGGCGGCAAAATGGCTCAGCTCGACAAGACCTTCCCCACCCTCGACTGCGCGGCTTGTATTCTAACACCGAAAATGGTTGATGTGGCGCAGAACGAAAAGATCCGCATCTTCTCATACTCCGAAGTGACAGACGTAAAAGGCTTTGTAGGCAATTTTGACGTAACTATAAAGCGCAAAGCGCGTTATGTAAAGGAAGATGTCTGCACAGGTTGCGGACTCTGCACGGAAAAATGCCCGCAGAAAAAGGTTCCCAACGAATTCAATCTCGGAATGGACAACCGCCACGCAATATATATTCCTTTTGCACAGGCTGTGCCGAAGGTCGCAACAATCGACCCGAATTACTGCACAATGCTGAAAACAGGCAAATGCGGCGTATGCTCAAAGGTCTGCACCGCGGGCGCTATCGATTACACCGCAAAGGATGAATTCATCGAAGAAAAATACGGCGCTATCGTCGTTGCAACAGGCTTCAATCCAATTTCAATGGAGAAATTTGACGAATTCGCATATTCGCAATCAAAGGACGTAATCACCTCGCTTGAGCTTGAACGTCTTATGAACGCGGCAGGTCCCACAGGCGGCACGCTTCTCCGTCCGTCCGACGGCAAGCATCCGCACACAATAGTTTTTGTTCAGTGCGTAGGCTCACGTTGTGCGGCTTGTGCCGAAAAGGGCAAAGAATACTGCTCAAAGATATGCTGTATGTACACGGCAAAGCACGCCATGCTCATACGCGATAAATATCCGGACACCGATGTATACGTTTTCTATATAGACGTCCGTACACCCGGAAAGAACTTCGACGAATTCTATCGCCGCGCGGTTGAAGAATACGGAGTTCACTACATAAAGGGTATGGTCGGAAAGGTCTGTCCCGATGGTGACAAGCTTAAAGTTCAGGGTTCGGATCTTATCTACGGAAAACAGATTCATATCGACGCCGATCTCGTTGTTCTTGCGGCAGCTATCGAACCCGATAAATCCGCAAGACACCTTGCAACGCTTCTTACGGCAAGTATGGACACAAACGACTTCTTCACGGAAGCTCATCCCAAGCTTCGTCCCGTTGAAAGCCCGACAGCCGGCGTATTTCTCTCGGGAACATGTCAGGGACCGAAGGACATTCCGGAAACGGTTGCTCAGGCAGGAGCCGCAGCTTCAAAGGTCATCGGACTTCTCTGCAAAGACAAACTGACAGGTAACCCCTGCGTCGCTCACTCGGACGAGATGATGTGCAACGGTTGCTCGACCTGCGAGAAAGTATGTCCTTATGGCGCGATTTCGTATATCGACAAGGAATTCCGTATGCCTGACAGAACAACGAAGGTTCGCCGCGTTGCAACGGTAAACGAGGCTGTATGTCAGGGCTGCGGCGCGTGCACGGTCGCTTGTATGTCAGGCGCAATGGATCTGAGAGGCTTCTCAAGCAAACAAATTATGGCGGAGGTTGACGCAATATGCAAGTAAACGAATACAAGCCCCTTATTGTGGCGTTTTGCTGTAACTGGTGTTCATATGCCGGCGCTGACCTTGCGGGCAATAACCGCTTGAATTATCCCGCCGACGTAAAGATTATCCGTGTTCCCTGTTCATGCAGAGTAAACCCGATGTTTATTCTCCGCGCTTTTCAGAGAGGCGCGGACGGAGTTATAATCTGCGGTTGTCATCCCGGCGACTGTCATTATACCTCCGGCAACTACTACACCCGCAGACGTATGGCGCTGCTCTTCTCTATGCTCGACTATCTCGGCATTGAAAGAGAAAGAACCCGTGTCGAATGGGTATCTGCGGCGGAGGGCGCAAAATTCGCCGCAACAATGAACGATTTTGCGGAAAAAGTCGCCGCACTCGGCGAAAACAAGAGATTGGAGGACTTAAGATGCAAGAAATAAATCGTGCGGCTCTTGTAAAAAGAGCGTCCGAATTGCTTTCGGACGGCACTGCGGACAGAGTTCTCGGTTGGAAAGCGGGTGAATTTGACTACGACATCACTCCTGCGGTCTTCAACAGTTCCGAAGAACTTGAAAAGGATTTTGTATGGGGCGATTTCTGCGGCGCAAACTTTTCAAAATATCTCATAAAAGAAACACGGAAGGGCGAAGGAAAAGTACTTGTCTTCCTCAAACCCTGCGACACTTACAGTTTCAATCAGCTCCTTACCGAGCATCGCTTTGACCGTGAAAAGGTCTACGCCGTAGGCATTCCCTGCGACGGCATGCTCGACGTTACAAAGATAAAATCGCTTGCTGACGGTATCTCTTCCGTTAAGAGCGAAGGTAACACCGTAAAGATAGAAACACTTTACGACGGCACGATCTCCGAAAAAAGAGACGATCTCCTTTCCGACAGATGCGTTCACTGCAAATCCAAAAAGCACGTTTCTTACGACGAGCTTCTGGGCGATGACGGCGACGTACTTGACAGCGGACGCTTTGACGAAGTTGAAAAAATAGAAAAAATGACGGCAGACGAACGCTTTGCATTCTGGCAGGGAGAGCTTTCACGCTGTATACGCTGCAACGCCTGCCGCGATGTTTGCCCTGCCTGCACCTGCGAAAAGTGCGTTTTCGACAATCCGAACTCGGGCGTTGAAAACAAGGCTGCGGCAAACTCCTTTGAGGACAGTATGTTCCACATCATCCGAGCGTTCCACGTGGCAGGAAGATGCACGGACTGCGGCGAATGTTCAAGAGTATGCCCTCAGCATATACCGCTTCATCTTCTCAACCGCAAGTTCATAAAGGATATAGATAATTTTTACGGCGAATATCAGGCAGGAGAAACGGTCGGAAGCCGTGCCCCGATAGTGAACTATTCACAGGATGATATCGAGCCGGGAAAAGCTGTGGAAAGAGGTGGCGACAATGCGTAAAATATCGCTTGACAAGCTGAATTCGCTTTTCTCAGCCATAGCGGACAGCGAAACTCTTTATCTGCCTGTTGATACAAAAGCAGGTGCAAGCTATGAAAAATGGCACGACGGCGCAGTCCTTTCGGACGCGCTCAACACCGTAAGAAGCGCAAAAGATTTCTTCTTCCCGCAGACGGAAAATCTTATGGATTTCAAGGTTGAAGGAAAGAATATTGAAATTATCGATACAAGAGAGGAATGCGAGGATTTCGTTATCTTCGGAGTGCGCGCATGCGACGTCAAGAGCTTTGAAATTCTTGACAGAGTATTCCTTTCCGAACCCGTTGACAGCTACTACAAAAACCGTCGCGAACATGGCGTTATAATGTCGCTCGCCTGCACGAAACCGCACGAAACGTGCTTCTGCGGCACTTTCGGCATAGACGCTTCGTCACCCGAAGGTGATATCGTCTGCCACAAGACGGATGACGCCCTCTATATGGACGCAAAAACCGAAAAGGGCGAAGCTCTTCTTTCAAAGCTTTCTGCCGTTACGGAAGAAACCGACGATAAAGCCGTTGAAGAACAGAAGAAAGTCACAAAGGAGAGACTTGCAAAGCTCCCGCTCGCAAGCCTTTCGGCGGACAGCTTCGGCGCCGGCAAGACAGAAGAGTTCTTCGGCGCTCCCGAATGGAAGGAGCTTTCTCAGTCATGTCTCGGATGCGGAACATGCACGTTCGTATGCCCCACCTGCCAGTGCTACGATATAAAGGATTTCAACACAGGTCACGGAGTAAAACGTTTCCGCTGCTGGGATTCTTGCATGTATTCGGACTTTACAAAAATGTCCGCAGGTCAGCCGAGACTTACTCAGCTTGAACGCTTCCGTCAGAGATTTATGCATAAACTTGTGTATTACCCCACAAACAACGGTGGACTTTTCTCATGCGTGGGTTGCGGCAGATGTATTTCAAAGTGTCCCATTCAGATGAATATTGTAAAGGTAATGAAAAAGCTGGGAGGAAACAAAAATGATTGATGTAAAAGAACCTCTTATCCCCAAGATAGGCGTCGTTACCGATATACGCATAGACACTCCCGACGTAAAGACATTCAGAGTTGTGACACCCGACGGCAAAAAAGCCTTTGAGCATAAACCCGGTCAGTGTGCGATGCTCTCAATTCCCGGCGTAGGAGAGGCGATGTTTTCAATAACCTCCTCGCCGACAAATGAAGAATTTATGGAATTCTCCATAAAAAAATGCGGTTGCGTTACAGAGTGGCTTCATTCAATGGAAGTAGGTCAGCAGATAACGATCAGAGGACCTTACGGAAGACCCTTCCCCGTAGATACAGAGTTTGTCGGTCATGATATGCTCTTTATCGCAGGCGGTATCGGTCTTGCTCCGCTCCGCTCGGTCATAAACTACTGCCGTCACTACCGCGATCGCTACGGCAAGATAGACATAGTCTACGGATCACGCAGTATGCAGGACCTTGTTGACTATAAAGAAATAATCGACGAATGGGCAAATGACGCCGGCGTGACCGTTCATCTTACGATCGACCGCGAGCAGCCCGAATGGTCCGGCCACGTCGGTTTTGTACCGAACTATGTAAAAGAACTCGGATTTTCTCCGGACAAAATTGCTATTCTCTGCGGTCCTCCGATAATGATTAAATTCACCCTTGCGGGACTTACAGAGCTCGGCTTTGAAAAAACTCAGGTCTACACAACGCTTGAGCTTCGTATGAAATGCGGAATAGGCAAGTGCGGAAGATGCAACGTCGGTGCAAAATACGTCTGCAAGGACGGACCGGTATTCCGCCTCGACGAGCTTGACGAACTTCCGAATGAATATTGATAAAAAGGAGATATACAGCATGGAAAATATGGTTGATATATATTTGTTCGGCAAGAAATATTCCGTTCCGGACGATCTGACTATAATGCGCGCAATGGAATATGCGGGCTATCAGCTTGTACGCGGTTGCGGATGCCGTAACGGCTTCTGCGGTGCTTGCGCAACTATTTACCGCATAAAAGGCGACAGAACTCTTCGCACCTGCCTTGCATGCCAGACGAAGGTTGAAAACAATATGTATATTGCAACTCTTCCCTTCTTCCCGCTTGTAAAACAGGTTTATGACATTGAAAAAATAAAACCCACAGAGCAGATAATGATGCAGCTCTACCCCGAAATATACGCCTGCGTAGGTTGCAACGCCTGCACAAAGGCTTGTCCGCAGGGACTGAACGTAATGCAGTACATTGCATATGCTCAGCGCGGCGAATATGAAAAATGCGCCGAAGAATCGTTTGACTGCGTTATGTGCGGAATATGCTCGTCGCGTTGCCCTGCCGGAATATCTCACCCTCAGGTTGCAATGCTTGCGCGCCGTCTCAACGGCAAATATCTTGCGCCGAAGTCCCAGCATCTTGAGGATCGCGTAAAAGAGATAAAAGACGGAACATTTACAGAGCTTATAGAAGCGCTTATGGGCAAACCCATAGAAGAGCTTAAAGAGCTTTACAACAACAGAGATATTGAAAAATAAGGAGGGCGGAAAAATGTATTCGGAAAAATTTCAGAAATCGCTTGCTGCCGTAGAAGCGGCAAGAGAAGCAAACATAGCATATGAACCCGCCCGTATGACGGCAAAAGAAAAGGAAGATCTGCTTGCGGCATATCATCCCGACTACAAAAAAAGCGAATTTGCAACACTCAAAATCGGTGCAAACAAGGGTGAAGAAGTTCCTCACGAGCTTTGCGAAATGCTTCAGGCTCACAGCCGTATTTCCGCATCCGACGTTGACCTTTCAGACGTAACATACGATGTTGACGTTCTTATAATCGGCGGCGGCGGAGCAGGCGCTTCCGCAGCTATCGAAGCCGATAATGTCGGCGCAAAGACTATGATAGTTACGAAACTCCGCATAGGCGACGCAAACACCATGATGGCAGAGGGCGGAATTCAGGCAGCTGACAAGCCCGGCGATTCCCCCGCTATCCATTTTCTTGATGCTTTCGGCGGCGGTCACTTTGCCGCCAAAAAAGAGCTTCTCGAAAAGCTCGTCTGCGACGCTCCCGAAGCCATTCAGTGGCTCAACGATCTCGGAGTCGAATTTGATAAAGCTCCCGACGGCACAATGATAACAACTCACGGCGGCGGTACGTCGCGCAAGCGTATGCACGCCGCAAAGGACTATTCCGGCGCGGAAATAATGAGAACGCTCCGTGACGAGGTTCTCAATCGCGGAATACCCGTTGTTGACTTCACCTCCGCAATCGAGCTTATCCTTGATGAAAACGGCAAGGCTGCCGGTGCTGTTCTTATGAACATGGAGACAAAAGAGCTTATGGTAGCCCGCGCAAAGACCGTCATCATCGCGACAGGCGGCGCAGGACGTATGCACTATCAGGGCTTCCCCACATCAAACCATTACGGCGCAACGGCGGACGGTCTTGTTCTCGGTTACAGAGTCGGCGCAAAGCTTCTTTATGCCGACACGCTTCAGTATCACCCGACGGGCGCAGCGTTCCCTCAGCAGATCTTCGGCGCACTTGTAACGGAAAAGGTTCGTTCTCTCGGCGCAAAGCTTGTAAACCGCGACGGTAAAGTATTTATGCATCCTCTTGAAACACGCGACGTTGCTGCAGCTTCGATAATAAGAGAATGTTCCGACCGCGACGAAGGTATTGACACCGGCAACGGCAAAGCCGTATGGCTTGACACGCCTATGATCGAAAAGATAGGCGGCGAAGGTACAATCGAACGCAGAATCCCTGCGATGATGCGTATGTTCGGAAGCTACGGTATCGACATAAGAAAAGAGCCTATTCTCGTTTATCCGACGCTCCACTATCAGAACGGCGGACTTGACATAGACGTAGACGGTATGACAACAAACGTTGAAAACCTCTTCGTCGCAGGCGAGGCTGTCGGCGGAATTCACGGCAGAAACCGTCTGATGGGCAATTCTCTGCTCGATATAATCGTTTTCGGAAGAAGCGCCGGAAAGAACGCAGCCGAAAAATCAAAAGACGTAAAGGTCGGCGCGCTCACGCTTGACCATATCGCAAAATTCGACGCGGAGCGCGAGGCGGCAGGTATCGTCACAGATGCTGTTTCACCCAAGCTCCTTCCCGATTACAGAAGAAAATAATCCAACTGGGGGAATAAAAAATGATAGTTGATCTTCTTGAAGCACTCACAATTTTTTGTTTCGGTCTTTCATGGCCGATATCGATCCGCAAATCGCTCGTTTCACGCACAGCGAAGGGCAAAAGCCTCTTCTTTGAGGTGTTCCTTCTCGTCGGTTACGCATGCGGTATTGCAAAAAAGATTATTGAAGCAACCGGCGCATTCGGTGTGGATCCCAAATCCGGATTTATATTCATACTCAGCTTCTTCTTCTATGTGCTCAACTTCATTGAAATTTCAATCGACGTTGCGCTCTATTTCAGAAACAAAAAGCTTGACGAAGAAGCCGATCGCCTTGCAGCAGAAAATAAATAAAATAAAAAAAGTCCCCGCATTTCTGCGGGGACTTTTTTTTTTGGCAAAAATTAAATCTTCGCCTTTCGGCGGATTTTTTATGCTGTCTTTTTCTTTTTGAAAATACCTTTATAAATTATCGCCCACCAGATGAATCCGAGAGGGATTGCGGCGAAAATATCAAGTATGGAATGTTGCTTTACAAACACAGTTGACATACATATAAGCACGCCCAATATTATCGAAAGCGCGACAAGCCACTTGCGGTTTTTAAGCGATTTGCAGTCAAGCACGGCAAAATCTATCGCCATCGCACCGAAAACGTGTGCGCTCGGCAAAACATTTGTATATGTATCAGCGGTGTAAATGCGTTTCATAATAAAGCAGAAGATGTTTTCTTCACCCGTTATGTCGGGGCGCATATCCTGATAATTGGGGAACACCGCACAGATTATTATCATTGTAAAGAAGGTAGCGCCTATATATATCATATATTTCTTGAAGCCTTCGGCGTCGCGGAATATAAGATATATGCCTATTGCGGCAAGTGCGGGATACCACAGTGAATAAGGTATAGCAAAATATTCGCAGAAAGGTATCATGTCGTCAAGCGGTATATGTGAAAGGAACATTTTATCCGCAGGAAAATCGTTTGAGATTATTTTTTCGAGAATAAAAAAGGCTATAAGATAAGCCGGAAAAATAAGAACATACCAAAGATGCTTATAATATTTGTTTTTTATGGGATGTGAGTTTATTTCTTCTGTCATCATTTGTCTCCTTGATTTACTATGGTATAAGAATATCATATTTCAGGGGAATGTGTCAAGAACGCAACCGAAATTTAACATTTTTTTATTTTGTATATTGTCAAATAAAACAAATTATGATATTATAACCTTGAAAGGAAGGTGAAAACCGTTGAAAATCACATTTATAGGCGCAGCACATGAGGTTACCGGCTCCTGCACTCTTGTTGAAGTTGCGGGAAAAAAGTTCCTTGTAGACTGCGGTATGGAGCAAGGCCCCAATATATATGAAAATCGCGAGCTTACAGTTTCGCCCGCCGATATCGACTTTGTATTTCTAACTCATGCACATATAGACCATTCGGGCAAGCTTCCGCTTCTTGTAAAGAACGGCTTTCACGGAAAAATATATTCAACCGACGCAACACGCAAACTTTGCGCGGTAATGCTTTCGGACTCGGCACACATTCAGATGTCGGACGCTGAATGGAAAAACCGTCGCGCAACGCGCTCCGGAAGTGCGGAATATGAGCCTCTTTATACACAAAAAGATGTAGATTCCACAATGGCTCTCTTTGAGCCGTTCGGATACGGAATGGAGTTCTTCATCTCCGACGGAATAGTGGCAAGCTTTTTTGATTCGGGTCACCTTCTCGGCTCATCTTCGATAAAGTTCCGTCTTACGGAAGGCAAACATGATTGCACGGTCATCTTCTCAGGAGATATCGGAAATTCGGAAAGACCGCTCCTGCGCGATCCTCAGATGCCGGATGAAGCCGATGTAGTTATAATAGAATCCACCTACGGCGACAGGACTCACGATAAAAAACGTCCCGACTACGAACAAAAGCTTATTCAGCTGATAACCGAAACGTTTGACAAAGGCGGAAACCTTGTAATTCCGTCGTTTGCGGTAGGCAGAACGCAGGAACTTTTATATATGCTTCGCGGAATAAAAGAGCGTAAAGCCGTAAATTATGATTTCCCCGTGTATCTTGACAGCCCGCTCGCCATCGAAGCCACAAAAATATACGCTTCGCCCGATATGCAGGAATATTACGATGACGAAACTCTTGCCCTTCTCGGCAGAGATATAAACCCAATAACATTTGACGGACTTCACGTAAGCGTGACGACCGAAGAATCAAAAGCCATAAACTTTGATCCCACGCCGAAGGTTATAATCGCTTCATCGGGAATGTGCGAAGCCGGCAGAATACGTCATCACCTCAAATACAATCTTTGGCGTCCGGAGTGTACGGTGCTTTTCATAGGTTATCAGGTAGAAGGCACGCTCGGACGTAGGCTCCTTGACGGAGAAAAATTTGTAAACCTTTTCGGCGAAGATGTAAAAGTCGCAGCCAGAATCGATAAACTCGACGGAATATCCGCCCACGCCGACAAAGACGGACTTCTTGCATGGATCGGCGCAATGGAAAAACGTCCGCGCCGCGTTTATGTAAATCACGGAGATGATACCGCCTGCGAAGTGCTTTCAAAAGCTATAAACGCAAAGTTACTTGTAAAAGCTCTTGCGCCATTCAGCGGCGGAACATACGATCTGGTAACCGACGTATGCTCGGATCCCGGAAACACACACAAGCTTGTAAAACGCCCGTCGTCAAGAGGAAAGAGCAACGCCTCCGTCGCCTGGACGAAGCTTTTCGCCGCCGGTGTAAGGCTTTCATCGATAATTGAAAAAATGCGCGGCAAAAAGAGCAAGGATATAGCCAAACTTACAGGTCAGATAAACTCTCTTTGCGAAAAATGGGAGAAAACCGTGAAAACGCGCAAAAAGAAATGAACACATAAGAAAATCCCGCAAAAATGCGGGATTTTCGGTTTATTTACAATCACATTCCTATTGACAGCGTATATATATATATGGTATAATACATTTAATTACAGTAGTTGAAAGGATTTTTCAAGTGGAAAGCAGTACGGGCGACAGTCCTTACCGAAGTACATATTCGGAATACAGATAATCTCAGCATAACCCGCTCATTTTTTGAGGCTAACGGGCTATGCTTTTTTGCGTTTTGCTTGAAATTCATATAATAATTTTATTTTTTCCGGAGGAAAACATTTCTTATGGCAGACCCTTATCCCTTATCTAATCTGATAACACCCATGTCACTCAATGCTTCTGCATCCGCTACTGCAACGGACGGAAGTGGCAACACCCTTATTCTCCAAATACTTTTTCAGGTACTTCTTATATTCCTGAACGCAGTATTTGCCTGCGCCGAAATCGCAGTAATTTCAATGAACGGCGCAAAGCTCGACCAGCTTGTGGCAAAGGGTGATAAAAAAGCAAAGAAGCTGGCAAAGCTTACTGAACAGCCGGCAAAATTTCTTTCCACAATTCAGGTTGCAATAACTCTTGCCGGATTTCTCGGAAGTGCTTTCGCTGCAGATAACTTTGCCGGTTATATAGTCAACTGGCTCTATAAAGAGGGCGGTCCCGTTTCAAAGGATGTTATAAACTCCGTTTCCGTCATCCTTGTAACGCTTATACTTTCATATTTCACGCTTATTTTCGGCGAACTCGTTCCGAAGAGACTCGCAATGAAAAAAACAGAGCAACTCGCTCTCGGCATGTCCGGAATGTTGCGTTTTGTTTCAATAATATTCGCTCCTATAGTATGGTTTCTTACCATTTCGACAAACGGCGTTCTTCGCCTTCTCGGTATCGACCCTAACGCAGAGGAAGAAGAAGTTACGGAAGAAGAAATCCGCATGATGGTTGACGCCGGAAGCGAAAAGGGTGCGATAGACGTTGAAGAAAAAGAACTGATTCAGAACGTGTTCGAATTTGACGACCTCACCGCGGATGAAATAGCAACTCACCGCACGGAGATATCACTTCTTTGGATGGATGAGACAGCTGAGGAATGGGAGGAAACCATTCACGAAAGTCGTCACACATATTTCCCCATTTGCGAAGAAAGCGTAGACAATGTTATAGGTGTTCTCAATGCAAAAGATTATTTCCGTCTTACGGATAAAAGCCGCGAAAACGTGCTGAAAGAAGCTGTGAAACCCGCATATCTCGTTCCCGAAGCCGTAAAAGCCGATGTCCTTTTCAAAAATATGAAAAAGACGCACAACTATTTTGCCGTCGTTCTTGACGAATACGGCGGTATGAGCGGCATCGTAACAATGACAGACCTTATAGAATGTATCGTCGGCGATCTTGAAGAAAACAACGAAATAAACAAGGAACCCGAGAAAGAGATCGAACCTATCGATTCAAAAACATGGAAAATAAGCGGCAGTGCACCGATAGACGACGTTATAGAAGCGCTCGGCATAACGCTTGAAGAGGAAAGCGATTGCGACACCTTTGGCGGTTATGTAATGGGCATAATCGGTACGATACCCGAAGACGGCACAACATTGACAGCCGAAACCGAACATCTTTCAATAAAGGTCACCGAAATAAAAGACCACAGAATAGAAAGAACCGTAGTTTGCCTGCTTGATCCCCCTGCGGATGAAAACAGCGACGACAAAGACAAAAAAGAGAAAGAGTAAAACAAAAAATTCCTGTCCTTTTCGGGCAGGAATTTTTTCTGTGATATCTTTCGGCTTATAAAACCCCGCTGTCAGCGGGGTTTTTGCTATTTTTTATTCAAGCTCTTTCTTTCGCAGCTCCGAAAGTTTCTCTATTGTTCCATCCGGACGTTTTATAACCGTATTTTCCAATTGTCCGGCAAAGCTCGCGCGAAAACGTCTGCGAAATTCATCTCGCAGTTTTATCTGTTCTGCTTTTTCTTCTTCTGTAAGCCCTTCTGATTTTTCTTTATGGGCAAGATCGTTTATTCTTCTTGTAAGCTCATCCTTCATTTTTAATACTTCCTTTCAAATTGCTACCTTACTTAGCAGAAATATTATATCATATGTTATAATAATAATCAACACATAATTAAATTATGATACGCAATTGCTTTTTTGTAATAAATATCCTGCAAAAAGATATGAGCAAAATATCAGAAGCGTAGCATTTTCCGCTGTGTAAAAAAATATATAAACGGCAAGCATCCAAATGAAAAACAAGCTGACCGCCGTTGTAAATTTAACCACTTTTTCTCCCACGCCTTCTCCAAATATAAAAGAGGCTGCTGAAGAAATTATCCTTCCGCCGTCAAGCGTCGCCATAGGAAGCATATTAACGGCAAGAGTTATCTCCGAAAACAACCTTATATTTTCTGCGCAGGGAAAATATCGCGAGCAGAGGATTATAAATATATTCTCAAGCGGTCCGGCAAAAGCTATAAGCATCTCCTCGGCATAAGATGACGCCGCCGATAGCTTCATATTTATTCCCACCGGCATGAGTGTAATTTTTTCTATTCTTTTTCCAAGCAGAAGCGCCGCTGTCCCATGACCTATCTCATGAAGCACGGTTACGACTATAACCGAAAAGCTTTGCTCCCTCGGGACGGCAAAGAGAAGCAGAAAAATTCCCGCCGCGGCAAAAGGATGAACTGAAAAACGAAGCGACCTCATAACGATGTCATTTCCTTTTTATCTTTTATAACGGTTGCTATCACAGAGACAGCAAGCGGAGAAAACACAGCACCGACTCCGCCGAAAAGCTTTATTCCGGCATACATTGCAAAAAGAGAAAGCACCGGAGGGATTCCCGCTCCTTCGCCTATCAGCTTGGGTTCAAGTACCTGTCTTGCAAGTGCGGTTATTCCCCATAATATTATAAGGAACAGCGCAGCCTTTCTTTCGCCCGAAAGAAATGATATTGTCGCATACGGTGCAAGCACAATGCCGGTGCCTATCGCAGGAAGCGCATCAAGCATCGCGGTTATAACGGATAATGCAAGAGAATATCTTACTCCCAGAACCGAAAATCCGAGATAAAGCAAAGAAAACATAAAAAACGCTATAAGCGCTTCCGAGCAAAAAGTTTTCCATACGGCTCTCGCCGCGCTTGTTTTTATTTTTCCTGTCGGAATATACTTTTTTACAAGCCCTGAAATTTCATCAAATCCGAAGCAGAACATTATTCCGGAAAAGATTGCCGCAAAGAAAAAAAGCAATATTGAAGGCACTTCAGCAGCGATTTTTCCAAGCAATGACGACACCGCCGAAAATACCGAATCGGTAAGCTTTTTTACAAGTGTTAAAATTATCTCTCCTGTTTCGTCATCGTCGCCATGAAATATTTTTTCAGAAATAAAATCCGGCAAAAGCTTTAGTTTCCCGAGCAAAGCACTTATTTTACCCTCGTCGCGCCGCAATGCATAGTACATCTCGCTCAGCTGTTTATATATCATTCTGCCGGCAAGAGCTATGATTCCGATGAGTATAGCATAAATGAGCACGGATATAAATGCCGATATCCGCTTTTTTGCTGCGCTTCTGTGAAATCCAAGCTTTTCGGCACTTTTTACGGAGAGAAATGCAACCGCAAAGCCGAAAATAAAAGGAGCAAGCGGCGCGAAAAAAATTTTCATTCCCAGAGTCACGGCGCAAGCAGCAAAAATCACCGTCACAGCTGACTTTGTCGCCTCAGACATAATTCTTCCCCTTTCTCGTTATATTTTAACATTTGGTTAATTTTATTGACAAAACGCCCCGATTGTGATATCATTGATACGCATATAAGCTTATAGCTGAATATTTTTAATAAGGATAAATAAATATATGAAAAAATTTGCTGCTTTATTTCTCGTTCTTACATTTATAGTTGCCTGCGCGGCAGCCTGCAAAAAAAATCCCACCCCAAATCCCGATATAACAGTCAACACAACCACTACGGAGGCAACCACGACTGCGGGCGGTACAGGAACAACCGGAAACCAGGGTGCGGAAACAACTGAAACAACTCCTGCCGAAACCACAACTACCGTTGAAAGACACAAAGAAGTTAAAGACGGAGATTTTCTTTACAGAATACTCAAGAATGACGACGGCAAGTATTACGCCGCAGCTGTTATCAACTGGTCCGGAAACGGCGAAGCACTCGTTATTCCTTCCACGTACACATACAAGGATACAACTTATGATGTTATCCGCATAGGAAGCAACAGCAACGCAAGAATAGGTCAGTCCATCCACAATATAAAGGAACTTACAATTCCCGCATCCGTAAAAACAATAAGCTCCGGCGCTTTCCTCGGCGCGCTCAAACTTGAAAAAATAAACTTTGCCGAAGGTCTTGAAGCTATCGGAGAAATGACATTCTGGTGTTGCGGAAGCCTTAAAGAGCTTACGCTTCCTTCAACGCTTAAAGAAATCGGCGCAAATGCTTTTCAGGGATGCACGTCAATAGAGTCCATAATTGTTCCTTCTTCCGTCACTACAATAGGAAAAGGCGCCTTCTCAGGTTGCTCATCGCTCAAAACGGTAACACTTCCCGAAGCGTTCCGTGCTCAGGAATCTGAGATATTCAACGGTTCTCCCAACGTTCAGATAACGTACGTCGGCTGATTAACAAAAAACTTCACCCCTTCATAACATGGAAAGATAACCATGTTGTAAAGGGGTGTTTTTTTGTCCTTATATACAGTAAAATCGGGCGATTCTCTGTACTCGATAGCCGGAGCCTTCGGCTCTGCGCCTGCGCTTATCGCGGAATGGAACGGACTGCTTCCCCCGTATCCGCTTGCGGTAGGACAGTCGCTTTTAATTCTTTCTCCCGTACAAACGCACACCGTTATGCGGGGAGACACCGTATTTTCCGTATGCTCGCGTTACGGAATAACACAAAACGATCTGTTCCGCAAAAATCCTTCGCTATGCGGCGGATATGTTCCTCTTTCGGTAGGACAGACGCTTGTCATAGAATTTGCCGAAAAACCGGATGACGAAATGTTTTCTTACGCATATGCATATACTTTCATAGAGGAACGCATCCTGAGGCAAACGCTCCCCTACCTGTCAGCACTTGCGCCGTTTACATACGGCTTTACATCGGACGGAACTCTGCTGTCCCTACCCGATTCGAAGCTGCTTTCAGCGTGCAGTAATTACGGTACCATGCCGCTCATGCACATTTCAACCCTCACCGAAAGCGGCGGATTTTCAAACGAGCTTGCAAGCGAGCTTTTCGCATCCGAAGAAGCGCAGAATAACCTGATAAGTGAGATCATCGCCGAAATGACGGAAAAAGGCTACGGCGGACTTGACATCGACTTTGAATTCGTTTTTGCATATGACGCCGAATCATATGCAGATTTCATTGCAAAGGCAAGAGCGGCACTTGCGCCTTACGGCTATACCGTTTACGCCGCGCTCGCACCTAAAACCTCCGCCTCACAACCCGGACTTTTGTACGAAGGGCATCTTTACGATAAAATAGGTGCGGCGGCGGATAAAGTTTTTCTTATGACATACGAATGGGGATACACCTATGGTCCGCCGATGGCGGTAGCTCCGATAAACGCCGTGCGTCGCGTGCTTGATTATGCCGTAACAGAGATCCCGCCCGAAAAAATTATTATGGGAATCCCTAACTACGGTTACGATTGGACACTCCCGTACAAATCGGGAGAAACCCGCGCAAAGCTTATATCAAACGAAGAAGCCGTGAGAATAGCAATCCAAAACAATGCGGAAATAAGATTTGATGAAACAGCGCAATCGCCTTATTTCAATTATTATTCCGGCGACGCCCGGCATGAGGTGTGGTTTGAAGATCCGCGCTCAATAGAAGCAAAGCTTTCTCTTCCGAATGAATACGGATTTTTCGGCGTGGGATATTGGAACGCGATGCGTCCGTTCAATTCAAATTGGCTGATGCTTTCTCAGATATACGGAGTAAATGTTCCGTAAAAATATGCGGAAAGCTTTTTGCTTTCCGCATGTTTTTTTTATATTCGTTTTTTTGCTTTGATTTTGTTTATGCATTTCCAGAGCATATTCAGCAGAGTATACATAGTTATAAGTCCGAGCGCAATAGCCCCCGCAATCATCAGCGTGGAGCTGAGCGCCGAGCTTGCGAGCTGATTGCCGCTTATAAGGTAATACACGGCACGATAAATTCCCGCCCCGGGAACCATCGGAATGATTCCGCATATAAGAAAAATTGTTTCCGGAGCTTTAAGCAGTCTTGCAAAAATATATGAAAAAAGCTCTGCAACAACAGCACCGAGAAAAGATGCCCACACATCTCCGGTACCGCTGTAAAATCCTAAAAGATATGCCATCCATCCTATTGCCGCAGTAAATGCCGAAGCAATTATGAATTTTTTTGGTACTTCAAGGATAAGCGAAAAGCCCACTATGGACATTGCTGCGGCAATAAAACCGACCGCGTAGCCGAAAAAGCCTTCTCTTGTAATGTTCGTTATAAAGCCTATTGTTTCCGGCGCAAAGCCGACCTTCTGACCGAAAAATATTCCGGCACCGACACCAACCGCAACAGCCGCAGCTATCATAAACGCTTCAACCATCCGCGCACAGGCGGATATAAAATCTCCCTGAAGCACATCGCGGACGGCGTTGGTTATGGCAACCCCCGGAACCAAAGGCATTATTCCGCCGACGATTATATACTGAGGATGAAGCTCCATTCCCGTTTTCATCGATCCGTATATGCACAAAAGCGAAACTACAGTTATCGTCGCCGCACAAAGCACGTCGCAGAGAAAATCCATCCCTATGAATTTTCGCAGATAATAATTTTCAAACGACATGACAAGTCCTGCAAAAAGCGCCACAACAGCATCCGCAAGCGAGCCTCCGAAAAGCAGCGCAAACATACTTGTCGCAATCATAACGCCTATTATTTTCATCGCCGTACCGTAGATATGTTCGTTTTTTATCTTTTTAAGGCGGGTTTTTGCCTCGTCAAGGGTTATCTTTCCCCCGCAAAAATCGCGGGAAACATTGTTTACAAGGTATATTCTTGATAGATTGTTCAATCCCGGCGCTATTCTGCGCGTTACCGATAACGTTTCCTTTTTGTCGTCAGAAAGCGTAACGGTTATTCCCGTGGGAAGAACAAATGCGTCCGCCTGAGAAAAGCCCGTCGTCTGAAGTATTCTCGATATGGTATCCTCAACACGGTGAGTCTCTGCACCCGCGCTCATCATTATCTGTCCCGCGAGTATAGCCATATCAACAAGTTCGCGGTAATAAAACGAGTCCTCCATAAACCCTCCGATTTATTTTGCGTTTTTTCTTTCTTCAATTATCCGTGCAACAAAGCCCTCGCGTACGCCGGCTCCGCTTATAACAAGTTTTTCAGCGCCGCAGTATTTTACTACCTCACAAAGAGCGACCGCACCCGGAGCAACTGTCGTCACCCTGTCCGGAGCATACTTTTTTATCGCTGCGCCGCCGTCGGAAAGCACCGTATCGCGAACGGAGAACATATCCTCCGGCGTCATTTCAAAGCCGTCAAGCGATGATGGATTAAGCCTTGCTCCCATAAATATTTTGGCTAAGGCTCTTGCCGTTCCGCCTATAAGATAAGCCGTTCCGCCTATACCTGAAAATTCAGGATAAGATGAAAGCAATCCGCTTACATATGCTTTGATGTTCCCCGCCTCTTCTTCCGTAACGGAAAGAGGCTTTTTCACATATTTTTTTGAAAGCGCAAGACAACCTATCGGAAAGCTGTGGGCGTTTTTCTTTTCTCCGCCCGCAAAGCTTACGATCTCCGTGCTTCCGCCACCCATATCTACCGTCACTCCCTTCGGAGAAAGTGACTTTTCGAAGCGTTTTATCGTAGCGTAAAAATCAAACTCCGCTTCTTCCTCTCCAGATATAACCGTTATCTCCGTTCCGAGCCGTTTTTTTATTGAATCCAGAACCTTATCGGTATTTGAAAGTCCGCGTAGACTCGCCGTTGCAAAGGCAAAGAAATCGTCTGCCGGCAAAGAATTTGCCCTTGCCAGATATTCGCGCAGGACGGCGAAGAGCCTTCCCTCCCCGTCCGGAGAAAGCCTTCCGCCCGAAGTATATGCCGCAAGTCCGAGCATACTCCGTGCGGAGTCGCACACGGAAAATTCTCCCGTTTCGGTGTTTACATCATATATATTCATTCTGACGCTGTTCGCGCCTATATCCACCACCGCAATTTTTTCGGTGGGATCAAAAAATGTGTCTTTCATATAACAAAAGAAATGAACTCCGTGCCGCGAACGGTTATCGTTCCCTCATCGCCTTCGGCAAAATACATATAAGCGTCAGACGATACACGATACTCTGCTCTGTCGCCGGTCTTGTATTCAAACGTTATGAAATACGTTTTTGTCTTTTCGGACACAGCGTATCTTCTTTTTGAAACCACCTTTGCCGGTGCTGATATTCTCGGCAGTGAAAAATTCTTTTTTGCGCCACCGACAGCACGCGATACGGTTATCATCATTATAACGATGACCACAGCAAAAGAGACGAACACTATTATTCCGCCGATACTGAAAGCATAGCCCATTTCTTAACCTCCGGAAAATGATTGCCTTATGATTATACACCATAAAAACAAAAATCGCAATAGAAATACGAAAAAGTACTTGCTCTGCGGAATATATATTTTATAAACCCTGAAAACGGAGGCTTTTTATACAAAATGATGGGCATTTTTTCGGCACTTATGTCGAATTTTCTTTATCTGTTTCTGAAAATCTCATATTCTCAAAGCTTTCCTCCGCCGCTTTCCCCGAAGGAGGAGGAAGAATGTTTTGAAAAAATGCGTCACGGCGATTCCGCCGCACGCGGAAAGCTCATAGAACATAATCTGCGGCTTGTGGCGCACATAGTCAAAAAATACTATTCAATGTCCAAAAATCAGGAGGATCTTATCTCTATCGGAACGATAGGACTTATAAAAGCCATAGACACTTTTGACAGTCGCAACGGAACACGCTTTGCAACATATGCAAGCAAATGTCTGCAGAATGAAATACTTATGCATTTTCGCTCGCAGAAAAAGACCGCATGCGAAGTCAGCATAAGCGAGCCGATAGATGTTGATAAAGACGGAAATCCCCTTACATATATAGACGTTATCAGCACGGAGGACACGATTGCCGACGACATCGACAGCAAAATAAAGACCGTAAAAGCCAAAAAGGCGATCCTTACGGTGCTCGACGAACGAGAAAGAGAAATAATCATCCTGCGATACGGACTCGGCGGAGCGCGCGCCATAACTCAGCGCGAGGTCGCCGAGAAGCTCGGAATTTCCCGTTCATATGTTTCAAGAATAGAAAAATCGGCGCTGAAAAAGATGAGCGGATATCTTTCTTTTGGAATATTCTGATATACGGCAGCATATATCTTATACCGGATAAATAAAACTTTGACCGTCGACGGCGGCGAAGAAGAAAAAACATCTTGAAAAAATCCGTCGGGAAAGAGGTTATATATTTATGTTCAGTTACACAGACGACGGCGCAAAGAACTGCGTCGTGATAAAAACCTTTGAGAATACTGTAATAAAAGAGGTAAACGCGGATTGCACACTTCCCGATTATCTTCCGGACGTAAGCAGAATACTCCGCGCCGATGCAAGAGTATGCCGTGCGGGAAAATACATAAACGGAAGTTCTCTTGAATATGACGGCACGGTAAACTTTTCAATTATCTATTCAACAGCCGACGGAATAGTAAAAAATGCGGAATTCTCCTCCGATTACGGCGGCAGTATGCCGCTCGGTGATTTTTCCGGCGACTGCTCGGTCGACGCGGACACAGAGCTTGATTCCATAACCGTGCGTCTTCAGAATCCGCGCAAACTGAGCGCCAAAGCGCGTGTATCCGTATCGGCGCAGATAAACTGCCTTGACTGCGCCTCCCCCGCAGTAACGGGAAGAACCGGCGGCGGAGACGATATAAGATGCAAAACAGAAAATATAGATTGCTGCTTCGGCATCGAGGCGTCGGACACCGATGTTTCCGTAAGCGAAGATATTGCCATAGCTTCTCCGCTTCCGGCAATCGACGAGATAGTAAGCGTATTTCTTGATCCTTATCTTTATGAAATAAAAGCGGGCGACGGTGTGATAAACTACAAAGGCAATGCCGTTGCAAATATTCTTTACAGTGCCGCAGAAGAAGATCCATCCGCACCGAAAACATACGTTTCTCTGATTCGCAGAATACCCGTTTCGGGTGAGGCAATTGCAGAAGGTGCTACGGAAAATTGCGTATGTACGGGAAACATCTGCATAACAAGTCTTGCATACAGAAAAGCGGAAGATGCAAGCGGCGAGGACAGAACCGCCGAAATAGATTTTTCCTACTCGGCATATTTTGACGCTTATAAAAACGTAAAAAGCGAAATAACAACCGATATGTATTCAACAGAATATGAAAGCTCGACAGAGATGAAAACACTTTCATACCGCTGTGCCGTAAGCGGAAAAAGCTTTAACTTTTCCGATTCCGCCTGCACAGAGTTGCCGGATGACGATCTTACAACCGTTACCGCAATAAGAGCCGGCGCTACCGTCACGGGGGCGGAAAAATCAGGCGGAAAGCTGATATTCACAGGCAATACCGAAATTTATGCAATACTTTCCGGCGGCGGAGTTTATATGGGAAAGATGTTTTCTTCTCCTTTCCGCGCCGAAACCGATGCCACAATGATCCCCGACGATTTTGATTTTTCCGCAAACGCCTCCGTTATAGATATAAAGGGCAGAACCGCCGACGGCAAGCTCTGCGCCGATATGGAAATAATGATAAGTTACATTGTTTTCGGCAAAAAGGAATGTAACTCTGTTTCGGTTCTTTCGCTCATGCGCGATAAGCCGCGAAAGACGGACAGCGGTGCAAAAATAATTATGTATTACCCGTCAAAAGGCGAAACGCTTTGGGATATAGCCAAAAAATACGGTACGACTGAAGCGGAAATAGCTTCGGCAAACGGACTTTCGGGCGAGCCCGACGGAAGCGTACTTATGATACCGTCAAAAGCCGCCAAAGCACCGATATATACAAAAATAATATAACACAACAGCCGCACTTTTCAGTGCGGCTGTTGTTTTATAATCTTGAAATATGGAAAACACCGTGATATAATAAATTATCGTATCTTTTTATTACGGAGGAGAAACGTTTGAAAAAGTCCATTTTAGCATTTTTTATGTGTATTATCATTTTAGTATTCAATCTTTGCAGTTGCGGTTCTTTGGTAAAAAATCCGTCCTACAATCCGGAGGAATGCACCACTTTGCACCTCTCTCCGACTGTTTGCGAAGCAACATTTAACAAAACGACTCCCAAAGAATTTTGCAAAAACAAAGGCAAGGGTACATATATTTACAAAAATTATATATCGGCAAAAGTTGATGACGACGGTTGTTTGATTTTGATTGTAAAAAATGACGTAATATCAGCATGGAAAAACTCACTTTATCCTATGCAGGTGCTTCAATGTGTTCTTGGCGACTCCCGCGATATAGGCGTAGTCGTTGATTATTCAAAAGAATCTGAGCTTTCGGGCTTTATGAACTTTAGCTTTATGAAAGGTGCCGGAGATTGCGGTCTTGAAATATCGGATGATTTTACAAAAGTTATTGCACGTCCCGGAAGTGATAAAACATACGCAATGTTTGTTATGCCAAGTTGTATTTTAGTTCAGATGTTTGAAGGAAAAACCTGTAAAGAAACTCGGGTAGAATTCATAGAACTTGATAAAAACGGAGAGATAACAAACCGAACAGTACTCCCCGACGCTTGGGAAGACGCTTGGAAAGAATAAACAAGCCCCACACCTTACTACAAGGTGTGGGGTGTTTTATAATTTTCTCTTGCAAATAATACCGGATTGTGCTATACTCATAGAACAGGCACAAGCGATATAATCTTCGGCTACAACGGCAGAGACGGTGTTGTGACAGATGATAACGGTCTCATTTATATGAGAGCACGTTATTACTCTCCCGATATGCGCAGATTCATAAATGCGGATATTATTGCGGGCAAGATATCTCTATGCCAATGTCATTAAGACTCAGAAAAATTGACAGCGACGAGATTTTATTTGATTATTCTCCAGAAGAGTTTCAGTGGTGGATAAATGGATTTGACCCCTCTCATCAATATGCAAATGCTGATAACCTTGAACTTCAAGTAACAATTGATTTTTCCATGCATGAGGATTTGTATAATGCTTTCAAAGAGGCATGGGGTGAAAAAGGTTGGAAGTTTAACGATATGCAAGCAACATATACTTGGAGAAATAAATAAGTATCTTTAGGAGGAATATCGTGAAATCATATTTAAAAAAATTCATTAGCGGAGTAGTAGCAATGCTTACATTGTTTAACTTGTTTGGTTGTAGTTCAAATCAAATTGACCAAGAAAAAATAGCTGCTGATATGGAAATAATTCTAACACAGATATTCGATTTGATAAAGAACGGCGATAAAGAGACATTTAAAACTTATTTTGCCGATGATGCTTTAAATGTTTCTGATTTTGAAGACGGTTGGAATTTTTTGCTTACTCAGTATAAGGGAGATTTGTTAAATATAGATTGCAAATTTCCTATGGGCGAAGGTACGCGTTTTGTTCCCGGTGAACGCATACAAACTGCGTTTACCACTTTCAATATAATCACAAACGAAAACGAGTATGTGGCGTACATAGATTTTTATACCCAGTATTCCTCGAAATATCCAGAAGGCTCGTATAAGATTAGGATATTCAAGTTGTTAACAAAACACATGTTAGATGATGGAGAGAATTTTCACGATTGCTCTTTAAGATATGGAATTTACTATCCCGGTTGGCCTGTTCCAGAAGTTAATTAAAAACTATATGATGTTTCAGCCGCACTTTCGAGTGCGGCTGCTTTACTTGAAAATTTTTTGCAATGCAATTACAAAGCTTCTTTTCCCTACTTTTCTTCAGGGAGAAAAGTACGGTCGAATTCAAAAAATACTATGGTTTTAAGCGTACCGTCAGAGCCGAAGAAACACTCTGTAACGGAATTTTCGCCTACTGCGATCCTGACCGTCACCTTGTCCGATTCTTTTATCGGCAAGCGATAAGAAATACGGTAAGAGACGATCTTCTTTTCTCTGTAAAGAGCTTCGGGCAAAGCTTCTATTGCAAGAGTAAGATAATTTGCGTTATGAACATGACCGTTATAATCTATATCTCCGCGGCGAAGCAAAACCTCTTGCTCGCAATCGAATTCTTTCGGCACGACAAGACGCGGCAGTTTTTGTTCATTTTCATCCTCAGGCTCCGGAGCATATCTTGCAATAAGCTCCTCTGTTGACTTTACAGGCTTTCCTGTGGCAACATCAAGTCTTACAAGCTTTGCACTTCCCTCCGCGCACACTTCTCCCGACGCGGTTTTTATCGCCATTTTTCTGCTGTTCTGAATTGCAGGCTTAAGTCCCACCGCGCATGTTGACTGAATAAGTTCTTCACCGTATTTCGGTGCGCGATGAATCTTCACGTTCCATTCCGCAACTATCCATGCAATCCCCGCAGCGCTACCCGAAATAAGACTGTCTCCGACAGAATCCGAATGGTGACTTCCCGTATTTTCAAACACGCGCAGAACCGCTTCCGGAGTCATAAGTCCGCCCCTGCCGAAGTCCTCTATTCTGCTGTGATATTTTTCGCTGAATATCATTTTTTCTACCGTCTTTCATTATATTTACAAGACCTATTATATCACCGGAAGCTGCCTTTTCAGGTGGCTTTTTTTGCGGCTGTAACCGTATTTTTAAGAAGCATTGTAACCGTCATCGGTCCCACTCCGCCCGGGACGGGGGTAATAAATGAAGCTATCGGCTCGACAGCCGAAAAATCAACATCGCCCGTAAGTTTTCCCTCCGGCGTTCTGTTCATACCTACGTCGATCACGACGGCACCCGGCTTTACCATATCAGCCGTTATAAAGTTCGCCTTGCCGACAGCAGAAACAAGTATGTCCGCCCGACGTGTAACATCCGGCAGATTTTTTGTTTTTGAGTGGCAGATCGTTACAGTACCGTTTTCGTGCAAAAGAAGCATTGCCATAGGCTTGCCTACTATATTGCTCCGCCCGACAACAACACATTCTTTACCCTCTATACTTATCCCGCTGCGATGCAGAAGCTCAATTATTCCTGCGGGAGTGCATGGCAAAAAGCTGAAGCCTCCCGTCATTATCCTACCGACGTTTTCGTCGCAGAATGCGTCAACATCCTTTTTCGGGGCAATATGTGCAATTATATTTCGCTCGTTTATATGTCCCGGCAACGGAAGCTGAACAAGTATGCCGTTTACGTCTTTGCGGGAATTAAGCCCGTCAAGCACGGAGATAAGCTCTTCTTCGGTAGTTTCCGCAGGCATAGCGATTATTTCGGAACGGATGCCTGTTTCGTCACAGGCTTTTTTCTTGTTGCGGACATAAACCTGCGAGGCGGAATCATCGCCGACTATCACAACGGCAAGACAAACACTTATTCCTTCCGCCGAAAGCTTTGTAACCTCCGCTTTTATCTCCGCTCTCACTTCGGCAGAAATCGCCTTTCCGTCAATTATCTTTGCCATCTGCATTTTCTCCGTCGGATTTTTCGGTCACGTCTTTTTCCTGCTTTTTGAAAACAACTTTTAGGGGTGGAGCTTCTTCATCCTTACTTTCATCCGCCTTGAAAAGATCCTTTTTCGAGCTTGCGCGACGAAGCGCTTTGTCACTCTCCGCCTCGTTTTTCTCAAATTCCGCGGTATCGAAATCAACCGAAGAATCGGTTTCAAGTGCTTCATATTTGCTCTTTCCTATTCCGAAAAAGTACGGAATTGAAACATCGTAGCTGTGTTTTATCTTTCCTGCTTTTTCTTTCTTTACGGCAAGAACATGCAACACCACCGTAAGCGGCAGCGATATTACAAACAGCACCATTCCGAGCAGCGCCGAAACTCTTATTCCGGTATTTCCGATATAAAGAGAATCCGTACGGAGCTGTTCTATGAAAAATCTTCCGAAGCCGTACCAGCCGAGATACCACAAAAGCACCTCTCCGCCGAACTTTTTCTTTTTATAAAATATGTTTATAAGGATAAACCCTATGAGATTCCATACCGATTCATAAAGGAACGTCGGATGAACAAAAACCATATCGGTGGTTGCAAAATCACGGAAGGTGTTTCCGTTCTGAAGTCCCATGCGAAGAAAATAAAGCGGATGCGATTCGGTAACAAGTCCGCCATAGGCTTCGCCGTTGAAGAAGTTCCCCCATCTGCCCAAAAGCTGACCTATCATAACTCCGGGTATTATCATATCCGCATATTTGAAGAAGTCTATCTTTTTATAAAGCGATACTAAAATGACCGCTATTGCACCGCCTATAATTCCGCCGTATATGGCAAGACCGCCGTTCCATATAGCAATGACATCATAAAACGAATGGACGTTGCCGTAGAATATGACGTAATAAAGTCTTGCGCCGACAATTCCTGCGGGAACCGCAAAAAGCGTTGTATCTATAACGTCGTCAAATTTTATTCCGGCTTTCCCGGCGCGATATGCAAAATATGAAAACGAAAGAATTATTCCTATGCATATTATCACTCCGTACCACATAACAGGTCTTCCGAAAACGGTAAACGCCACATTGTCAAGCGAAAATTCGCCTATTCCGAGTCCCGGAAATGAAATTCTTGATATCTGTTCCATTTCTGACGCGCGTCCTCCGGTTTTGTGACTTTCCCGCATAAAACCGGCGTCCGCATCCTTTCTTTCTTATTTTTCGGATTTTATTTATCCAAAGGCTCGACTACGCTCATCGCATAGTATTTTTCATCAAAGAGCTTGCAGAGCAGCTCCTCCGTATACTCAAACGATACATCCGCAACAGCCTTGCTGTAATCCATAATGTCGATACCGTCAAGAAGCATATAGGTTACGTTGTTTGCAATGTTCTGAGTCGAATCAAAGCTCTTGACAAGGCTTGCGTAATTGGCTTTCTTTATTCTCTCGAATTCGCTGCGGTCAAGTCCCGCTTTCTTCTTTTTCTCAACATATTTCACGAATTTATCGTAAACCGCCTCGGGATCGTCACTCTCGCCGACAAGTTCTCCCATGCCGAAAACATGGTCAAGCGAGTAGCCTGCGCCAAAACCTCTGACAAGTCCGCTTTCGTAAACGTCTATCGCAAAATCGGACGTCGTGCCGAACAGCATATCATAAAGTACGCTGCCTGCTATCGACTTTTTCAAAAGCTCTTTCGGATCTGCCGGTATCTCAATATCCTTTATGCCGATCTCGAACATCGGTTTCGATACCGCCATCTTTACCTTTACGCGCTTTTTGTTGACCTCTGCTTTTTCCGCATTATAGCAGCGGACGATCTTCTTTTCATCCTGCATCGGAAGAACCTTGTCTGCAACGGCAAGCACCTGCTCCATGGTAATGTCGCCGCTTGTGACAAGAACCATATTGGAGAGGTTATAGAACGTGCGATAGCAGCTGTAAAGCAGATCCGCCGTTATTTCGGCAATGGATTCAACCGTTCCGGCTACGTTTATTTTTATCTGACTGTCGGCATAAAGCGCTTCCATCGTGTTGTAATAGCGGGCTCTTGAGGGGTTGTCCTCTCCCATTTTTATTTCCTGACCTATGATTCCCTGTTCCTTTGCGACGGTCTGCGGAGTGAAATACGGCTTTGTAACATAGTCAAGCAGTATTTCAAGGTTTTCGTCATAGTGGCTCGTACAGGAGAAAAGATAGCCGGTCATTTCGCTTGACGTAAACGCGTTTGGGTCAGCGCCGTATTTTGCAAAGCGCTCGAAGGTGTCGCTACCGTCTTCGTTTTCAAACATTTTGTGTTCAAGAAAGTGTGCGATACCGTCCGGCACTTTCACAAAATCTTTGTCGCCCTCAAGCTTGAAGCAATTATCTATTGCACCGTATTTCGTTGAAAATATAGCATAGCTTGTGCGGAACTTTTTCGGAATAACGTAAATATCAAGTCCGCTCTTGTGCTTTGTATAATAATATCTTTCGCCTATCGCCTTGTCTTCGCGCATTATTATCTCGCTCATTTGCTCTCCTCCTGTCCGCAGAGGAAGTAGTACGTGTCAAGACGCACAGCCTTCGCCCGCTCGGTTATCTGCTCTTTTGTCACGGCGTTTATCTTTGCAATCTTCTCTTCATCCGTCAGCTTTCTGCCATACATGACCTCGCCGAAGGCTATTGCCGCAAGCGCGCGGATGCTGTCATCAGAGCTCATGATGTCGTCGCAGAGGGATTTTTTCGCCATTTCGATCTCATCATCGGTTATCTCGCCGCTTTTCATCTTATCAAGCTGAACCATTATCTCGTCGAATGCCTTCTGCTCGTTTTCAAACTGAATTCCGGAGGCAACCGTCATTGCGCCCTTTTCGGGAATGAGAGACGATGAGCAATAATAGCAAAGGCTGAGCTTTTCTCTTACGTTCATAAACAGCTTGCTCGCCGCGCTCCCGCCGAAAACAGTGTTGAAAACCTTTGTCACGGCGTAGTCGTCATCGGAGGCTGCGCTGCCGGTGAAAAATCCGAGAACAAGCACGCCCTGCGTAACGTTCTGGCGGTCATAGATCTTCTGAATCTCGGCTCTTTCCGTGCCTTTTGTATCGGATTTCGGCTCGTAAATCTCTCCTCTGTCAACGGAAGAGAAAATCTCCGAAAATTTCTTTTCAAGCTTGTTGCCGTCAAAATCGCCTATGGAGAAAATTTCAATCCTTGCCGTGCCGAGAATGTTCTTATAAGTCTCGAAAAGGCACTTCGGGCAAACAGCCTCTATCTCCTCGACAGTGCCTCCGTCGCTTATACCGTATGCGTCGTCCGAGAACATTTTCTCAATCGCTTTCAGCCTTGCATATCTGCCCTTTTGGTTGATTGTCGCGCGGACTGCGTCAGCCGCTATCTTCTTTTCGCCCTCAACGCTTTCGGCTTTGAAAACACCACCGTCCGTCACGGGATGAAGAATCACCTGCCCGATAAGGTCAAGCACGCCGTCTGTTATATCGGTATCGTCTATTGCATATGAATTGCGAAGCGAGCTTGCTTCAATGGATACTATGTGATTGTCGCCATGCTTCCAGTGTCCGGACCATACACCGGAGTCATAAAGCTCCTGCTTGCGGCGGCGGATATCGGCAATGGTCGGATATTTTTCCGTCCCGCGCAGAATAACGGGAAAAACAAGTGCGTTTTTTGCCGCTGTGTCTTTTGCAAGCGGCATAACGAATCTTATCTGAATATAGTTTGATTTGAACTTGTCCGCAGAAATATTTGTAAGATATACCCCTTTGGCTATCTGTTTTCTTTCGCTATACATTGTTTATCCTTTCGATAATTGTAGGTTTACATATATTTTACTCCCATATTATATATTTTTCAACACTTAAATTAAAAATCGTACGACAATATATTTACATCGGCTGAATTTAATGTTATAATAATTACAGAAACACAGCGCATATTGCTTTTCCGGCAAATGCGAAAAGGAGGTACGTCTGTGGAAGAAATACTTGCGGTTATGCCTTGGGTATGGCTTGGCGTGATAGTCGCTGCAATAGTTACTGAAGCTTCGACATTTGCGCTCGTTGCGGTATGGTTTATACCGTCGGCGCTCATATCGCTTTTGCTTTCGATCTTCAAGCTGCCGCTCTGGCTTCAGGCAACCGTATTCCTTGCGTCATCCGTCCTGCTTATGATATTCCTCAAGCCCTTTGTGAAAAAGGTGCTGAAAGTGAATTATTCCCCCACAAATGCCGACACGGTAATAGGAAAAACAGGCACGGTGATTGAGAAAATAGACAACGTGGCAGCAACGGGAGCCGTAAAAATCGACGGTAAAGTATGGACAGCTCGCTCCGAGCGTGACAATATCACAATAGACGAGGGGACGCTCGTCAAGGCAATGGCAATCGAGGGCGTAAAGCTCATTTGCAAAAAAGAAAACTGAGAAAGAAGGTAAAACTTATGCCGGGACTTATCATTTTAGGAATAATTGTTGTAATACTCCTCATAATTATAATTTCAAATATTCATATCGTTCCGCAGGCTCACGCATATGTCGTTGAACGTCTCGGAACATATCATGCGACGTGGCACACCGGACTTCATGTAAAGACTCCGTTTGTGGACAGAATTTCAAAACGCATCTCCCTTATGGAGCGTGTTGCCGATTTTGAACCTCAGGCGGTTATCACAAAAGATAATGTAAAAATGCAGATAGATACAGTCGTCTTCTTCCAGATAACGGACTGCAAGCTCTATGCTTACGGCGTGGAAAATCCGATGTCGGCAATTGAAAATCTTACGGCAACAACTCTCCGTAATATCATAGGCGAGCTTGAACTTGACAGCACACTTACCTCGCGCGACATAATCAACACGAAAATGCGCGCTATTCTTGACGAAGCAACAGATCCGTGGGGTATAAAAGTTACCCGCGTTGAACTTAAGAACATCATTCCGCCCAGAGAGATTCAGGACGCAATGGAAAAACAGATGAAAGCCGAACGCGAACGCCGTGAACAGATCCTCCGCGCGGAAGGCGAAAAGAATTCCACCATTCTCGTTGCGGAAGGTAAAAAGCAGGCTATGATACTTGACGCCGAAGCTCAGAAACAGCGTCAGATACTTCTTGCCGAAGCCGAAAAGGAATCGAAGATCCGCCAGGCAGAGGGTGAAGCGGAAGCTATCAGACAGGTTCAGGAAGCTACCGCAGAGGGTATCAAAATGATAAACGACGCCGCCCCGTCGGAGGCTGTTATAGCAATAAAGGGTCTTGAAGCTTTTGAAAAAGCAGCAGACGGAAAAGCAACAAAGATAATAATCCCCAGCGAAATTCAGTCTATCGCGGGACTTGCAACATCGGTTTCAGAGCTTATCAAAAAAGACAAAGAATAAAAATTTTACGGAGTCCGGACGTTTTTTGAGCGTCGGGACTCCGTTTTTTTGCTCTGCTCGGTTGACATAAGTAAAATATGGTGTTAAAATATCATGTAACACTTAAAAAAGGACGTTTATTTTTATGATGAAAGTTTCAAAGCTTTTGGGCGAACATTTCAAGGAAGCTCCTGCCGACTGTCAGATAGCAAGCCATGCGCTGATGGTACGCGGCGGATATATAAAACAGGTCGGTACGGGCATTTTTTCACTTTACCCCTCGACAAAGCGTATAACAAGAAAAATTGAAAATATTCTGCGCGAGGAAATGGACAAAATCGGCGGTCAGGAAGTACTTTTCCCCGTCGCAATGCCCGCATCCATATGGAAAGAATCCGGCAGATATGATTCCATAGGCAGCGAAATGCTCCGTTTCAAGGACAGAAACGGCTCGGATATGGTTCTCGGCATGACGCACGAAGAAGCTGCCGTGCATCTTGCACGCGTTGCGGCGCAGACATATACAAAATTCCCTTATATGATTTATCAGATACAGACCAAATTCCGCGATGAGCCTCGTGCGCGCGGCGGTCTTATCCGTGTAAGAGAATTCACTATGAAAGATGCATACTCTTTCCATACCTCGTGGGAAGATCTTCTCAGCTACTATGAAGAGTGTTATGAAGCCTATAATCGCATCTTCCATCGTTGCGGCGTAAAGAATTTCGTTGCGGTAAAGAGCGATTCCGGTATGATGGGCGGAAACGTATCGCACGAATTCATGCTTCTCTCCGACATCGGAGAGGATACGCTTGTCATTTGCTCGGAGTGCGACTATAAATCCAATATGGAAGCTGCGGACTGCATAGTTCACAACCACCCCTGTGAGGTTGAACCGCTTGAAGAGGTTTATACTCCCCACCGGAAAACAATAGAGGATGTTTGCAATTATCTTAATGCTCCGAAGGAGCGCTCCTGCAAGGCTGTGCTTTATCAGCGCAATGCGGACGATTCTATTGTAATCGTTTTCGTTCGCGGCGATCTTGAAATAAACGAAACCAAGCTCCGCAACTATCTCGGCGCCGAAGTTCATCCCGCAACCGTTACGGAAGCTATGGGTGTTCATCCCGGATTCATCGGTCCCGTCGGACTTCCCGAAAACGTTACCGTTGTGTATGACGAATCACTTAAAGGCATAAACTCTCTTGTTGCCGGCGCGAATAAAGACGATACTCACTTCAAAGGTCTTAATATTGCCCGCGACGTAGGTGACGTTGAATATGTAAGCGTTGCAAAAGCGACCGAAGGCGGCATCTGCCCCGTTTGCGGCAAACATTCGATAACTATCAAAAAGGGTATCGAAATCGGCAACATATTCCAGCTCGGAACAAAATACACAAAGTCTATGGGAATGGAATATATAGATAAAAACGGCGAAACGCAGAACCCCATAATGGGTTGCTACGGTATCGGCGTAGGCAGACTTGCCGCGTCCATCTGCGAAGAAAGCCATGATGATTACGGTCCTATCTGGCCTATGAGCATAGCTCCTTGGCAGGTTGAAGTCTGCAACCTCCGCTCGGACGACGAAAACGTTACAAAGACAGCTGAAAAGCTTTGCGCAGATCTTGAAAAGCTCGGCGTTGAGGTGCTTTATGACGACAGAGATATCCGTCCCGGCGTTATGTTCGCAGACGCGGATCTTTATGGCGTCCCCGTAAGAGTCGTTGTCAGCCCCAAGACGTGCGAACGCGGCGTTATTGAGATATCGTACAGAGACAAGAGCGCAAAATATGACGTTGCGATAGACGAGGCGGCAGGCAAGCTCCGCGAAGTAGTAAGCGAAATGCTCGCACAGTACGAATAACCTTCTTTTCTTCGAGAAGAAAAGAAGGCAAAAGAAGCTTTAATTATTGGTTTGAAAAACCCTATAATAAAGAAAACAGAGATGATTTTTCATCTCTGTTTTTTGTTTTGTATAGACATTTATCATCTGCAAAAATAAATTCTGTGCCAACCCATTCCGATTCAGCTGTTGTTTTTTATACATATTAAATCTAATTTTCCGGAATCCAATAAACAATACCGTATCCGTTATCTAAATTAAAATATTTTTCGTCTGCGGGTATTAGCTCAAATGCACCAAGCTTTTCATTGTTTTCTCTGATGTCACAATCCCATATAAAAACAAAAGATAGTAAGTATTGTTTTTGATCAGTAGTAAGCTTATATATAGCTTCCGCATAGCTGCACATATATTCTTTCGGTCCAATATGTTCTCCCGTAACATAGTTGCCGGCTTTTTCACATGACAATATTTTCCCCGAAAAGAAATCAAATGTATAGTCAACGCCGATTTGAAAGTTGTCTTGTGCTTTTACATCGTTAGTGAAAAGATTTTCAAATGCTTCTTTATCGCCCGACTCAAGTGCAGAAAGTACATTATTCAAATGCTTTTCAGCACTTTCTTCAATCCGCTTTTTCTCTGTTTCAGATGTTCCCGGAATATATACAAGTCCGCAACCGAATAAATTGAGTACGATTGCCAATATTCCAATAATACAAATCGTTCTTTTCATAAATAACCTTCTCTTCCAGAAAAGCTGAATATATACCTGTTACAAAAGCTTAGCACATCGGCTATTTCACCGAGTTATAAATTGTTTTTATCAATATTCAAAAAAGCCAATATTTTTTCTTCTCCGGCTACCTTGTCAAAACAGGCAACAAAAAATCTATCGGGATTGCTTTGCAGCGTTTGTATCAGAACATCCTTGTGCAGAGTAAACATTTGCTCGGTAATATAAATGTAAACCGCTGTTTTCTCAAGTAAAACCGGCAGATGTTCCGCATATGCAAGATCATAACACAGTGCATTCATATTATATCCTTTACATACAATCCCTGCTTTTGAATTTAGTCCCGGCAGGAAAGAACAATCCGATTGATAAAGAGTCAAAATGCCGCGTTCTTTGCCTTCTTGATCAAAATAAGAATAAAGATAAGGTGGACTCATTGCACGAGAGATTGTAGCCCCCTTGATTTTTTCATAAGGAATACGTTTGAGTACGATCTTCCCCAAGCAGACCGAAATAAATGTGTCGCCAAAGCATACATGAGTGAGCTTTGGCTTTTGGGTTGTACTCAGTAGTGCTAAAAGGATCGAGAATGTTAGCATAAAGCTCCACCATGTGAACGCAAATACCACTATCCAAGTCATATTATCGGTCAATATATACAAAAATATCGCGAGAATAGATATGACAGACAATGAATAGCTACTGTAACGCACCCATTTCGGTGCAATTTTATTTTTTACGATTTCCTTCATCGGCAATATTCTCCTTGAAATTATCGGCCTGTCCCGCTTCGCATCTTGACCTTTTATTTCACCGAATTATAAAAATCAAGCGAACGGAAGTCCCTTTCAAGATGACAAAGCAAATATTTTTCGCAGGCACCGGAAAATTCGCCCATCGCCTCGTCCTTCAGCTCAAAAGCAAACAGCCTTTCCGGTTTGCAGTAAAGCACATACCTCATCGCCGCAAACACAGACGGTGTAAGCGGAATTATAAGGTGCGCATGCGAATATATTCCCTCCGCTTCGCTTGTGCGCTTGGCCTGAACGTCAAAATCGGTCTCCTTTGCGCGATAGCAGCTTTCACAGCAGAAATATCCGCCTTCGACATCAAAATAATATGTATCAAGCTCCGATTTTCCGCAGCCCTCGCATCCGACAAGATCGGGCATAAAGCCTGCCTCCGCCGCCGCGCGAAGTTCAAAAGCTGCCTTTATCTGCACTATGGGTTTAAGCTTTTTGGCTATACAGAAAAACGAATTGAGCACAAGACGCAAAAGCTTTTCTTCCGGCTGATCTTCAAGTGAAATATCGCAGGCGACCTCGGCGATATATGCCGCAAGTGCCGCGCCTTCAAGCGTATCGCGTATGCCGAAAAAGCTTTCCGCAGGTACAGATTCCCGCAGATAATATTTATCGCGCGAGCCGTAGATCGTAAATTCCGAATAAGTATAAAGCTGACACGCCACAAAATGCGGACTTTTCAGTCTTTTCACGCCGCCGCCGTAGACGGATATCTGTCCCATCTCCGCCGTGAGCAACGTAAGCATTTTGTCCGATTCGCCAACATCGACCTCGCGTAGTACAATGCCTTTTACGGTGGATATCATACAAAAGCCTCCGTCAGAAATCCTCGCGCTTAAAGCCCATATTGCTTACAGCCATTTCGGAAGCGCGCCAATTTTCCTTTACTTTTACCCAAAGATCAAGGAACACTTTTATGCCGAAGAACGCTTCAAGATCCTGTCTTGCCATTTCGCCGACGCGTTTGAGCGTCGCGCCGCCTTTGCCTATTATTATAGGCTTATGGGATGCTCTTTCACAGAATATTTCGGCGCGGATGGAAAGCAGCTTTGACGTTTCCTTCCAATCTTCTATAACGACGGCTATTCCGTGCGGAATTTCATCGCTTAAAAGCCGGAGCAGTTTTTCTCTTATGAATTCAGCCGCAATCTGTCTTTCCGGCTGATCGGTTATCATATCGTCCGGGAAAATCCATTCTCCCTCTATTGCGTATTTATCTATTTCTTCAAAGATTATATCTGTATTTTTGCCGTTCTTTGCGGATATCGGAATAACGGCGGCAAAATTATATTTTTCGGAGAAACGAAGGATAGTATCGCCTATTTCTTTTGCCGTGCTTATATCTGTTTTGTTTACAAGAAGCACAACGGGAACGCCTATATCGCCGAATTTCTTCATAAGCGACTCTTCTATCGGACCTATTCTGTCTCCCGCCGCAACGATATAAAGGATAAGATCGACGCCTGCCGCAGCATCCGAAGCCGCACGCATCATAAACGATCCGAGCTTGTCCTGCGGTTTATGAATTCCGGGCGTATCAAGGAAAACGTACTGCGTTTCCCCGCGTGAAGTTATACCGGTAATTTTTGTACGCGTAGTCTGAGGCTTGTCGGAAACTATCGCTATTTTTTCGCCGAGCAATGTGTTGAGAAGAGTCGATTTTCCCGTGTTTGCCCTGCCTATTATCGCCGTAAAAATATTCTTTTTCATTTTGCGCTTTTACGCTCCTGTCCTATTGATGATAATATTTTTTCCTGTTTTTCACGCATCAGCTTGTCCTCTTCCTCGCTGCGCTCATGATCGTAGCCGAGAAGATGAAGCGTTGAATGTACCGAAAGAAACGCTATTTCCCTTTCCGGACTGTGTCCGTACATCTCAGCCTGCTCCATAGCACGCTCGACCGATATTACTATATCGCCGAGCACTGCGCAGCCGTTAGCCTCATCAATGTCCCAATCGGAGTCGTCCTCCGAAAGTATCGGGAACGAAAGAACATCTGTGGGGGCGTCTTTTCCTCTGTATCCGCGATTCAGCTCGCGTATGCCTTCATTGTCGGTAAAAGTCACCGATACCTCTGCCGGATGCGGGAAATCCTCGCTTTTCAGCGTTTCGCTGACAGCCCTGCGGATAAGCTTTTTCATATCCGCCGTAACAGGCAGCTTGCTCTGACGGTTGAGAAAATATATTTCGTTGTGAAATCTCATTTTTCGTCCCCTCCCGATCTTTTGACCTTGAATTTTTCGGGCGATCTCTTCAGTTCTCTTTCGTACTTGTCGTAAGCTAAAATTATCTTCTGTACAAGCTTGTGACGGACAACGTCGCGCTCGGAGAATTCGTGTATCGCTATACCTTCTATTCCGCGAAGTATTTTTGAAGCCTCCGCAAGACCGCTTTTTTTGCCGAACGGAAGATCTGTCTGAGTTATATCTCCCGTTACAACGGCTTTAGAACCAGAACCGAGACGCGTCAGAAACATTTTCATCTGTTCGGGAGTTGTGTTCTGCGCCTCGTCAAGAATAATGAACGAATCGTCAAGCGTTCGTCCACGCATATATGCAAGCGGCGCAATCTCTATCGTCCCGCGTTCTATATGGCGCTGATAGGTTTCCGCGCCGAACATTTCAAACATAGCGTCGTAAAGCGGGCGAAGATACGGGTTTATTTTGCTTTGAAGATCGCCGGGCAAAAAGCCGAGCCGTTCCCCTGCTTCAACTGCGGGACGCGTCAGAATTATGCGCGAAACCTCTTTGTTCCGCAATGCCGTCGAAGCCGCCGCTACGGCAAGAAACGTTTTTCCCGTTCCTGCGGGACCGAGTCCAAGAATAATAGTGTTTTTCTTTATGGCGTCTATATATTTCTTCTGTCCTACGGTTCTTGCTTTTATTGGCTTACCTCGCGTTGTAACGCATATACAGTCGTCGCCAAAGCGTTCAAGCGGCTCACCGCTCCTGACCGTATTTATTACATAGTCCACGCTCTGCTCGGAAAGTTCTGTTCCCATAGCGACCATGGAAAGCAGATATTCAAGCGCAGAAAACGCAGAAAGAAGCGAATCGCTGTCCTCGCTGCGAATTATTACAGCATCCCCTCCGCTGCGGTCGCTTTCGCGGTTGGTAATGCTGACGCCGAACGCTTTTTCAAGCTTTGCGGCGTTCATATCAAAGTTTCCGAAAAGACTTGCCGTCTGTTCCATCGTTTCGGTATAAAGAATTTTTTCGTACATTTACTTATCTCCGTCTGTATCGATAAATACTTCTTTTGCAATGTTTGCTATACAATCTATATCTGTATAAAGAGTAAAAACGTCCCCGTCGGACTCCCACCTTTCCTCTCGCGCAAGTATCTGCACGGAAGAAAGCGCTTCCTCGCTCTGTCGCAGTATTTCTTTTTTTGCAAGCACATAAGCTGTTTTTTCATCGGTGTTCTCAGGCTCCGAAACATACTCGGAATAAGTGCTTTTTACAATAAACAGCGGAAGCTCTATCCTGTCAAACAGGCAAATACGTTTTTCTTCCTCTATTGTATCATATTTTTCATAAGAAATCTCGCTATTTCCGAAAAGATTTATTTTTTTTGAAAAAAATTTTATACTTGTTTTTACTTTCTTGTCACCCGTATAAACTTTTTTCTCCGAAACAAGCGGCATTTCGGCTTTGTAGGAAAGCGTTATTTTTGCAAAGACTTCTCCCCTCGCGCGAACAAGACGATATCCCACCGCCTGAGAATCTATAACTCCCGAAACAAGAATCTGTCCTTTTTTCACTATCTGTCCGCGCTTTACGGATGGCATTCCGCCGCGAACCTCTATCGCTTCTATCTGACCGTCGCAGTCGGCAATCAGGTTTGATGGATGCGAAAGCTCTTCAACATCTTTGTTTTTCTGCTCGCGGACAACGACCTCCGCTACCGTTCCGCGCAAGTTTATGCTGGCATACGAAAGACTTTCGCTTTCTATAACAAGCTCGTTTTCAAGCCGTACGGCATCTATATTCGGTATATATGCGCCTATATAAAGTCCGTGTGCCGCAAGCGTTTCAAGAATTTCCGCCTCCGAAAGTCCCGTTTGTCCCGTAACGTTTATATCCCATACAAAAAATGACGAAGCCGCCAGAAGTGCGGCGCACAAAAGCGCTCCGAGAAAAAACCCGAAACGCATTTTATATTTCAATGCCGCACTTGCAAACCCGAAATGCTCGACACGTTCGTCCTCAATAATCTGTCCTTCTGTAAGAACGATATATTTTCGGAAGGCGTCGGGTTCGAGACGGAAGCTCACAAAGCCGTCTCCCTCCGCTTTTACTTTATAAAACGGAACATTGTTTTTCATAAGCAGACTCAGTGCGCGGCAAACCGATTCCGCTTTCGCCGTAACGGTGTACGAGCCGCGAAAATATTCATAAAGTCTTCCCATATCAGCAAAAAGTCACCGACGTTATAATTCCCGCAACCGAAAGCTTGCCGTAGCCCGCCCAGCGAAGTCCGAGTTTTTCCCCTGTGATGGAAAGTCCGCCCGTCGGCACATTGAGCTTTACCTCATCGGGAGAATAAAAGCCTATTCCGAGACATCCACACACAAGTACCTCGTCGCGTCCCGATATTTCAATGCCCAGCGAGGTTATTCCGGGCAAAAGCTTCTTTTTCAAATCCACACCTCCGAAAAATATAAATCTTTATGTTTTTGCATATTTATTGTATGCAGGAGGTGATTTTTATAAAACTTTTCAAACGGTTTTCGGGTATATTTTTTATTTTTATCATAGCAATTTTCATAATAATATATTCTCTTTATTTTCCCGCCGAAACAGCCGGATCGGTAAAAAAGGGGCTTTTGCTCTGCACCGAAAAAGCAATACCTTCTCTGTTTATGTTTATGGTTGCGGCGAAACTTATTGCGAAAAGCGGAAGCGATGAAATGTTTTCAAAATGCAAGCATCTGCTTGCTTTTTTCGGAGTATCTCCGTCCGGAATGACCGTTATACTTACAGGACTTATATGCGGGTATCCGGCAGGAGCGTCGGCTGCGGCGGAGCTTTGTTCTTCCGGCAGGATGTCACGCAAAGAAGCCAATTCGCTGCTACCCTTTACGAACAGTGCGGGAGCAGCGTTCCTTGTCGGTGCGGTCGGTGCAAAAATGTTCGGCAATGCAAAGCTCGGAGCAATTTTACTTGCCGCGCAGACTGTAAGCTCGGCTTTACTGCTGATCTTCAGTGCGCCGCGCCGCCGCGCGTACATCGTACGCGCTCCCGCGTCTGCGTCTCCGCAAGCAATCGCGGTGACGCAGACGCTTTGCTCGGCTGTCGCCGAGAGCGGCGCGGCGCTGCTCTCGATAAGCACATTCATCACGTTTTTCAGCGCGGCAAGCGATATGTTGGCGGAAATCATAAAAGCTCCGATGATAAGCAATACTTTTGCCTGCATATGCGAAATAACTGGCGGACTTGACCGACTGTCCGCAAATTTTGAAAAAGCCCCTCTTCTGAAAATAACGCTTGCCGGTGCGACAGTCGGCTTTTCCGGTCTCTCCGTAATGATGCAGGTATTTGACCGTGCGACACACGGAAACATAAAAACAAACGGGTATTTTATCGGTAAGCTTACTTCCTCGCTTTTGACGGCAGGATTTTCAGCCATATTTTATAAAATCATTTATGAAAATAATACAAAAATCGCAGTACTTGTTTGCCTGTTTTTGTTTTTGACAACGATTGCGCATGTTCTTTGCGAAAATCTTTCAAAAAAGGGTGGAAAAATAAAAAAATATGATATATAATTATTTTATAAGTTTGCCTGAGCAAACTCATTTTTACGGAGGCACGCCATGCAGGATAAAACACCCGATGTCTTTGAAGAAGATGACCGTTGCTGTGAATTTTGCGAAAAAGGCACAAGAGTGCCGGGCGGAGAGCTTGTTATCTGCCCGAAAAAAGGACTTGTTGACGGACGATATATCTGCGGAGCGTTTTCATACGATCCGCTCAAGCGCGAGCCTAAAAGAAAAAATACCGAATTAACGTGTGAATTTATAGATATTGACGAATGAAAAAAAACAATTTTGAAAAAGCGATAAAAACGCTTGAATTTGATAAAATACGACAAATGCTTTCCGACGTCGCTCCGACGGAAGGCTCCAAAGCTATGGCTGCGGAGCTTATGCCCTCCGAAAGCATAGCGGAAGTAAGAACGCTTCTTGCCGAAACGGACGCGGCAAAAGCAATGCAATCGCTCAAAGGCATGCCTCCGTTTTACGGAATAGCCGATGTTACCGATTCTCTTGAAAGAGCGGACAAAGGCGCAGTGCTTTCAACGCGTGAACTGCTTGATATATGCTCCGTTCTCAGAGCGGCAAGAGGACTGCGCGAATACGCAAACCTTTCTCACAGTGAAGAAACGGCGCTTACGGAATATTTCACCCGCCTTACGCCGAACAAATATCTCGAAGAAAAAATATCGCGCTGTATTCAGAGCGAGGATATGATAAGCGACGCCGCGAGCGAAAAGCTTGCCGATATACGCCGTCATATACGGATCGAAAACTCCCGCGTACGCGATATCCTGCAAAAATATATAACAAGCCCCGAATACTCAAAGCATCTGCAGGATCAGATCGTCACCATGCGTGACGGAAGATACGTAATTCCCGTCAGAGCCGAAAGCAAAAACGAAATAAAAGGTCTCGTTCACGATACGTCGGCTTCCGGCGCAACATTGTTTATAGAACCGCTTTCCGTTGTGGAAGCGAACAACAATCTCCGCGTGCTTGAAACAAAAGAACGCGACGAAATAGAACGTATTCTCTCCGAGCTTTCTGCGGAAGCTTCCGCAGCTTCGGGCGGAATACTCACAAACTACGAAAACATCACTCTGCTCGCCTTTATATTCGCCAAAAGTCAGCTTTCGCTGAAAATGGAGGCGTCGGCTCCCAAAATATCTGACAAATACGAGCTTGAAATATTTGAAGGACGCCATCCCCTTCTCAAAACGGAAAAGGTCGTGCCGATAAACGTTTCGCTCGGCAAAAAGTTTGATACGCTGATAATTACAGGGCCGAACACGGGCGGCAAAACCGTAGCACTGAAAACCATCGGCCTGTTTGCACTTATGGCAGGTGCCGGACTTCACATTCCCGCGTCGGAAAATTCAACAATGTGTGTATTTTCCGATGTGCTTGCCGATATAGGCGATGAGCAGAGCATTGAGCAATCGCTTTCCACGTTCTCGGCGCACATGGTGAATATTGTGGATATACTTTCGAGAATAAACGGGAGGACACTTGTCCTGCTTGACGAGCTTGGCGCGGGAACAGACCCCGTGGAAGGCGCGGCACTCGCCGTTTCGATACTTGAAGCGGTAAGAGAAAGCGGCGCACTCTGTGCCGCAACTACTCACTACGCCGAGCTTAAATCATATGCAATATCGACAAAAGGCGTATGTAACGCTTCGTGCGAATTCGATGTTGAAACTCTTCGCCCGACATATCGCCTTATCATAGGCACGCCGGGAAGATCCAACGCATTTGCGATATCGGAAAAGCTGGGTATTTCAAAAGACATAATTCAAAGAGCGCAGAGATACGTTTCGGGCGAGGACAAGCGTTTTGAAAATGTAATAGAACAGCTTGAAAAGACACGCATAGAAGCGGAAAAAGCAAAATCCGAAGCCGAAAAGCTTCTCGCGGAGGCAAAAAAAGAGCGGCTTGACACAGAACAGCTTACGGATTCCCTCCGCAAACAAGCCGAAAAAGAGCTTGAAAAAGCACGCGCAACGGCGGTACGCACAGTTGAAAGCGCAAAGGCTTCCAGTGCGTTTATCTTCGAACAGATGGACAAGGTTGCGAAAGCCAAAGACAAGCCAAATCTGCGAGAAGAAATGGAAAAGGCAAGAGCAGGCATCCGTCAGAATCTCCGCGAAAATGAGGATAAACTCAATCCTGTAGTGAAAAGAACGGCGGAAGGCTATGTTCTTCCCCGCAATCCCGTACCGGGAGACAAGGTGATAATCGTGAGTGTAGGTCAGCACGGAGAGGTCGTTTCCGAGCCGGATACGGCAGGAAATATCGCCGTAAGAGTAGGCGCGGCAATAATGAAAACCAAGCTGAAAAATCTGATGTTCGACGAACGCACAGAAAAAAAGCCTAAAGGCGGAGTGAAAGCTGCAGTCGGCACGTCGGCAACATTCTCTCCGGAAATAGATCTTCGCGGAATGTACGGCGATGACGCCGAGCTTGCGCTTGACAAATATGTTGATGACGCAAAGCGCGCAGGCATACACGAAATACGCATTATACACGGAAAAGGCACAGGCGCTCTTCGCAAAGCCGTGCAAACGTTCCTCCGTTCCGACAAGCGGATCGCAAATTTCCGCATCGGCAATTGGGGAGAGGGCGACACTGGCGTTACAATAGCCGAAATAAAATAACCTGCTTTTCTTTGAAAAGAAAAGCAGGCAAAAGAAACTTCAATTATTAAAAATGATGTGCAGATTTTTTGATGTCTGCACAGGTAAGCTCACAAAAAGACAAATGAGACTTAAATAATTGGGTTGTGCATTCATTTGTGGCTTTGAAATCTTTCCGTTGCACTTCGTGCGCCACATTCCAAGCAATAAAATTCCCCTCGAGAACAAACACACGAAAGGAAAAAACTTATGAAAAAACTGAAAATGCTTGCCATAGATCTCGGCGCTTCAAGCGGACGTGGCATAGTAGGCTCTTTCGACGGTGAAAAAATCGAGCTCAGAGAAAATCACCGATTCTCAAATGACCCTGTAATAAACGCCGGAATGTTCAATTGGGACATTCTCCGCATATTCCACGAGATAAAGGAATCCATGCGTCAGTGCGCCCTTTCCGATGACAGGGACATCGCCTCTATGGGCATCGACACTTGGGGTGTGGACTTCGGTCTGCTCGATTCAAAAGGTCATCTTCTCGGCAATCCCACCCATTACAGAGACGAACGCAATCTCGGCATGGCGGAATATTCGTATAAATTTGTTCCGCGCGACGAGCTTTATGCAAGAACAGGCATACAGACAATAGACTTCAACAGTCTTTTCCAGCTTCTCGCAATCAAAAAAGATACTCCGGAGCTTCTTTCAATAGCAAAAGATATGCTTTTCATCCCCGATCTGCTGAACTATTTCCTTACGGGAAACAAGCAGACGGAATACACGATAGCCTCAACGGGCCAGCTCCTTGACGCAAATGCCCGCGATTGGGCTTGGGATCTTATAAAGCGTTACGGTCTGCCCGAAAACATTTTCCGTAATATCGTTATGCCCGGCACTCCCTGCGGTTCGCTCCTCGCTCAGGTCAAAGAGGAGGTCGGCGGGATCGATCCGAAGGTTATCTCGGTTGCGGCGCACGACACAGGTTCGGCAGTGGTTTCGGTTCCCGCAAAGGGCGAAAAGTTCATTTTTATAAGCTCCGGAACATGGTCTATTATGGGTACAGAGACCAAGCAACCCGTAATCAGCGAAAAATCAAACGAATACAACTTCACAAACGAGGGCGGTTACGGCGGCACGATCCGCTTCTCAAAGAACATAACGGGGCTCTGGCTCGAACAGGAATCACGCCGTCAGTGGGCGAGAGAAGGCAAAAAATACAGCTATGATGAGCTTTCCGATATGGCTCTCACCGCAAAACCGCTCCGTTTCCTCGTCAATCCCGACGAGCCGATACTCGGCATCCCCGGAAACATTCCGCAGAGAATAAGAGAATACTGCGAAAAAACAGGTCAGGGCAAGCCCGAAACAATGGGCGAGATCGTTCGTTGCATATTTGACAGCATCGCGCTCCGCTATCGCTGGGTAATAGACAAGATCGACGAAATGTGCGGCGAAAAGCTTCCCGCAATAAATATCGTCGGCGGCGGCACGAAAGAAAAGATGCTTTCAAAATTTGCGGCAACGGCTTGCAAACGCCCCGTTTTCACAGGTCCCGTCGAAGCCACCGCAATGGGAAATATCGCGGCGCAGGCAATTGCGATGGGCGAGCTTCACGACCTTTCCGAAGCGAGAGAGGTCATTGCGCGTTCAACCGAAATGGGCGAATATTATCCCGTAAAAGAAGACGAAGCAATGTGGGACGAAGCATACGAGCGCTTCTGTAAACTTGTTTGAAAATAAAAAATCCGAAAAGGAGAAAATATATGGCAAATACGGCATACGAGCTTGCAAAAGATCAATACGCACAGATAGGCGTAGATACGGACTCAGCTATCGCAAAACTTAAAACCATTCCCGTTTCGCTTCACTGCTGGCAGGGCGACGACGTTACGGGCTTCGACCACGACGGTCCGCTCACGGGCGGAATACAGACAACGGGCAATTATCCCGGAAAGGCAAAAACTCCCGAGCAGCTTATGGCTGATATGGATAAGGCAATGTCGCTCTGTCCCGGGAAGAAAAAACTCAATCTTCACGCCTGCTATGCGATATTTGAACCGGGCGAATTTGTCGACAGAGACAAAATAGAACCGAAGCACTTCAAAAAATGGGTAGAATTTGCAAAGGAAAGAGGCATGGGTATAGATTTTAACCCCACGTTCTTCTCTCATCCTATGGCTAAAAACGGCCTGACTCTCACAAGTCCCGATGAAGAAGTGAGAAAATTCTGGGTAGAACACGGCAAAGCCTGCATAAGAATTTCGGAATATTTCGCAAAAGAAACAGGCATCCCCTGCGTTATGAACATTTGGATAGGCGACGGCTTCAAGGATGTTCCCGCAGACAGAATGGGACCGAGAATGAGATATAAAAAGTCCATTGAAGAAATCCTCTCCGAGCCTTATGACAAAAATCTCGTAAAGCCTTGCGTCGAATCCAAAGTGTTCGGCATCGGCGTTGAAGCTTATACAGCAGGATCTGCGGAATTTACGCTTTCGTTTGCCGCAATGCACGACGGTTGTCTCCCCCTTATGGATAACGGTCACTATCACCCGACAGAAGTTGTATCGGACAAGATCCCCGCTCTGCTCTGCTTCTTCCCCGAAATCGCTCTCCACATCACGCGCGGCATTCGTTGGGACTCCGACCATGTTCTCACCTTTGACGACGAAACAAAAGAAATGGCAAAGGAAATCGTCCGTTGCGACGCGCTTGACAGAGTTTATATGGCACTTGACTATTTCGATGCAAGCATAAACCGTGTTTCCGCATGGGTAGTCGGCTTCCGCAGCTGGCAGAAAGCTCTGCTTTCCGCGCTCTGCACGCCGAATGCAAAACTCAAAGAGCTTCAGGACGAAGGACGTTTCACCGAACTTATGATGATGCACGAAGAGCTGAAGACCTTCCCCTTCGGTGCAGTATGGGATGAATACTGCCGCAGCTGTGGTCTGCCCGTAGGCGCAAAGTGGTTCGAAGAGATAGAAAAATACGAAAAAGAAGTATTATCAAAAAGATAATGCGCAAAATATCCGTAAATGAAAAACAAGGATGTTTGCGGATATTTTGAAAAGAATTATTGCGGTCTTGCTTTTGCTTGCGGCGTCTGTTATGCCGCAGGCAAAGGCAAATGAAACGGTTGTAACGCTTGTTGCGGCAGGCGACAATCTCATACACTCGAGTATATTCCGTGATGCAAAAACTGCGGAAGGATACGATTTTTCCCCGATGTATAAATATGTTTCGGACATTATATCTTCGGCGGATATAGCTTATATAAATCAGGAAACGCCGCTGGGAAAAAGCAATTTTTCGGGTTATCCGCACTTCTGCACACCGTGTGAAATGGCAGACAATCTTGTTTCCGTCGGCTTTGACGTTATAGGCATAGCCAACAATCATATGCTTGACAGAGGCGATGAAGGCTTGCGCTTTACGCGCAATTATTTAGCCGAAAGAGCTGAAGCCGTAATAGGCTACGATAGAGACAGCGTTTCAGTCATTGAACGGAAGGGGATAAAGGTCGCCTTCGCTCAGATGACTTATTCGACGAATTGCGACGGAGAAAGCGATATTCCGCGCCTTTCGTTTTCTCTTGCGGAAAAACTTATTAAAAAAGCAAAACGGCTTGCAGATGTCACGGTTATGTGCGTTCATTTCGGCGATGAGTTCGATTCCGGACGCGCAATGAGCGTTTTTCCCGTAAATGAAAAACAGGAAGAATATGCCCGCTTTATGGCAAACTGCGGTGCGGATATAATAATCGGAACGCATCCGCACGTTGTTCAGAAAACGGAATGGATACCGCGTGACGACGGAGGAAAAACGCTTTGCGTTTATTCTCTCGGAAATTTTCTTTCAAATATGCGCTACGGAGCGCAGATGCTCGGCGGTATGCTTACCGCAGAAATAGTAAAAAGCAATGGCGAAGTTTTCGTGCGCTCACCTGAGATAATACCCACCGTATGTCATTTTGACGGCATGCACAAAGGGTACAGAATATATCCTCTCTGCGATTATTCGGACAAGCTTTGCGCCCTTCACGGCACGGGCGACGAGAAAAACGAACGCAGATTCTGCATGGAAACACTTAAAGATTACTACGAAAGCAATGTCGCGCCGGAATTCCGGTACGACAAATATATAAAGAAAGAAGAAAAACATGATAAATCTTGAAAAGGAAATACGCCAACAGCCGGACGTGCTTTCCGGTATTGAAGAAGCAAACCGCGAAAAAATAACGGCTCTCGTGGCGGAAGCCAAAAAAAGAGGGATCAGAAACGTTACCATAGCGGCGCGCGGCACATCAGACCACGCAGCTATATACGGACAGTATCTGCTTGCGATAACCGCAGGTATTCCGTGCGGACTCGCAACCCCCTCCGCCGTATCGAAATACGGTGCGGACATCGACTATTCCGGTCATCTTGTAATAGGTATTTCACAATCGGGAATGGCGGAAGACGTTATCTGCGTTATAGAAGACGCCAAAAAACACGGAGCACTTACGGCTTCGGTAACGAACAACGAAAGCTCTCCTCTTGCAAAAGCAGTCGATTTTTCGCTTTACTGCAACGCAGGTCCCGAAACAAGCATAGCGGCTACGAAAACGTTTACGTCACAGCTTTACATAATGGCAATGCTCGCAGCCGAATGGGGCGGCGACGACGAACTTTACAAAGCGCTGAGAAAGCTTCCCGAAATCACTTCGGAACTGCTTTGCGATATGCCGACAGCGCTTGAACCGATCGCAAAGAAATACAAGGAGCTTTCCGCAGCCTCCGTTCTCGGCAGAGGACTTCTCTACCCTATAGCGCTTGAAGGCGCACTGAAAATTCTTGAAACAAACAAAATAAAAATGCGCGGATATGCCGTTTCGGACTTCCATCACGGACCGAAAGCGCAGATAGGAAAAGGCGATCTTGCTATAATCCTCGCCTGCAACGGCAAAACGCTTGACGATGAAAAGGAAATGTGCCGCGAGCTTCTTGCCGTAGGCGGCGATGTGCTCGTAATAACCGACAAAAGCGACGACTTCGGCGCGGCGACGGTTCTGCACGTTCCGACATCGAATTATAAACATCCCGACGCTATCACAGCATTCTGCTGTGCAATTACACTTCAGCTTCTTGCGCTGAAACTCACCGAGGTGCGCGGAATAGATCCCGACGCTTCCGAAGTGCTTAAAAAAGTTACCGTAACGGTTTAATTTACAACCAAAGGAGATATAAAAATGAACTTCTCAATGCTTCATCCCGCCGATCAGATCGTTATGATCATGAACCGTCTTTACTACTACGGCATGACAACGACCACCGGCGGCAACCTTTCAATCAAAGATTCGGACGGTGTTGTATGGATCAGCCCTTCGGGTATAGACAAAGGCAACCTCCGCCGCGAGGATATCATGCAGATCCTTCCGGACGGCACGATAATCGGTATTCACCGCCCGTCGGTGGAATATCCTTTCCACCTTGCAATTTACAAGAAACGCCCCGATCTCGGAGCCGTGCTTCACGCACATCCGCCGGCACTCGTTGCGTTCAGCATCGCAAGAGAAATACCCGATACGTCGATCATTCCGGACGCACGTTTTCTCTGTGGCAACATCACAATGGCGCCCTACGCTCTGCCCGGAAGCAGCAAGCTCGGCGACAATATCTCTGCCGAATTTGAAAAGGGTATAAACACGGTAATGCTTGAAAACCACGGCGTTGTTATCGGCGCGCACGATCTCTTCTCCGCATTTATGAACTTCGAAACACTCGACTACTGCGCAAGAGTTCAGATTAACGCCTCCACTCTCGGCGGCGAAATTCATACGCTTTCCGAAAGACATATGAATCTTTACAAAATGAAGACTCAGCCCATACTTGACACCTTCAAGCCTACGGAACATTCAAGCGAGGAACTTCAGATCCGCCGCGATATGTGCGACCTTATTCACCGTGCATACGGCAATCAGCTTTTCACAAGCGGTCAGGGCACGTTCTCCTGCAAGCTTTCCGACGGTTCGATAATCATCACTCCTTACGCAAAGGACAGAAAATATCTTGAACCCGAAGATCTTGTTCTCATAAACAAGGAGGGTCAGTGCGAAGCCGGCAAAACGCCGTCACGCTCGATACTGCTTCACGAAAAGATTTATAAGAACGATCCCGCTATAAAGACCGTAATCATGGCTCACCCGCCGTATATAATGGGCTTTGCCGTAACGGATGCGGATTTTGACGCGCGCCTGATTCCGGAAAGCTATATAGCACTTAAAACAGTACGCAAATATCCTTTCGGTTCTTCCTTTATGCAGCCCGATCTGCTTGCAAAGGAGATCTCGATAAAGAACCCCGTGGTTATAATAGAAAACGATTGTATAATCGCTGCGGGGACTTCGCTTCTTAACGCGTTCGACCGCCTTGAGGTAATGGAATACAGCGCAAAATCACTCGTTGAGGTTTCCGCCATCGGAGGCAAGATCGTAAAGATCAGCGACGACGAGGTAAAGGAAATAGAAGTTGCATTCAATCTTTAATAAACGTCAAAGACTCATTACGGAGGGAACAGAACAATGAAGGAATATTTCGGAGAACTCAGCGTTATAGGAATGAAAGGCTGTGAGAAATTTGTCCGCCGAGTGGATGAATATCTCTGCCAATGGCGCAAAAACGAAAGAAAAACGTACCTTGTGGAGGCAGACTGCCCGCGCTTCGGTACAGGTGAAGCAAAGGGTATAATCAATGCTTCACTCAGAGGACACGACACGTTCATATACGTCGACCCGTTCAATTACGGCGTGACGTACAATATGTACGGAATGACAGTGCCCATGAGTCCTGACGATCATTTTCAGGATCTCAAGCGTATAATCTGCGCAAACGAAAAGAAGTCGCGCAGGGTATCGGTAATAATGCCGATGCTCTACGAGGGCAGACAACACAAACGAAACGCACGCGAATCGCTTGACTGTGCTATGGCGCTTCAGGAGCTTGTGGCTATGGGCGTTTCAAACATACTCACCTTTGACGCTCACGATCCCCGCGTTCAAAACGCCATCCCGAACAACGGATTTGACAATGTAAGAACAACTTATCAAATGCTCAAATCTCTTGTACGCGAATTCCCCGATATAACCTTCGATCCCAAACAACTGATGATAATCTCCCCCGACGAGGGTGCTATGGGACGCGGCATGTACTGCTCCTCAGTGCTCGGTCTTGAACTCGGAATGTTCTATAAACGCCGTAATTACACCGTAGTTATCAACGGCAGAAACCCGATAGAAGCGCACGAATATCTCGGCAACAGTGTTGAAGGTCGCGATGTTATAATCATAGACGATATGATCTCCTCCGGCGACTCTGCTATAGACGTTGCAAGAGAGCTTAAAAATCGCGGTGCAAGAAGAATATTTATGTTCGCCACATTCGGGCTTTTCTGCAACGGCTGCGATAATCTTGACCGCGCATATGAAGAAGGCATAATAACAAGAATCTTCACGACCAATCTCAACTATCGCACGCAGGATATTATCGACCGTCCGTGGTACACGGAAGTAAGCCTTTGCAAATATGTTGCTTACCTTATTGATACAATAAACAAGGATGAAACCATAAGCGACCTTCTCAATCCCGTTACAAGAATACATAACCTTGTTGACAGGGTCAGAGCAAACGCCGAAAAGCAGTAAATTTTTCCGTCAGGCGGGATCTCCGCCCGACAAAACAACGATTACGAGGTGTTTATTATGAAAAATTATCTTCTTCCGCCGGACGGAAGCTTCTTCAAAGCAAATATGCACTGCCACAGCACACTTTCTGACGGCAAATATACCGTAGAACAGATAAAAGAACTTTATAAGAACGCAGGCTATTCCATTGTTGCATTCACGGATCATAACGTTCTTATCGACCATTCTGATCTCGCGGACGAAAATTTTATGCCCATAACGGGTTATGAATACGACGTCTTTGCCGAAAGAGGCGAACGCTCCTATAATCACACTCCTCTTGTACATATCTGCTTCTATGCAAAGGATCGGCACAACGATGTTATTCCCTGCTACAATCCGAATCAGATATCGGACTCCCACGCCGACCTGCGCGAAAAACAGAAATACTCCGGCACTCCGGACTACGTGCGCGACTATAAAAAGATAAACGAAACCATAGCCCGTACCTGCTCCGAAGGCTTCCTTGCAAGCCTGTGCCATCCGACATGGTCAGAACAGGATCTTGACGAATACAGAAATATCGAAGGTGTTTTCGCCATGGAAGTGTTCAACTACGGCTGCTGGACAGAGGGCTACAATGAAATAAACGACCACGCATATGACGACCTTCTCCGCAGAGGAAAGAAGATATATTGCATAGCTTCCGACGACAACCACAACAAATATCCGGAAGACGATCCCAAGTTCGACTCTCTCGGCGGATTTATAATGATAAAAGCGCCGAAGCTTGAATATTCCGCAATTATGAAAGCTCTTGAAAACGGCGATTTCTATGCGTCATCGGGGCCCGAAATTTACGAAATGTGGACAGAAGGCGAAGATCTTCACATAAAAACGTCGCCTGTTGCAAAAATATCCGTCACTACCTTTGGCAGACGCGCAACCGTCTGCACAGGCGAAAAGAAGGGCGAACTTATTACCGAAGCCGTACTAAAATGCTCCGGGCTTTATGACCGCTATTGCCGGGTAACTGTTGACGACGGCAAAGGTCATTTTGCGTGGACGCGCGCTTACTTTGACTGTTGCAAGATGGAAAACGGTCGTTATGACGACGCTCCCTTCAGAAAATAAGCTTTTATTTCAAAAATTTATTTATATATTTTTCAAAAAAAGATTGACTTGCGGCAGTTTTGAGTGTATAATACAGAAAAAATTCAAATGAATGCCGTAAGGAGGATATCGTAATATGTCACGCTATTATTTTGCTATGCGATTTAACTATTATTATTTTACGATGTCCGCCCGTGAGCAATAATAAAGCCGCATAGCTTTGTATTTTTTGAATAAATACTTTGAAATGCCGCAAAGCTCACAGGATGTGCTTTGCGGTATTTTTATTTTTACCGCAAGCATCACTTTTGTGATATGCTTTGCGGTATTTTTGTTTTTTGAAAGGAAGCACAGATATGTTATCCGAAAAAATGATCGGACTCGGAAGCCACAGCTCTGTTATAAGGCAGCTTTTTGAGTACGGTAAAAAAAGAAAAAGTGAAATAGGCGAAGAAAACGTTTTCGATTTCAGTATAGGAAATCCGAGTGTTCCGGCACCCAAAGCAGTAAATGATACGCTCGCTTCATTGCTTGAAAGCGACAAGGACATTCACTGCTACACATCAGCGGCAGGCGATATGTCCGTAAGAGCCGCAATAGCCTCATACCTTAATAAAACATATGGTGTGAATGAAAAAGCGGAAAGAATATATCTTACGGTCGGCGCTGCCGCAGCGCTTACGATATCGCTCGGCGCGCTTATGTGCGACGGCGACGAGGTTATAGTTTTTGCACCGTTCTTCCCCGAATATCGCGTATTTGCCGAAAAAGCGGGAGCAAAGGTTTTGGTTTGCCCTCCTCCTGCGGATTTCCAGATAGATTTTGAAACGCTTGAAACGCTTATTTCGGAAAATACAAAAGTGCTTATAATAAACTCTCCGTCAAACCCATCGGGCGCAGTGCTTACGGAAGAAACACTTTCAAAGCTCGGAAAGCTGCTCGACGAAAGATCGCAAAGCTACGGTCATCCGATATATGTTATATCGGATGAGCCTTACCGCGAGCTTGTTTACGACGGTAAAAAGACGCCGTATACCGCCAAATTCATAAAAAACACAATAAGCTGTTATTCATTCAGCAAGTCTCTTTCGCTTCCGGGCGAAAGAATAGGTTATATATGCATATGCTCCGAATGCGCCGACGGTGACAGTCTTTTCTACGGCGTATGCGGCGCAGGACGCGCACTCGGATACGTTTGCGCTCCGTCGCTTTTCCAGAAGATGATCCCGTCCGTAATAGGAAAGACATCAGACCTTTCGGCATATGAAACAAACCGCGAGTTGCTTTACAAAGGTCTTACATCGCTCGGTTTTGAAGCCGTATATCCCGACGGCGCTTTCTATCTCTTTGTAAAATCGCCCGAACCGGATGAAATGCAATTCTGTGAAAAAGCAAAAAAATACGAGCTTCTGCTCGTGCCTTCCGGCGACTTCGGTCTCGGAGGATACGTAAGAATAGCATACTGCGTATCGGCAAAAGTAATAAAAGACTCTATGCCCGCATTTGAAAAGCTGGCAAAGGAATACGGACTTTCAAAAAGGTAAATAATTTTTATGGAAAACAAACTTACTCAGGCACGGAATAAAATATCCGAAATAGACGTTAAAATGGCAGAGCTTTTTGAAGAGCGTATGCGGGCTTCGGAGGACGTTGCCGAATACAAGCGCAAATGCGGACTCCCGATAGAAGACCCTCAAAGAGAAGCGGAGCTTATCCGCAGAAATTCGCTCTACGTATCAAAGGAGCTTCGTCCGTATTATACAAGCTTTCAGCAGGATGTTATGAAAGCTTCAAAAGCTTATCAGCGCCGGATTATCAGCGGTGAAAAGATCGCCTATTGCGGCGAGGAAGGCGCATTTGCGTTCTTCACGGCAAAAAAACTGTTTCCGGACGGAATTCCCGTCGCAAAAAACAGCTTTGAAGAAGCTTATGCCGCCGTTACAAGCGGCGAATGCGAGCTTGCCGTAATTCCGCTTGAAAACAGCTATGCGGGCGAGGTCGGCCAGGTAACGGATATGCTGTTTTCGGGACCGCTTTTTATAAACGCAGTCTACGATATAGCCGTCGAGCAGACGCTTATGGGCGTCAAAGGCGGAACGATCTCGGACATAAAAAAAGTAATAAGTCATCCTCAGGCGCTGGCGCAGTGCGCAAAGTTCATTTCATCACACGGCTGGGAAACCGAACCCGCGCAAAGCACATCGTCCGCCGCGCTTGAAATATCAAAAAAAGGCGATAAAAGCCTTGCCGCAATAGGATGCGCTCAGGCAGCCGAGCTTTACGGGCTTTCCGTCCTCGAAAAGAATATAAACGAAAGCCGAGCAAACACTACACGCTTCGGAATTTTCTCAGGAACGGAAAACACATCCGCAGGTCGATTGGAATCGGACGGATTTGCGCTTGTATTCACCGTAAAAAACGAAGCAGGCGCGCTTGCCGATGCACTTGGCGTCATCGGAAAGGCGGGCTTCAATATGAGAACGCTCCGCTCAAGACCGCGCAAAGAGCTTATTTGGAATTATTATTTCTATCTTGAAGCCGAAGGTGCACTTCGCAGCGAAGCGGGAGAGAAGATGCTTTCCGAGCTCCGCATGTATTGCGACAGGCTCAAAGTAGTGGGAATATACAGATAAAACGGAGGAAATATGACCGTAAAAGTTGAACTCGGGGAAAGATCCTACGATATAACAATAGAAAAAGGCGCACTTTCCCACGCGGAAGACTACATTCCGCGCGGAGGAAAAACGCTTATCGTTACAGACGACGGCGTGCCTTCGGAATATACACAGTCGGTAGCGGAAAAATCCGAAGAACCGATAATAATAACGATACCGCACGGCGAAGAAAGCAAATGCTTCGATAATTACAGAATGCTCTGCTCCGCAATGCTGAAATACGGATTTACCCGAAAAGACAAGGTAGTAGCCGTCGGCGGAGGAGTCGTAGGAGATCTTGCAGGATTTGCCGCATCAACATATATGCGCGGAATAGATTTTTATAATATTCCCACAACGCTTCTCTCTCAGGTCGATTCATCCGTAGGAGGAAAAACGGCAATAGACCTTGACGGGATAAAAAACATAGTGGGAACATTTTATCAGCCGAAAGCCGTTATAATAGATCCGGACACGCTGAAAACGCTCGATCGCCGTCAGTTTGCATCGGGCATGGCGGAAGCGCTTAAAATGGCGGCTACCTCCGACAAATCGCTTTTCGAACTTATAGAATCCGGAATAAATGAAGAAAACATCGACGAGATGATACGTCGGGCGCTTATTATAAAAGCGGATGTCGTCTCAAAAGACGAAAAAGAAGCGGGGCTTCGCCGTATACTGAACTTCGGGCATACGCTCGGACACGGAATAGAAAGTCTCGGAGAACTTTATCACGGCGAATGTGTGGCGCTCGGCATGCTTTGCATGTGTTCGGATGAAGTTTATCCTCGTCTTTCCGCCGCAATAAGCTCGCTCGGATTAAAAACCAAAATACACGCAAATGCAGATGCGATACTTGACGCAGCTTCACACGACAAAAAGAAACAGGGCGACACCGTGTGCGCTGTCTTTGTAAACGAAATAGGAACATATGAAATAAAAAAAGTCACGGAAGAAGAACTTAAAAAAAGACTTTCAAGAGTAATATATTAAAAGGAGTTTTATTTATGAAGAACACATTCGGTCAGAGCGTAACGGTAACCCTTTTCGGAGAAAGTCACGGTGCTTATATAGGCGCCGTACTCGACGGCTTGGCTCCCGGCATTGAAATCGATGAAAAATTCATCGCCGGAAGACTTTCAAAGCGCCGTCCCTCCGGCGCAATATCCACCGGCAGAAAAGAAAAGGACGAATTCAAAATTATCAGCGGATATTTTGACGGTCACACCACAGGCTCGCCCTTATGTATAATCATTCCCAACTCCGACACAAGAAGTGCGGATTATATGATAAACGCCGGACGCGCGCGTCCCGGTCATGCGGACTATTCAGCTTATTGCAAATATTACGGCTTTGAAGATTGGCGCGGCGGAGGTCACTTTTCTGGCAGAACAACGGCAGCACTCGTAGCGGCGGGAGCTGTTTGCGAGCTTGCCCTCCGCATGCAGAACATCACGGTCGGCACGCACATACTCAGGTGCGGCGGAATAAACGATAATAAATTTGAAGATATAGCAACGGAAATAGCCGCAATAGATAAAAAATCCTTCCCCGTTATATCCGATGCGGCAGGAAGACTGATGAAAAAAGAAATCCTCCGCGCGGCGGAAGAAAGCGACAGCGTCGGAGGAATTCTTGAAACCGCCGTACTCGGCGTTCCGGCAGGAGCAGGCGAACCGTACTTTGACAGTCTCGAAAGCGTCATCTCTCATGCAGTCTTCTCCGTTCCCGCAATAAAAGGCATACAATTCGGCGCCGGATTTGATCTTGCGGATATGCGCGGAAGCATGGCAAACGATCCGTTTATGATGGACGGAGATAAAATAGTAACAAAAACAAACAACAACGGCGGCATTAACGGCGGTATAGCAAACGGAATGCCGATAGTCTTTTCCTGCGCGGTGAAGCCTACGCCTTCAATAGGAAAAGAACAGGATACGGTTGAATTCCTTGAAAACAAGAATGACAAAATAACCGTCACGGGCAGACACGATCCCGCAATAATTCACAGAGCCTGCCCCGTTATAAGCGCGGTAACCGCTATCGCCGTATGCGATATGCTTGCCGTAAGATACGGAACGGACTTCCCCCGTCGCGGAATGTCGGATGAAAAACTTTTCTGAAAAGAGGCAAAAAGAATGATAACAGGTCTTGTCGGTGAAAAGCTCGGTCACAGCTTTTCGCGCGAGATACACTCGGCTCTCGGCGATACGTCATACCGCAATTTCGAATTGAAAAAAGACGAGCTTGCGGAGTTTATATCCAAAAGAGAGTTTGACGGAATAAACGTTACGATCCCCTACAAAACCGACGTGATTCCGCTTCTCGACAGCATAAGCGACGAAGCCAAAGCGATAGGAGCCGTCAACACCGTAGTAAATCGCGGCGGAAAGCTTTCCGGCTACAACACCGACTTTTTCGGCATGAGAGAGCTGGTAATAAAAAACGGCATTCCCGTAAAAGGAAACGCCGTGCTAATACTCGGCACGGGAGGAACGTCGCGTACGGCAAAAGCCGTAGCCGAAAATCTCGGAGCTTTGAGCATTGAAAAAGTCAGCCGCCATCCGAAAGGCGATGAAATAAGCTATGCGACGGCAAAAGAAAAATATTCTTCTTCTCCCGTTGTCATAATAAACACCACCCCGCTCGGAATGTTTCCGAATATTTTCGGCTGCGCGATCGAACCGAAAGATTTTTCCTGTCTTTTGGGAGCAGTTGACGTAGTATTCAACCCATTAAAAACAGAACTGATCGTTAAAGCAGAAATGCAGGGCGTCCCTTCCTGCGGCGGACTTTATATGCTCGTAGCACAGGCAGTAAAGGCTTCGGAGCTGTTTTTCGATAAAAAATATCCCGAAGGCGCCACGGAAAAAATATATCGGGGATTGCTTGCGAAAAAGGAAAACATCGTGCTTATAGGTATGCCGTCGTGCGGGAAAACAACGATAGGTAAGATTATCGCCGAAAGAACGGGAAAAAGCTTTATCGACTGTGACGCTCTGTTTGAAAGTACATTCGGTATTTCGCCTGCGGACTGCATAAACGGCGAAGGCGAGGATGCTTTCAGAGATAAGGAAAGCCTTGTGATACGCGATATTGCGGCAAAGAATTCATGCGTTATCGCAACCGGCGGCGGTGCGATCCTAAAAGAAGAAAACGTTATAAACTTAAAGAAAAACGGAAATTTGATATTCATCGACCGCTCGCCCGAAAAGCTGACGGCAACATCTGACCGTCCGCTTTCGCAGAGCCGTGAGCTTATCGAAAAACGATATCGCGAGCGCTACGGAATATACTGTTCCGCATCGGACATAAAGGTTGACGGAAACGGCTCGGCAGCCGATGTGGCAAATATGATACTTTCAAAGGAGCAAAAATGAAAATACTCGTTATAAACGGTCCGAACATAAACATGCTCGGAATAAGAGAGCCGGATATTTACGGCAAAGAAAACTTTGCTTCGCTTGAAAAAAAGATAAAAGCATATTGCAAAAGCAAAAATATCGGAGCAAAGCTTTTTCAGTCCAACTGCGAAGGAAAGCTTGTTACCGAAATTCAGCGCGCTTATAAAAAGTTTGACGGAATAATTATAAATCCCGGCGCTTACACCCATACAAGCATCGCCATTCTGGACGCGCTGAAAGCTGTCGCTGTTCCGACGGTCGAAGTACATATTTCGGACGTTAACGCGCGTGAAGAATTCAGAAAAACAAGCTATGTTCGTCTTGCGTGCTTTGCTACCATATCCGGTCACGGAACGGACGGCTATACCGAAGCCGTTGACGCGCTTATATCAAAACTTTCCGGCGGTGCAGGATGAAAATATATATAGGTAAAAAAGCGGCAGCCGGAAATTTTACGGCTCCGCCGTCAAAAAGCTTTTGCCACAGAGCGCTGATATGTGCCGCTCTGGCTGAAGGTGCAAGCATTCTTTACGGGATGTACCCGTCGGATGACGCGCTTGCAACCGCCGCATGTCTTTCGGCACTCGGAGCAGATATCCGTTTTGACGGAGAAAAAGCATATGTTCGCGGCTTTGACGCACTGAGCGCAAAGGCAACTTCTACTCTTCCATGCGGTGAAAGCGGAAGTACGCTTCGCTTTCTTACGGCAATAGCACTTCTTTCACAAAACGAAGTAACGCTTACAGGTACAACGCGTCTTATGCAAAGACCGCTTGCCGAATACGAAAAAATATGTCTCGGGCAAAACCTATTATATAAAAAAGACAAAACTTCTCTTACGGTTTGCGGCAGACTTTCGGCAGGAACATACGAAATAAGCGCAGAAGTTTCAAGCCAATTCGCGAGCGGACTTATGATGGCGCTTCCGTTGCTTGCGTCCGACAGCAGAATATTGCTGACAGGAAAAGTTACAAGCCGTTCGTATCTTCTGATAACGGCAGAGGTAATGCGAGCCTTCGGAGTAGATGTTACCGTAGGCGAGAGGGATATATATATAAAAGGCAATTCGCACTATGTTCCGCGTGAATATACTGTCGAGGGTGACTGCTCGGGAGCGGCATTCTTTGAAGCGATGAACCGTCTCGGCAGCGATATAAAAATAACAGGACTTAACCCCGAAAGCGTTCAGGGCGACAGAGTCTACGGAAAATATTTCGACAAGCTGTGCGAAGGTTTCGCCACGCTTGACATAACCGACTGTCCCGACCTTGCTCCCGTGCTTATGGCGCTTGGTGCGGCAAAAAGCGGCGTTACCCTTACGGGAACGGCACGTCTCCGTGCAAAGGAAAGCGACAGGGGTGCTGCTATGGCGGAGGAGCTTTCAAAATTCGGAATAAAGACGGAGCTACACGAAAACACTCTTACGGTACACGGCGGACAACTGAAAGCTCCGTCCGTACCGATATGCTCACATAAAGATCACAGAATTGTAATGGCGTGCGCCGTTCTGCTTATGCTCACCGGCGGCGAAACAGATAATGCCGAAGACGTAAAAAAGAGCTTTCCCGACTTTTTTGAAAGGCTCTCGTCTCTCGGCGCGGAGGTAAAAATCGTTGGAACTTAACAGCAATACCAAAATACTTATTGTAGGTCTTGGCGTAATGGGCGGAAGCTACGCCAAAGCACTCACAAAAAAAGGCTACAAAATAAAAGCGATAGATATATCGCAAAAAACAATAGATTATGCGCTTGAAAACAAGCTAATCTCTTACGGCACGACAGAGGTTGAACCTTCGCTTGTGTCGGAAGCTGACATAATAGTGTTTGCGCTTTATCCGCACACTTTCAAAAAATGGATAACCGATTATCAGAAATACTTTCGTCCCGGAATAATAATCACCGACGTTACGGGTGTAAAAGGCTGTATCGTTTATGATATACAGTCTATCCTGCGCGAGGACGTTGAATTTATAGCGGCTCACCCTATGGCGGGACGCGAGCGTTCCGGAATTGAATACAGCGACGACAAGGTTTTCATCGGCGCAAACTACATTGTAACACCGACAGCGAAAAACACTCGACAGGCGATCGAGCTTTGCAAAACGCTCGGCAGCGAGCTGGGCTTTAAGAAGATATCCGAAATAACGCCCGAGCTTCACGATGAAATGATAGCGTTTCTTTCACAGCTTACACACTGCATAGCGGTAGCGCTTATGACCGCAGGAGAAAATCCGAGTCTGCGCGATTACTCCGGCGACTCGTTCCGCGATCTTACGCGAATTGCAAAAATAAACGATGAAATGTGGAGCGAGCTGTTCCTGCTCAATCGCGACGCGCTTCTGCGTGAAATGGACTCTTTTGAAAGAGAGTTCAAAAAAATGAGAGCCTGCGTTGAAACAGGCGACAGAGAAACCATGCGCGAAATGATGAGATGTTCCACCGAGCGCCGCGCTTTGTTTGATAAATAAATTTTTTCATATACACGAAAGGACAAATAAAAATGAACATGGAATTCAGAAGAAAACTGCCTATTCCGAAAGAGGTAAAGGAGATGTACCCCATCTCCGAAGAGCTTGTAAAAATAAAAGAAAAAAGAGATAACGAAATAAAAGCCGTTTTCTCCGGCAAAAGCGACAAGTTCATTCTTGTAATAGGACCTTGCTCCGCCGACAGCGAAGCACCCGTTCTCGAGTATGTCACGCGACTTAAAAAAGTAGCGGACCAGGTATCGGACAAGCTCGTCATAATCCCCAGAATATACACAAATAAACCGAGAACCATTGGCGACGGCTATAAGGGCATGCTTCATCAGCCTGATCCTTCGGGCAATCCCGATATACTTAAAGGCATAATCGCCATCCGTGAGCTTCATACAAGAGTTCTCCGTGAAACAGGACTTTCCACAGCCGACGAAATGCTCTACCCCGACAACCATCGTTATCTTTCGGATCTTCTTTCATACGTTGCAGTAGGCGCAAGATCTGTTGAAAATCAATTCCACCGTCTTACGGCAAGCGGTCTTGACGTTCCCGTAGGTATGAAAAACCCTACAAGCGGCGACCTTTCGGTAATGCTCAATTCCATAACGGCAGCTCAACATCCTCACGTTTTCATTTACAGAGGCTGGGAAGTTGAGAGCAAGGGCAACGAATATGCGCACGCTATCCTGCGCGGATATGTAAACAAGCACGGCGAATCTCAGCCCAACTATCATTATGAAGATCTTGTTTTCCTTGCAGAACATTATGCCGCACACGATCTTAAAAACAGATCCATAATAGTTGATACAAACCACGCAAATTCCGGCAAGCATTGGGTGGAGCAGATAAGAATTTCAAAGGAAGTGCTTTCCTCCTGCCGTCAGAACGCAAAAATAAAAAACATGGTAAAAGGTCTTATGATAGAAAGCTATCTTGAAGACGGCGCTCAGAAAATAGGCGAAGGCGTGTACGGAAAATCCATCACCGACCCGTGCCTCGGCTGGGAAAAGACAGAAAAACTCATTTTTGAAATTGCAGACATGCTCTGACCTGCTTTTCTTTGACCGTACTTTTCTTTGACCGTACTTTTCTTTGAAAAGAAAAGTAGGCAAAAGAAACTTT
>ENA-OOXJ01000051-OOXJ01000051.1-human-gut-metagenome-genome-assembly--contig:-NODE-51-length-102762-cov-6.239468_pt1 | contig 102762 bp, 82 predicted proteins | sample MGYA00241587_ERZ501343 | MGnify/ENA primary metagenome ERZ501343 (study PRJEB25962, sample SAMEA2042918) | human gut metagenome | biome: human gut; feature: human-associated habitat; material: faeces... | reverse complement strand
ACCACGTCTCCAAGACGCGACCGCAGATGCCGATGTCAGATCGAGCAGCGCAGTTTGCTCCCTTTGCCGCCCTCACGGGCTATGACTCCGCCATCAAGGAAACCGGACGCCTGACAGGCGAAAGGGTCGAACTTGACGAGGAAGCACTGAATGATTTGAATATGAGGTATCAGCTCCTCGTTGATGCGCTCGATGAAGAGCCGGAGGTGGAAATCACCTACTTTAAGCCCGATGAACGCAAGTCCGGCGGCGAATATGTGACTGTAACCGGCACGGTCAAAAAGGTCGATGACTTTGAGCGCCTGATCACCATGCAGAACGGCACCAAAATCCCGATGGACGATGTCTTGGCCGTTGACTGGGATTTTTTCTCAAATCTAAAATGATTACGCTCACCATACGGCCAAATGAGTCGGTAATCACATATAAGCGTGGCGAGAACTTAATTGTACATACAAATTTTCCGGAGGATCGGTAACACCACGGAGCGGTGTTGTTATAATAATTAATTATGAATAGTGGAGGGCTAATATGGCTGTTTCTGAAATCAAGCGACAAGAAAAATATGAAATGAAGATTTATGCCGACAACGTCATATCCACCGACGAACGTTTTACAATGGATAATCTCAATGCAGGCAATAATTATAAAACGCTTTCTGCGGTTTTTGTAGGTGCCGACGGTAGGGAGATTACTCGTAATTACAGTAAGGGCGAGCGGAGAAATACCAACCAGACTCTTCCGAAGATTGCCTGTCAGGTTTTTGAGAAACAGCTTGCGGAGTTGTCTGTTGAGGAGAAAGGGAATTTCCCGATATGCAGATTCAAAGCGTCGGGGGAGGTGGTTTCCGGAATCTACTCAAGCGTGGCAGAGTTTAGGAAGCATCGTAATTCTATTGAATATTTGACATACAGCTATGGCGGCGGCAGGCTATTTGTCTTCTTTTGCTGGAACGCCTTTTCAACTATACTTTTTGTCCAGGAATGTTTGAAGCGATTCGGTAATCCCGGCGACCATTTTGTCCTTACATACAGGGATAAAGACGAAAAAGAAGAGAAAGCCGCAGAAACAGAGGCGGCTGTGCAGGAGGAGTTTGTGAGGCAGTTTAAGCGATACCGCAATCCGTTCTCCGCAATGTTGATAGAGTCAAAAAACCTGATATTTCATGGCGCTCCTGGCACAGGCAAATCATATTTGGCAAAGGAAATTGCCGCTGACATTGTAAGCAACGGCTACTTTGACGATTATACGCAGCTTACCGACGAGCAGAAAAGGCAAATTGAATTCGTTCAGTTCCATCCGAGCTATGACTATTCGGATTTTGTAGAGGGACTTCGGCCGAGCATAAATGATGACGGCTCAATGAGATTTGAGCTGCAGGACGGTATATTCAAACGCTTTGTTGACTGCGCGAGAAAGAACTGTGAGAATTCACAAAAAAGCAAAGAAGATATTGAAAAAGAGGCTTCTGCGCAAGAAGCTATGGAGGATTTTTTCTCAAGTATTGAATTCGGCACAGACGTGTTTAAAACCGTTACGGGTAATGAATTCACAATTACAAGCGTTGATGACAGGCATATTAATTTATCAATTCCCGGCAATGCGACCGTGAATAAGCTTTCTTTGAGTTCGGATGAAATTAGACGGATGCTTGAATCCGACAAAAAATTCACAATGATTAAAGATATTACCGCTTTCTTCGGCAAGTCATTTGCTACGCAGGGATATTCGTATGACTTTGCTATCTATAACGCCATTAAAGCGAGAAAAAGCGAGGCATCAAAGAAAATAGTAAATCAGGAAGAATTGAAAAAGTATATTTTCATCATAGATGAAATTAACCGTGGGGAAATCTCCAAGATTTTCGGAGAGTTGTTTTTTGCGATAGACCCCGGCTATCGTGGCAGGGGCGGTGAAGTTTCCACGCAATATTCAAGTCTGCATTCTGACCACGACGAGAAATTCTATATCCCGGATAATGTGTACATTATAGGCACGATGAACGATATTGACCGTTCGGTTGACAGCTTTGATTTTGCGATGCGACGTCGATTCCGCTTTGTTCAGATTAAGGCTGATGACCGTTTGGAGATGCTGGCAAATCTGAATGATGAAGAGCTGAAAGATGAAGCAATTAGACGCATGACAGCACTTAATAATGAAATTGCCGCTGTTGAGGAGCTGAACGAGAACTATCAGATCGGCGCTTCATATTTCCTTAAGCTGAAGAGCCTAACGTTTGATCAGCTTTGGACGGACTATCTGCAGCCTTTGCTGCGTGAATATGTTCGCGGCATGTATGACGAGGACACAATTATGCGCAGATTTGCTAAAGCTTACGGCTATAGAATGTTGGGCGAGGGTGGTGCTGATGAGGACACTCAGGATTAAAGATAATCGGTTAATCAAGCAGGATGCTTTTTCGCGTGTGTCGCATCTTGTCGAGAAGGTCACCGATAAGACGCTTGAGCAGCTTGAACGCGAGGGCGTGTTTGTGTTCCCCGAATTGGTAAAGGATACCGGTGACTTGTCAAAGGATCAAACTATTCTTCAAAGCGTAAATGATTCTCTTCGCTCCGGAAATGTAATGGGGTTTATCGGCTGTGGAGATGAGCGTCTTGTCATCGAATCAAGGTTTGGTAATGACGGGGATGATTTCTTCTTTCGGTATCTGCTTGATCGGATGCCGGGATTCCCTAACATTGTGGATTTGAAGAGTAATGCCAATCCGAACAGCAAGCTGTTTAGCTTCATGCTGTTCCTTTTCCCGTACTGCTTGAAAAATGCAATGAGAAAAGGGCTGTTCAAAAGCTATGTTAGCCTCAGCTGTAATGACGAGCACATAAAAGGAGTTATTGATGTCGCGAGACATATCAAGCTAAATACGCCGTTCACCGGGAATATAGCCTACAATCAGCGCGAATTTTCATATGACAATTATCTTACAGAGCTTGTGAGGCATACAATCGAGCTTATTAAAATGAAACCATATGCCAACACCCTTTTGTCAGGTGTTAGAGAAGAGGTCAAGCAAATTACAGATGCAACTCCGCATTACAGATTGCATGATCGCCGTAAAGTCATTGAGATAAATAAGAAGTGCGTAATCAGGCATGCGTACTATCGGGAGTATCTTGCTTTGCAGCGGTTGTGTTTGCTGATTTTGCAGAATTTTAAACATGGTATCGGAGCCGGCTCAAGGCGGATTTACGGCATTTTATTTGATGGCGCATGGCTGTGGGAGGAGTACATTGCTTCTCTTCTTGACGGCGCATTTTATCATCCGATGAATAAAGCGGGCAGGGGAGCACAGCGCCTTTTTGATGGCGGCGCAGGGCTCATATATCCCGATTTCATCAGCCGAAATGATAAGATAAGAATAATTGCAGATGCAAAGTATAAGCCGGTTGAGAATATCGGAAACAAAGACTACTTGCAGGTGCTTGCCTATATGTTTCGGTTTGACGCAAAAATCGGATACTATCTGTACCCTGAGGCGTCGGTGGCAGGTGATCTGAAACTCCGACTTAATAAAGGCTTGACTTATGAGAAAAAAGTTGTGCCGAGAGATGACGTCTTTGTCGTGAAGCATGGATTGAAAATTCCGGCAGGAGCGGAGACATATGAAGAGTTTGTAGCCTGCATGAAAGAAAGCGAATGCGCTTTTTGCTCAGCTTTGCTCAAAGCCGAACGATAACAGCTACCAAAGTCTAACTCACCGATGAGGGATTAATACACAATTTCTGTTGTCAAGGACAACATTTTTTGGGGTAGGCTCTGCATTGGTATTTCCAGTGTTAAGCCAATTGTAGCATTGTATCGTAGATCCTACGAGATAAGCAACCGGATCCTTCGAGAAATAACGTAACGGCAACGCAAACCTAGACACAAATATACATGATTTTCAAGAGGACGCTTGAATAATTGTAAAAATGATGATATAATGACAATGGATTTTTATATGGAACTTTTTGTACAAACAAGAAATGAATTCTCTTAGGGACTCAGAATGTCTGCCCGCGACGTTAACCTACCTGGTAAATTAGCAGAAAAATCTTCCTAACAAAACCATCTTTGCAAAAGCTTAGAATTGCAAAAATCCAAGGAATTAAGCGGGTTCTGATTCGCAAAATGAAACTGTATTATGTCAGGGGTATTGATGAAGATATTATTGAAACATTTGCAGATGAAAATATGATTTATGAATCGGCTGATTACCATAATGCAGTATTTGTGGGTTTTGATAAAAACGATGTTCCCCGACACGCCAACAAGCGTGGTATCGGCAGAGGCAGTACATTCAAAGGAAATGTCGAAAGCAGTATGGACGAATTTGCGTTTCATAGAATCGGCAAAGGCAAATCGCTCTATCTGTTTGAAGCCCCTATAGATATGTTAAGCTTCATATCAATGCACAAAGAAAACTGGAAAAATCATAGTTATGCAGCATCTTGTTCCGTTTCGGACAGGGTGCTTTTTCAATGTCTGAAAGATTATCCGTATATAGAAAAAGTATATCTGTGTTTAGACAGTGATGAACCGGGACAAACGGCTGCGGACAGAATCAGTACAAAGTTATTTGCACTTGGAATAGAATCAGAAATCCTCGTACCGATCCATAAGGACTGGAACGAGGATTTATTACTGCCTAATGAAAAATGAAGGAGAGTGAAAATCAATGTCCGGTATTGCAACTTTAGCAATAATCACTGCTGTGATGTTTTGTGTGCTCGGCGATATTACTTTGCTTGCACATATCTATAACCTTAACAGCATCAAATCAAAAACTGTCGGTGACGGTCAGCACGGCACTGCTCGGTGGGCAACAAAATCTGAAATACGAAAAATTTATCGCCATATTCCGTTTACGCCTGAGAAATGGCGTAAGCAGGCTATGAATAACCAAACTCCGACATATACACGAATTGTAAAAAAGAACTTATTTAAGAAAAATAGCGATAAAATGATTGAAGAACCCTTGCCCCAAGGCATTGTTGTAGGCTGTACAGGATCAAATCATAACACAACCGCTATGATTGAAACAGGCGATGTTCATGTTTTAATGATTGGTGCGGCGGGTGTAGGTAAAACCGCCTTTTGGCTGTATCCGTGTATTGAGTACGCCTGCGCAAGCGGTATGAGCTGGCTCTCAACCGATACAAAAGGAGACGTCTGCCGAAATTACGGTAACATCGCAAAGCAATACGGCTACAATGTTTCGGTTATTGATTTGCGAAATCCTACACGCAGTAACGGCAATAATCTTCTGCACCTTGTCAATAAGTATATGGATCTGTATCAAGCAGACGGAGAGTTGGTTTACAAAGCCAAAGCTGAAAAATATGCAAAAATTATCTCTAAGACCATCATTCTTTCGGGTATGGATGCCGCCTCATTCGGTCAGAACGCATATTTTTATGATGCCGCCGAGGGATTATTAACTGCTACAATTCTGCTTGTTGCAGAATTCTGTGAGCCTGAAAAAAGGCATATTGTATCGGTATTTAAAATTATTCAGGAACTTCTTGCTCCGTCAAATCATAAGGGTAAAAATCAATTTCAGCAGTTAATGGAAATGCTGCCGAACGATCACAAGGCAAAATGGTTTGCAGGTGCGGCTTTGAATACCGCCGAACAGTCTATGGCATCTGTGATGTCAACAGCATTGTCAAGACTTAACGCTTTCCTTGATTCGGAACTTGAGCAGCTTTTGTGCTTTGATACGAAAATTGACGCTGAAAAGTTCTGCAATGAAAAATCTGCGATATTTGTAATTATGCCTGAAGAAAATCCTGTGACATATTTCATGATTTCGCTGATCATACAGCAGCTTTACCGCGAAATTCTTTCCGTAGCAGACGAACAAGGCGGAAAGTTGAAAAATCGTTGTGTATTCTTTGCCGATGAGTTTGGCACCTTGCCGAAAATAGAATCTGCTGAAATGATGTTCAGTGCGTCCCGTTCAAGGCGACTACAAATTGTTCCGATTATCCAATCCTTTTCACAGCTTGATAAGAACTACGGAAAAGAAGGTGCGGAAATTATTGTTGATAATACGCAGTTAACCTTATTCGGCGGATTTGCTCCGAATAGTTCTTCTGCCGAAACACTGTCCAAAGCACTCGGCAGCAGAACGGTGATGTCAGGCTCTGTATCAAGGAGCAAAAACGATCCGTCACAGTCTTTACAGATGATTGAACGCCCGTTGCTTACGGCAGAAGAATTAAAATCTATGCCCAAAGGTCAGTTTGTAGTCATGAAAACGAGTGTCCATCCTATGCGAGTAAAGCTGAAACTGTTTTATAAATGGGGAATTAAATTTAATGAGGATGAGCCATATACTGTACCTGATAACGGAAACCGTGAGGTTAAATATGCTGAAAAGAAAGAGATAATAGACGGTATCGTGCAAAAATATCATCCTGACTGGCTTCAAAAGCAGGATGCAGATAATGATGAATCCGACAATGCAGAAAATCAGGAAGAAAGCTATACACATGAACGCTATTCTGTGAGCAAAAAGAAAACGGTACACGTATAAATTCAACGCCGCCAAGCAGACGAAGAATATCGTCGCAAAAAAATCAGGAGGTTAATTAAAATGGGCAGACTTGATTTTTTATACCGTATGGATCTGCCACATCGGGCAGTATCCGTGTATATCTATCTTTACGACCGAGCTAACAAAGACGGCGAATGTTGGCCTGCAATTCCGACAATTGCAAAAGAACTCAAGTTGTCTCAGTCAACCGTCAGGAGAGCATTAATAGATTTAAGAAAAGCAGGACTCATAACAACTGAACAGCGATACAGAGAAAAAGGCGGAAAGAGCAGTTTGCTTTACAAAATGCAAAAAAGATAAAAAGAAAAAGCATCTACCGCCAAGAAAGGATTATGCCTTCTCGGCGGTAGGTGCCACCTGTCATGATGGAAGGAGAAAGTGAACTACCCATTTGAAAATATACTACAACAGAAAAATAAAAATGGTATTGAATATTATTTACTATAAAATTTGCAACAGTATTATTGAAATTGGGTTATAAGAAGAACGGCAGACTAAATTATTTTTTCTGATGTAAGCCAATATTTTCAGCATATTTGTTTTAATTATTGACGGAATCATTATTATGCTTTTTAACTTGAGACGGAGATTTCTTTTTATACTTCTTAAATATTGAACTGAAATACTTGTCCGTCGAATACCCCAAATATTGGGAGGTTTCTTTAACGCTCGTGCCTCGTTTCAGCATTTCTTCCGCCATATCCAATTTGTAAAGTGTCGAAAATAATTGAGGTGTGATATGATATTCTTTTTTAAAGACATTTATAATTTGATTTTTGCTCATACAAAATTTATCAGACATTTCCTGTAATGAAAAAGACCTTGAAAAATTAGAGCAGATATAATTTTTAAGCGTAGAAGCACTCCCTTTTACTGATTTTGAATTAAAGTATTCAGGAAAAGAGAGGTTATTTGCGGCAGTCAAAAAAAACTCGTGAATTAAAAGAGGAATATCATGTTCATCTGTCAAAATATCATCCGATTTTTTTAATATATTGAAGAGTTGTTTAAAATAAGGTGAAAAATCTGCATTGGCAATTACAATGTTTTTTTCTTTGAAATATGTGTTGTATAAACCATCTATCAAAGTTCCTTCCATACAGACCCAGTACCTTTGGTAAGGGTCGTCAACTTCTGTAAAGTATTCGTAATTACTGTTTGCCGGAACAATGTAAAAGTCGTTTTTTTTCAGGAAATAGGTTTTATTATCTATATTTATTGTACCTTGTCCGCTGAGCAAAAATTCGAAAATGTAGTATTTGCTTTTGGTTTGAGAGTTATAAAAATACGGATTTTTATCTGTTATTCCGGACATTGCTATAGTATAAGTCCGATTATCCGATATAGTTTTATAATATACAATTTCCTGCTCCATAGTTAATGACCGCCTCCACTGTGATAAAGTGGTTATAATGTGTGGTATTGTGGGTATATTGTGCATAGTACATATGTTATAATATCATAAAAAAGTGTTTATATCAACAGAAAATTTATGCATAACAATGCACAAAAAAGCTTGTATTTACTTAATTTTCGTGAAATAAATATCTTTTTCAATAAAACTAAACCAAAGAAAACTTTAATAAGGAAAGGAATTTTTGTGATGAAGACCATACAAATCTCTAATAATAACACCATTTTAAAGTTATTAAACAACAATTTAAAATATGAGGTTATTCACGACGGATTCAGTTGGGTAGGTCAAGGAAGAAAGCCGTTTGTTTCTTTTAATGTCAAAATGTTCGGCAAATATATGTCTTACAGACTGCCTTTTTCCTGCGCTTTGTCTGTCAAGCATAAAACAACTAAAAATAAAATTATTTCCGAATATTCCAAGTTCCCGGTAGGTTTCAGAATACTGCCATTAAAATTAAAAGTAACAGCTGAACTGCTTAATGACGGCAGAATTGACTTTTCTGTTGAAAGTGAAAATGAAAACGGTATGGATATAAAAGCATTTTTCTTTCCTCAGCCGTTTAATGCAAAGAAATACGATCCAAATGACAGCTATTCTGTTGACCCTATACGACAGGGTACGTTAATTTATGATAATTGGCAGGCTAATCGAAAGGCGATCACACTTCTTACATTATACAGCAGAAAAATTAATACCGGTGATGCGTATTTAGGGCTATGGGGCAGAGTTTGCGGCAACCACGGTTTTTCTGCTGTTATAGATGACAGCAATGACTGTACGCTTCTGTCGTGTTATAACAAAAAACAAGCTTTATTAACTTCTCCGAAATGGTGCTCTCAGCTAGGTAAAGTGGGTTATAAGAGGATTTTACATATGCATTTTATGCGTGACTGTGATTATGTAAAAATAGCAAAGGATTTCAGAAAAAACGAAGAAAAGCACGGCAGACTGGTTACGATAGATGAAAAAATCAAAGCAAACCCCAATGTAAAAAAGCTTATCGGTGCGCCGATAATTCATTGGCGGATTATGGAGAATAATGTTCCCGAAAGCGGCATTTACAAAAAGACAAAGATAGGAGAGGTAATGCATAATACCTTTGAGGAAACGATTGAGAAGTTTTCAAGGTATAAAAAGCTGGGACTTGACAGAGCCTATGTCCATACAGATGGCTGGGGTAAAAGAGGTTATGATAATCTCCATCCGTATATTCTCCCTCCGAATCCCAAAGCAGGCGGATATGAAGGAATGAAAAAATTAGCCGATTACTGTGACGCAATCGGTTATGAGTTTGGTTTGCATGACCAGTATAGGGATTATTATCTTGACAGTGAAGTGTATGACCCTGATAAATGTGTCTGCAACATTAATATGAATAAGGAATACTGCGATTATTGGGCAGGAGGTCCGCACAACTATTTGGACAGCACGCTTGCAAAGCCGTTTGTTGAAAGAACCTACAGAGAGTTAGAAGAGCACGGTGTTAAAATTAAAGGTACATATCTTGACGTATGGGGAATTATGTGGGGCGATGAAAACTATAATCCTAAATATATGACTACAAGACATCAGAGCATTGCTGCCCGAGGAGAGTGTTTTAATATGCTCAGAAATCAGGGCCTTATAGTCAGCAGCGAGGAAATCGGATGTAATATGGTACAGTATCTTGACTTAGTGCATCATGCACCTTATGCTGTAACACCGCAGGACGGCGGTCCGGCAGTGGGAGTGCCTGTACCACTCGCAAATTTGGTCTATCACGATTGTGTATTTGTTCCATGGCACACCGAAGGCAAAGGCGGCTGGGGAATACCCGATGGTGATGCAGGCAAGCTACACTGTATTTTAAATGGTCAAAGTCCGTATTTCAATAATTCCATGGCTGCTTTAGGTGAGCAAAGTGATGAGGAATTGAAGCAAAGAATAGCGGAAACTTTAGAAATCGCCAAGGTAAACGAATTGGTTTATAATGCCGAAATGGTAAATCACAAATTTTTGGACAAAAACAGGAGAATACAGCAAACAGAGTTTTCAAACGGCGTTAAAATAACGGTGGATTTCGATAAAGATACTTATAAGGTTGAATAAACGATTTCTATAAATGCGGGTCTATTATGGATGAAATTATAAAAGGAATGCTGAAAAGATTAAATCTCAGCGAAGACGATTACGATATAAGTGTTGATAATAAAATAAGTGGAATAAACGAAGACTATTTTACTCTTAAATATAGAGACGGTCAAGTTGTGATAAAGGGAAACTGTATTATTTCAGCCTGTAACGGTCTATATTATTACCTAAAGAAATATCAAAATGTAAACCTCTCATGGGCAGGAAACAGAGCGCTTATAACTGAAAAACCTACACCGTTTGAAAATGCGGAAACTGTTACAATACCTGAAAAATACCGTGTTTATCTTAACTACTGCACTTTTTCATATTCAATGTGCTGGTGGAATTGGGAGCGTTGGGAAAAAGAACTTGATTTTATGGCATTAAACGGTATCAATATGCCACTTGCGGTGGTTGGCAACGAAGCTGTATGGTATGAAACCTTACAGCAATTCGGTTACAGTAAGGATGAAGCGCTCCGAACAATTTCCGGTTTGGCATTTTGGCCATGGCAGCAGATGACAAATATTATCGGATATATGCCTCCCAAAGAAGAAAAATATGTTTATGAGCGGTTGGAGCTTGGCAAAAAAATACTTGACCGAATGCTTGAATTTGGTATGATGCCCATACAGCAGGGCTTTGGTGGACATATGCCGGCTAATATTAAGGAAAAATTTCCGAAGGCAAAAATAAGTATTAGCAATTCTTGGTGCAGATTTCCGAAATGTGCAATTATTGATCCTACAGAAAAATTATTCTCCGAAATAGGTGGAGCATTTTACAAAAATCTGGAACGTCTTATGGGTGCTTATCACCGCTATGCAACAGATCCGTTTCATGAAAATAATCCACCGAAAAAGTCCAGATTCTATCTTCGCAAGGTCGGGAAGAAAATAGAAAAAATTATGACCGATTTTGACAAAGATGCTGTTTGGATTATGCAGGCATGGTCTTTGCGTAAACAGATTGTTAAAGGTATTCACAGGGAACGACTGCTTATACTTGATATCGACGGCACAAAACACAAACAGAACAAGAACTTTTGGGGTTATGATTTTATTATTGGAAATCTTCATAACTTCGGCGGCAGAACCGCTTTGCAGGGAGATATTTCATCATTTAGTCATAATCTTTTCGGTTCACTTACCAATAATGGCGTTTTCAACTGTTTGGGAAGCGGACTGTTCCCTGAAGGCATAGGTCAAAATCCGCTTGTGTATGACTTGTTCTATGATATGCTAACGAAAAAAGACGATGTAAATATCAAAAATTGGCTTGAAAATTACAGCGTCAGGCGAACCGGAAGCAATGATTTAAAAGAAGCTTATGTTTCACTTCTTAAAAGTTGTTATGGTTGCCCGAAAAATCTTATAACAATGTCCGGAGCTCCCGGAAACACGGAAACACAGGGATCTGCACTTGCGTCATATCCCTCTTTTGATCCTCCGTACACAGGTGGCTGGGACAGAGTTTCCGAATTTTATAATAATAATGATCTGCTCGAAAGCGTAAGACTGTTTGCGTCACAGCTTGATGATTACTCTTCCCTTAAGGATGGCTATCGCTATGATGTTATTATCATTTTTTCACAATATTTAAGTAATCTGTTTTATTACGGACAGCGTGAATTTACGGAATGCTATAAAAATGACGAAATTGAAAAATGCGAAGTTCTCGCAAGAAAACAACTTGAATTGCTTGATGATATTGATATGCTTTTATCACAGAGGACTGAAACTAATCTCAACAAATGGCTATATGATAGTCAAACTCTTGCAACAGATGAGAATGAAAAGGAATACTTTTTTATAATGGCAAAGACTCTCGTAACGCTTTGGGGAGATGTTGACGGAGACTGTTTCCTTTATGATTACGCATGGCGTGAATGGAGCGGACTTATAAAAGAGTATTATAAGGTACGTTGGGAAAAGTTTTATTCATATGTAATAAGTGAATTAAAAAAAGGCAATAAACTTAAAGAAGATATTAAGGAATTTAATCCAACTCGTTTGGATATATCGTATGGAAAATTTGGAGAAGAAATTGTTGCGTTTTCAAAGGACTGGTGTAAAACCATTGACTATCGCAACACCCCCTACGATTGCTTTGATGTTGATATGATTAAAAGCCTTTTAACTAAGTACAATATATGAGGTATGTAAAATGATAACACAAAAAACAAAAAAATACAGATGTAGTAAAATGGGAAACGAATCCTCTTTGCCTGCCCTTTCACAGGAAATCAATGTACAGAATACAACCAAAGCCTTTATCCGTGATTATGAAGGACTTTTCATTGGTTTTGGAAAAAGGCAAAATTGCTATCCATACAGAGAGCAAAATCTTTATATAGATGAAACAGAAACAGATGTTCCTGTTATTATCCTGGAGAATGATTGCCTTTATGCGGAGTTTCTGCCTGCACTCGGCGGCAGGCTCTGGAAACTCATCAATAAAAAGACGGGTGAAGACCTGCTCTATCACAACGATGTTATACGCTTTCGCAATCTTTCTATCAGAAATGCATGGTTTAGCGGCGGTGTTGAATGGAATATAGGCATAATCGGACATACGCCGTATACTTGCGAGAGCCTTTATGCGGCAAAAGTAACTGGCAAAAACGGCGAGGAAGTTCTTAGGTTCTATGAGTATGAGCGTGTGAGAGGCGTATATTATCAAATGGATTTCACGCTTGACGAAGATAATCTGATAGCAAGAATGTGCATATACAACCCAAGCGAAAAAACAGTTCCTATGTATTGGTGGAGCAATATTGCAACGCCTGAGTTTGAGGGCGGCAGGATTATTGTGCCTGCCGATAGTGCCTACAATAACAGCGACGGCACAGGCATAGCCAAATCGTCCATTCCTTTTGACAGAGGCGTGGATGTGTCCTATCCGGAAAGAATCCCGAACACAATCGACTATTTTTATGATATACCTGATGAAAACAAAAAGTTTATTGCCAATGTTGATAAAAACGGAAAAGGACTTTTGCAGTATTCCACAAAACGATTAAAGGGTAGAAAACTTTTCAGTTGGGGTCATATTCAAGGCTCAAAGCACTGGCAGGAGTTCCTGACTGATAAGGCAGGCGACTATGTTGAGATACAGGCAGGTTTAGGCAAGACGCAGTATGAGTGTATACCAATGCCGCCAAACACAACGTGGAACTGGACGGAGTGCTATACAGGCGTTCAGTTAGATAATTCCGTTGATAGTGATTATGCTGTCCTTGTGAGTGATATAGACGCAAAGGTCGATACCGAAAAACTTGAAAAAATCAATTTGTATATGGCAGAAAATGTTGCCTTCGAAAAAGGTGAGATGATTTGGCGTGGACACGGCTGGGGCTATCTTAACAATTTGATACATAAAAATGCTCCGGAACATCTTGAGTTTTTACCCTGCGTACAGACGCAAAAGTGGGTTGATTTTATCAATACCGGTAAGCTGAAGAGCGAGCCGACCGCAGACAGCTTTTTAATTGGTGATGATATGTATACTGCCCTTAAAGCATATGAGAACCAAAACAACACAGAATGGCAGTTTTATTACCAGTTGGGGCTGATTGATTATGACTGCGGAAGATTTGACCGTGCAATGGAAAACACTGTTAAAAGTATGTTGCTGGACAGTAATTATCAGAATAATCATCTGTATATGTCTCTGTTGAAAAATGATGGCGATGAAAACTATCTTTACTATGCAAAAAAGATAGTAAGAATGAAAGCCGATGATTATTCTGTGGTTGAGAGCGTTTTCAAAACCTTCCTTGAAGTTAAAAATTTTAGTGGGCTTATCGATTGCTATGAAATCATAAGTGAAGAACTCAAAGAAAACGCAAGAATTAAAATGTATCTTGCTGTGGCATATCTCAATTCCGGTTTTGCCGAAAAGGCGGAAAAAATTCTTCTTGCACACGGCGGTATTCAGGTTAGTGATTACCGTGAGGGAGATAAAATGCTGAATAAGCTTTACAGAGGAATTCGAGAAAAGCTTTACGGAGAAGACCCAAAGAGTGTGGTTGTGCCGTTTGAACTGGATTTTGTTGTTTCGGGTATATAAAGCAGAAAGGAATAAGACATCTTGAATAACGAATTAAATGCAATTGCATCAAATTTCAATATATGGGAACACATTGAGCCATACGGTGACGGTCATATAAATGAAACTTTTGAAGCTCTGCCGTGTGTACGAAAATTCATACTTCAGAAAATAAACAGCGACGTTTTCGAAAAACCTGAGGTAGTAATGGAAAATATATCGGCTGTTACTGAACATTTGAGAAAGAAAATTATCAAAGAGGGCGGAGATCCGCTAAAAGAAACGCTTACCATTGTAAAGACCCTTGATGGTAAGAGCTTCTATAAAACCGATGACGGCAGATATTATCGTATGTATATCTTTATAGAGGGCGCACGCACCTACAATGTTGTTGAAAAACCGGAGCATTTTTATAATGCAGCAAAGGCGTTCGGCAGATTTCAGAAACTTTTGGCTGACTTTCCGGCCGATAAACTGCATGAGACTATAAAGGACTTTCATAATACTCCAAAGCGTTTTGCAGATTTTGAAAAAGCCATAACCAATAACATATCCGGCAGAGCTGACAATGTAAAAAAAGAGATTGAATTTGCCCTTAAAAGAAAAAACATTGCGTCCGCAATAACAGATGCAATAAAGGACGGCAGTATACCTCTAAGGGTCACCCATAATGACACAAAATATAATAATATTATGATAGATGATCTTACGGGCAATGCGGTTGCTGTCATTGATCTTGACACTGTTATGCCTGGTTCACTTCTTTACGACTATGGCGATTCTTTGCGGTTTGGTACAAATCCCGTCAGTGAGGACGAGAAGAATCTTGACCTCGTTTACTGTGACCTTAATTTGTTCGAATGCTTTACAAGGGGTTTTATTGAGGAGATGGCAGACACGCTCACTTCCGACGAAATAAGACTTATGCCCCTCTCGGCAAGGCTTATGACCCTTGAGTGCGGAATAAGATTTTTAGGCGATTACATTAACGGCGATGTATATTTCAGAACCGCTTATCCCGAACATAATCTTGACCGTGCAAGAACACAGTTTAAACTTGTATATGATATGGAACAGAAACAGTCTGAAATGGATAAAATAGTGTCAGATATAATCGGAAAGCTATCTGAAAAATAATTAATTTGTATCAGTCATATTAATGAATCACAGCAAAGGAAGATAATGATGTTAAGAAGAATTATTGCGGCTATTTCTCTTAGTTCGATAGCTTTAGGTAGTATTGCCGACTGCTCATTTAAAGTCCAAGAAAACCGGAATGCACTTGATTTGTCTAAAGCTCCTACATATTCTGAAAGCAAGGCCAAACAAGAAATAGCAAAAGAAAAAAATGGGATAACACTTGCTGTTGATGGGAATACCACATATAAAATATTATATGAAAAGAATGCAAATAAAGAATTAAAATCTGCTGTAAGCTTTTTAGCAGAAACTTTACAGCAGATGATAGGCTGTGAAACGATTGAAATAATTGAAGAAGGTAATGCCGATAAGGGATGCTTTATTAGTATAGGCAATACGCAGTTGTCAGAAAATATTAATATTGATCAGATAGAAAATGATGGGTATATATTAAAGGTTAAAGATGATAATTTAATAATTAAGGGTGCAAATCAGAGCGGAACTAAAAATGGAATATATGATTTTTTAGAAACAAAGCTTGGGTGTATGTTTTTGAGAAATGATTACGATTATATACCTGAGTTTCCCACTATAAGGCTTGAAAATTATGATGAAGTCATTAATCCGTCTATAGCATGGAGAAAGCAATTTCAATATGAGGCACTTCAAAATAATTGGTATGATAAACTGAAACTAAATGGGACAAAAGCAAAAGAGGGCTTTAAAGAAGGCATTTATGCACAATGGGGCACGTGGTGTCATACACAGTTTCAATTTGTTCCTCCGGAAAAATATTTTGATAGTCACCCGGAGTATTTTGCATTGATTAACGGAAAAAGATGTTATCATGCAAAGTGGCACTCTTCCGATATGCAAACCCATCTTTGCTTAACTAATGAAGATGTATATGAAATAGTCAAAGCAGGAATGAAGTCCGAAATCCAAAAAAATCATGAGGCACTGTATTGGGATTTCAGCATAATGGATACGCCTATCAAGGTTTGTCAATGTCCGGAATGTAATAGAATTAATACAAAATATCAGAGCAATTCCGCAACGATTATTATGTTTATTAATCATCTTGCAAATGATTTAGGCAAGGAATTTCCGAATTTGATGTTTTCTACGCTTGCATATCAAGACTGCATAAACCCACCGGTTGGGTTGGAGGTTGAACAAAATGTTGTTATCAAGCTTTGTGCAAATCCCGGCAGTCAGGGCTATAGTTATTCTGTTGGCGCAAATAAGAACAGCAAGCAAATAAAGCTCTTATTAGAGTCTTGGGGCAATATAGCAAAAAATATTGTTGTCTGGGATTACGTGGTTGATTTTAATCATCTACTGCTGCCGTTCCCAAATTATGATGTTCAGAAAGCAAATATGGATTTCTATGTTGATAATAATGTAATGGGTGTGTTTCATCAGGGTTCAAGGGAAAAAGGCGATGAAATGGCAGATATGCGAACATACCTTCTCAGTCGTCAGATGTGGGACAAGGACATTGACTTTGAAGCACTCATGAAAAAATACATTCAACTTAATTATGGAGAAGCATCGCCGTATATCGAAGAGTATCTTGAAACTATGAGTGAAAGTTATATCACGCATAATAAAGAATTGAATTTATATGATAATCCGTCAAAGCATAAATATGATTATCTTTCTGTATCAAATATTGCAAAATATATGCAACTTACGGAAAAAGCTATGGCTGCCGTACAGGATGACCAAATGGCTCTTGAACAGGTTGAAAAAGTAAGAATGTGCGTGCTTTATGCAAAATGTACCGAAAGCTCACTTGATATCGCCGGAAAGAAAGCTGCGGCTGAAGAAATGAAAATATATACCGATAAATTTGGAGTAACCAAATATCATGAGGTCGTGGAAATTGAGAAATTTTATAATGATGTGTTTCCCGGTATTATAAAAAGGAATAAAATCTCAATAAGCTGTGTGATTGCAAGTTGTATACTTGGCATCGGTCTTTTGGTTGTTATCTCATCTAAAATAAGAAAGAGAAAGACGAAACTTTTGGAGAAAAAGTAATTATGAAAATAATACCACAGCCTAAAAATTTTTCATACGGCAAAAAAGCCGGACTGAAAAACCAATATACCGTAAATACGGATAGTCCGAGTGAAGTAGGAAATATTTTAGAGCTTCTCGACTTTTCCCCTGAGTTTATCTTTTCAAAAAATGCCGCAGATATTTCAATTATGCGTGATAAAAGTCTTGCGGAAAACGAATATTTGTTAAACTGCTCGGGAGATTGCATTGATATTTCTTATAGTGACAGTACAGGACTGTTCTATGCTCTTGTGTCATTGAGCCAGCTTATGTATGGGAGTTTTCTTCAAACAGCGAGAATTTCTGACAGGCCTGACTATAGATATCGTGGTATTATGCTTGACACAGCAAGACACTACATTCCAATTGAAAAAATCAAGGCAATAATCAGGAGTATGGCCTTTTATAAACTTAATTTTCTGCATCTTCATTTGACAGATGATCAAGGGTGGAGGGTTGAGATAAAGGCATATCCTTCACTTGCCGAAAGAGGAAGTATACGAGGCGGAACACAGATAAAAAGAAGTGGACAATGTGACACAAAAAAATACGGCGCAGGGCTTTATTATACTCAGAAAGAGCTTTCGGAGCTTGTCGCTTATGCTGCCGAATATCATATAAATGTTATTCCGGAAATTGATATCCCCGGTCATCTCTTGGGGGCAATAAGCGTTATACCCGAATTGTCATGTGAGGGCAAGACCGTTAAAGTACGCAAGGAATGGGGTGTTGAGGACACTATTGCCTGCGTGGGAAAAAACAAAATTTATGAGTTTGTCGAAAACATTATCAGTGAACTGAGCTTAGTATTTCCGTGTGAATACTTCCATATAGGCGGCGATGAGGTGCCGAAAATAAAATGGAAAACATGCGCCGACTGTCAGGCAAAAATGAAGCGTCTCGGCTTAAAAGACGAGGATGCATTACAGGGATATTTCTATATTGAGGTTAATAAAATTCTGCAAAAGTACGGTAAAAAGCCTATGATATGGGATGAAAAGTTAGGCACGGATTTACCTGAGAACACACTTTTACAACTTTGGCGAAGTGAACTCAAGGACAATCAATGCGCAGACTATATTGAGAAAGGCGGGCAAATAGTTGTCAGCTACGGTCCGTATTTTTATTTTGATTATGACTACTCGCAGACACCTCTTAAAAAGACGTATTCATACATAAATGCTGATATAAAATTCGGAGCTGAGCTTGAAAAAGGAATATTCGGTATCGAGGGCACAGTATGGACAGAATGGATAAGAGATAAAGAAAAACTTGACTTTAACTTATATCCTCGTATGCAAGCACTATCGGAAAAATGCTGGAATAAAAATGCCGGTGATTATCATGACTTTGAGAGTAGGCTTAAAGAGCATTTTTTATATCTTAACGAACACGATATAGAATATTGTCCATTGACTATTTGTAATCAAAAATTTATTACAAGGCTGAAAATATTATTGGAAAAGAGAAAAAGCAATGACGGATATGCGGAAGTGAGAGTTGCGAAAAAATAGCGCAAAAAGGCGGAATGGCATATGGAAAAAACAATCATAAATCGTAACTGGTATTTTAAGTTCGGTGAAAACAAGGGCGATGAGATTAATATAAAGCTAAATGAATATAGTCTTATCGGACTTCCTCATTCATTTGGTATTCCTTATTATGGTGAGAATGATTTTTATGTTGGCTATGGCACATATTACAAGGAATTTAATTGTAATTGTGATATTCAAAACAGCTGTATTTTACTGGAGTTTGGGGCAGTTTTTCAAATTGCCGAAATTTATCTCAACGGTAAGTATATTCAATCTCATGAAGGCGGGTATACCGCATTTACCGTTGATATTACAAATTATATAAAGTGGGGAAAAAATACGCTTTTTGTGCGCGTGAATAATATTTGGAAAGCCACTCTTGCACCGAGAGCCGGTGAACATGTATTTAACGGCGGAATTTACCGTGACGTTTATTTAATTGTCTATCCGAAAACACATATTGATTGGTATGGTGTTCGTGTTGCATCTTCAAAAATCTCTGATAATGAATATGAATTAAATATTGAAACAAAATGTGTAAATGCCGAAGGTAAAACACTTTTAAGTGAAGTAATTGACGCTGATGGGAATGTCGTTTGCAGCAGCGGATGCAAAGTTATAGATAATAAGGCTGTACAAAAAGTTAAAATTGAAAATCCTACCTTATGGGATATTGATAATCCGTATCTTTATTCATTAAAAACAACGCTTGAGGATGACCGTTTGTTAACTTCATTTGGTATTCGAACCATTGAATGGACAAAAGATAATGGATTCTTTCTTAACGGAAAGCATTTGCTTTTAGAGGGAGCAAATGTTCATCAGGATCACGGTGGCTGGGGTGACGCTGTTACTCACTTCGGGATAAAAAGAGACATTGCTCTTATAAAAAATTGCGGTTTTAATTTTATAAGAGGCTCACATTATCCTCATCATACCGAGTTTGCCAAAGAATGCGATAGACAAGGTATGCTTTTTTGGAGTGAAAATGTGTTTTGGGGTATCGGCGGTTTTGATGCTGACGGCTATTGGAAATCAAGTGCGATGCCTGTAAAAAAAGAGCATTATAAAGCCTTTGAAGAGAGTTTGAGACAACAACTTTCAGAGATGATAAAGGTTAATTATAACAGCCCTTCAATAATCTGCTGGAGTATGGGAAACGAAGTATTCTTTTCAAAGAAAAAAGCGATGAACGAAGCCCGAAAGCTTATTGTAAGATTGGTTGAGTATTGTCATGAACTTGACAGCACTCGTCCTGCCGGACTTGGCGGGACGCAGAGGGGCGGACTTGACACTCTTGCCGATGTTTCGGGCTATAACGGAGACGGTGCAGTCCTTTTTAAAAATCCGCCTATTCCGAATATGGTTGCGGAATACGGAAGTATCGCCTCATATCGCCCCGGTAAAGTTGATTTATATGAAACAAAAGGCAGCAACGAATACTATCCGTGGCGAGCCGGCAGATGCATTTGGTGCGGATTTCATCATGGAAGTATAGCAGGTATAGGAAATTTAGGGATTTGTGATTTGTACAGATTACCTCTTAATGCATATTATGCTTACCGCAAAAAGAATTTAGGCATTGAAATACCGAAGCAGTCCGTGAAGGATAAGCCTTATTCATTAAAGCTTACTGCCGATAAAAAGGAAATATCAACTGACGGTACGGATGACACAATGCTTACGTGTGAAGTTATTAATAAAAATGGTGAACGTGTACAAGGCGATTTTGAAATCACGTTTGAAGTCAAAAGCGGTGCTTTAATGCTTCCGACGGGCAAAAAAATGCTTTTTAATAAACAACTTAAAAATTGCTTTGACGGTATGTGTGCGGTTGAGGCAAGAGCATATTACAGCGGTAAATCAACTGTGATTGCAAAATGCGGAAATCTTATTAGCAATGAACTAACAATTACTGCTTTAGGTGCGGAAAAATACTCTAATCAGAATATTCAATATATTCCCGCAACGAAAACGAATGTTCAAAATGGAACTAATAGAAAAATAAATATTATAAATGACCGACCTGTTATGGTGTCAAGTGAAAGCGTAGTCGGTTCAAGTATTTGTCTTACAACAAAGTCAAAGCACAAATATTGGAGTCCTGACAGAAACGATAGAGAACCCTGCATAATACTTGATCTTGAAAATTGCTATGAAGCTTTTGAAGTGAATATCAGCCAACCTATTTTCCGCAAGACGAATTATAATATATTTTTTTCAACTGACAAGGAAAATTGGACAGCAATATCATTGAACACAAAAGCAAGAAAGATAGCAGTAAAGAACGAAGCGAGATACATTAAAATTGCAGTATCTGAAAATGTGAAAATTAAAAAGATTAAAATTTTTGAAATATGATAATGCAAGCATACGGTACAATTACAAGAGAGTGAAATAATGAATAATTCGCTGAAATACAACACAAAGTTAAAAGACCATTGGAGTTCAATCCCTTTGGGCGACGGCAAAATCGGTGCACTTGTGAAGGCAAATACAAAAAAGTACAAAAAGAATCTGAAAAGATAAAAAGTATTCAATAAAATTATGAGGGTAAAGAATATGAAAAAAATGAAGAAAACATTTTGTATTGTCTTGAGTGTTGTACTTGTTGTTGCATCAGTTGCTGCATTTATGTTTATACCACGAAAAGGAACGCAGAAAGATTTCGAGTGGGACGGAAAGACAATAAGCTATGAGGATATTCCGACGCTTGAAAAAACACCGGGTAAGGATTATAAAATCCTTATGTTTTCCGACACTCAGCTGACATTTCTCACACAGGGAACAAAAAGCGTTAAGGAAGTTATGCGAAAGACGCTTGATAAAACACAACCTGATTTTGTGGTGTTTTCAGGCGATAACGTTGCGGGAATCACAACTCATTTTCAAATTGATATTTTTATTGGTCTGGTCGAGAAATTAGCTGAAGAATATGGCTTTTACTGGAGTACCGTATTCGGCAACCATGACAGTGATTTGGGTGCGGATTTAAATTATCAAGTTGATAAACTGCTTGAAGCGGAGCATTGCCTTTTTGTAAAAACTCCTAAAAATGTCAAAGGATACAGCAATTTTGCAATAAATGTTGTTGAAAACTATATTCCCGTTTACAGTTTGTATTTTGTTGATTCAAATATGGATAGCTTTCATTACATAACAGAGGAAGGAAATGAGGCGGTTGGCTATGAGGCAATTGACTTTACTCAGCTTTTATACATAAAAGCTTTAGCTGACGCAACCGCAAAGCAAAATAGCGGCGAATACACAAACGCATTGGCAATTTCACACTACCCGTTAAAGCAATTTGTTACTGCGTATAATCTTGCCGTTTCCGACACTCCATATGATGAAAAAGGTAACAAAGCGTTTCTCGTTGAAGGTGAACGCCGTGAAGGAGAAGGATGCTCATATTTGGATATCGGTGTATTTGATTTATATAAAAGCATCGGTGTTAAGACAATTCTATGCGGTCATGAGCACACAAACGATTATGTTGTTAATTACTCGGATATGACGATGGCCTATGGTGTAAAAACCGGATGTTTTTCATCCCATGACGATGCTGTACAAGGCGGCACACTGATTACTATTGATAAAGATAGTAACACAAATATAAAGCAAATATACATACAATGAGGAAACTTCTTAAAATAGTAAAAAGGAGAATTATGATGAGTAAAATGAAACGTTGGCAAAAAGTTATTGCCGTATTTCTTGTTATAGTATTATTTCTGGGAATTGTTGCGTTATATCTGCTTTGCCCGAGAACCACCGTGAAAGAGGAGGAGAACTGGCTCGGTGAGGAAAGCTTTGATATTCAAAGCATCAAAACAATTGATAAAACAAAAGATGATTTTACAATCTTGGCAATAACCGATATACAGTTTGACAATCCTTTTTATTCAAAAAACGATGTGAAAACCGCCATCAAAAATATGATAGACAAAACAAATCCGGATTTAATTGTGACCGGCGGTGATAATTTTGCCGGTATATTCAATCATTTTCATGTAAAGGCATTCACAAAAATGATGGATGAATTTGATGTGCCGTGGGCGCCGATTTTCGGCAATCACGAATATGACTTTCACAGCGATTTGTATTATCTGTCCAAACAAATGCTGAAAAGCGAAAATATCATTTTTGATGTCGGTCCGACAAACATTGACGGCTTCAGCAATTATTTAATCAACATTATGGACGGCGACAGTATTTTTTATTCCTTGGTTATGATGGACAGCAATGCCGAAGTATTCAGATATGACGGCAGAGGGAACAGGTTGTATTCATACTATGACGGAATAAGACCTTCTCAAATTGAATGGTATGAGGATAATATCAACGGATTAGCAAAGAGCGAAGGCAGAACAGTAGATACCATTTTATTTTCGCATACTGCATTGCCGCAATTTAATGACGCCTATTATGCAATAAAAAACGATACACCTTTGGATGGAGTTACGGTGAAATATAATTATGGAAATATGGTTGAGGAATTGGGCGGATGCAGATATGAATACGGTATGTATGAAAAAATGGCTGAGCTGGGAAGCACAAAGTATCATTTCTTCGGTCATGATCACAGCAATAATACATCATTAAATTACAATGGTATTGATATGACCTATATTCAAAACACGGGTCATAACAAGGGTGACCAAATCGGCGGCACGCTGATAAAAATTGATTCGAATAAAAACGTTACCCATGAAATTATTATGGGCAACAGCTGATAAATTAAAATTGAAATGCGATACACAGCTTTAGAATTCTAAATGGCGTGGTGAAAGGTGAAGCTTATGAATGAATTTATGAGAGATTTTATCAAAAGAAATCTTCCGCAGTTTATTGATAATTTCGATGTTATTATTACCAATGAAAAAGAGGAAAAATACAAAGTCACAGCAAAGGACGCTGTTGTTACTGTCGAAGCGAGCAACTATATTTGTGCGTGTAACGGTATTTATGAATATCTTAAAGAATATTGTAATGTTCAGTATTCATGGTGCGGAACGTTTAGTTTTGATTTGAAAGAACTGAAAATGTTTGACGGTGTTTTTGAAAAAAATATAGACCAACATTTCAGAGTTTACCTGAATTACTGTACATTGGATTATTCAATGTGCTGGTGGGATTTTGCAAGGTGGGAAAAAGAGATTGACTTTATGGCAATGAACGGCATAAATATGCCTCTTACTCCTATCGGTAGCGAAGCTGTCTGGTACGAAACTTTGCAGGAATTCAACTTCACTAAAAAAGAAGCACTCAGCTTTATTTCCGGACCGGCTTTCTGGGCTTGGCAGCTAATGACAAATATCGACAGCTATATTCCTCCGAAAAGTGAAGAATATGTTTATAACCGACTTGAGCTTGGTAAGAAAATCATCAAAAGATGCGTTGAGTTTGGTATGCAGCCGATTCAGCAGGGCTTTTCCGGACACGTTCCGACTCTGCTTAAAGAAAAATATCCTAATGCTGCTATTCTTATGCAAAAAGGCTGGTGCCTTTATCCAAAAACGGCACAGCTTGACCCGTTAGATAAACTCTTCTTGGATTTTGGCAGAGTGTTTTTGGAAAAAACAGAAAAACTTATAGGCAATTATCATTATATTGCCTGTGACCCATTCCATGAGGGAACGCCTCCGAAAGATACCAAAGAATATCTTTGTAAGGTAGGTCAAGTTATTGATAAACTCTATAAAGATTTTGATGAAAATTCTGTTTGGGTAATGATGGCTTGGACTATGCACGAAGAAATTGTAAACGCCGTGCCAAAAGACAGAATTTTGCTTCTTGACCTCAATTCCGAGCGTGCAGTACTGAATCCGAATGTTGCAGGTTATGATGTTGTTTCCGGTATGCTTCATAATTTCGGCGGTAAGAACGCAATGCAGGGCAAGCTCAGAAAGCACTGTGAGAATAAATACCTGACTTTGAAAGAAAAAGGTGCAAACGTTGTGGGAAGCGGTATGTTTATGGAGGGTATTGACCAAAACCCTGTAATTTACGATTTGCAGTTTGAACTGCTTACCGCTCAGCATAAAATAGATATTGACAAATGGCTTGATAAATATATAACCAGAAGATACGGAAAATATAATGAAAAAATCCGTCAGGCATGGGATATCTTGCTCAAAACCTGTTATAAAGATGACGGATATGAGGAAAACGAGGTAGGCTCAACTCTTGCCGCCCGTCCCCAACTTATGCCGGAGAGAACAGGACCGTGCTGTGTTTCCAAAGTTTATTACGATACAAAGGAATTTGAAAAAGCTGTGGACTTGTTTATCAGCGTCGCTGACGAGTTTGAAAACTCAAGAGGTTATCAGTACGACTTGTGCGATATGGTGAGGCAGTGCTTCAGCAACAGATTTTACGACAATCAAAAGCAATTTTCAAAATATTTCAAATTGCTTCAAAGAAAGAAGTGTGAGAAAATTGCTCAAATTCAGCTTGAACTTCTTCTTGATATGGATAATTTTATTTCGTGCAGAAGTGAAATGACATTGGTAAAATGGATTTGCGATGCACATAACCTTGCCAAAAACGAGGAAGAGAAAAAATATTTTGATTTCAACGCACGCACCCTTATTACGCTTTGGGGTGATATAAACGGCAGTACATCGGCGCTTTACGATTATCCGTGGCGTGAGTGGAGCGGACTTATTAAAGAATACTACTATAAGCGGTGGGAAATGTTTTATGATTACGCTCTCGGATGTCTGAAGAATCACAAACTTTATGTATACAAAAACGGAAACGACTATGCACAAAGGGAAAAGTATATGTCATTTCCGTTTGGGGAAAAACTTGGCGAGTTTGAACTTGAATGGGGAAAAACTTACAGCGAATATGAATATCCAAAAAACAGAAATGTTGTTCCGGAAGCAAAATATTATTGCGGAAAATGGAATTTTTAATTTAAGTTTTATCGCTTTAGTGAAAGGGAAAATATGAACACAAAACAATTGTATTTTAATAAAACAATTAAAAATTGGGATGAGGCAATCCCTTTGGGAAATGGGGATTTAGGCTGCCTTATATGGAATAAATCCAACAAGCTTCGCTTTAGTATTGACAAGGCCGGAATATGGGATTGCTCTAATCCGCCGAAAAATCAGCCTGATTTTAATTACAGCAATTTAAAACAGCTTGTCAAAAACGGAGAAGAAAAAACAATAAATCAAAAATATGACGATTGCTACTACAATACCACTCCGACCAAACTGCCCACAGGCAAAATCATTATTGATTTGGGCGTAAGGCAGAATGTTATTTCAAAGCTTGATATGCAAACAGCCGAAGCCGAATTGCTCGTTGGCGGAATAAAAATAAACAGCTTTGTGCATGCCGAAGAGGATTTCGGTTTGATTCAAATTTCAAAGCCGAATGTTAAAATCTCTGTTGCAAATCCGAAATTCGGAAAACATAAACGCCGTTTTTTTGTCAAAGCGTTTAAAGGAACTGTACAGTCCTTAAAAAATCTGGTCTATCCCAAGGCAACTGTTGTTAAAAAGAAGATAAACGGCATTTATATTCAATATTTTGTACAGCCTACAAATGAAAGCTTTTACGGTATCGTTACCGCAAGTAAATCATATAACGGAATAACCTTAATCGCATACACGGTGGGCATTTCCCAAAACAATGATTTTGTTGACAAATGCGAGGATAAGGTCATTACAGCTTTGAATACAGGATATGAAAATGCATTTGAACAGCATAAAGCGTGGTGGGAGCAGTATTGGAGCAAGTCAGGTATAACTTTGCCTGATAAGTTTATGGAAAGACAATATAACTTCAATACATATCTTCTTGCCAGTTGTAGCAGAAAGGGAAAATTTCCGATGTCTCTGCAGGGTGTATGGACTGCCGATAATAATGGATTACCGCCGTGGAAGGGCGATTATCATCACGATTTGAACACGCAGATGTCCTATACAAGCTATTTGAAAGCCAACCGTATTGACGAGGGAGAAAGCTTTATTGATTATCTGTTAAATACTGCCGAGCAAGGCAGAGCGTTTGCTGAAGATTTCTACGGCGTAAAAGGCTTGTGCCTGCCGTCTGTGATGGATATTGAGGGCAATGCTTTAGGCGGTTGGTGTCAATATGCATTGTCACCCACGAATCAGCTTTGGTTATGCTGTATTATGGCACGGCATTATTTTTATACAGGAAAAGAAGATTATTTAAGAGAGAAAATTTACCCATATATGACAGAGGTAGGCGAATTCTTGCTGAATATACTGCATAAGGAAAACGGCTTTTACAAGCTGGAGCTTTCCACTTCGCCTGAAATTCATGACAACAGAATGTCCGCATGGCTTACGCCGAACAGTAATTATGATTTGGCACTTATGAAAGCGTTTTGCATGAATATGATTAAAACAAGCAATGCTTTAGGCAAAACAGATGCTGCTGAAAAATGGACAAAGATATTATCGGATTTTGAGCCGCTTGCCGTGAATGAAAACAATGTGTTGATGCTCAGTCCTGACGAAAGTCTTTTTGAGTCGCACAGACATCATTCGCACTGTATGTCGATATATCCGCTTCGTATGATGGAGTATGATACAGATGAACATAAAAAAATCATTGACAGCACAATTGCGAATTTAGATCATTTCGGCATTAAAAATTGGGTAGGCTATTCTCTCGGCTGGATGGCACAGTTATACGCCGTGCAGGGTAACGGCGATAAAGCATTCGGTATGCTTGACAGCTTTTTCAAATATTTTTGTACAAATAACGGCTTTCATTCTAACGGGGATTACAGATTCAAAACAAGCTGTTCCCAAAGATGCAGACTGTTTACGCTTGAAGCAAATTTCCTTGCGATGGACGCAATTCAGGAAATGCTGCTTTACTCCGAAAACAATAAAATCAAATTACTCCCCGCTATTCCTGCGGTTTGGAAAGATGTTGCATTTGAAAACCTGCGCGCTTACGGCGGATTGCTTATCTCCCTCAAACTTTGTAACGGAAAAATAACATATCTTAAATTCACTGCGGAAAAAGACATTCATTTTACCTTGGAGGAACCGAAATACGAATGTGCTTTTGATTTAAGCAAAGAGATAGAATTGAAACAGCGCGAAACGGTGTGTATGCATCAAAAATCTAAAAATTCGGTTTGCAATTTGTGAATGCGTTAATAGTATAAATAAAATTTATAAAATATGTTATTGGAGGGAAATGACTTATGTCAGCGATAAAAGAAAAACTTTCAGCCGGCAAAAATTATCTTAAAAATTACTGGTCAAAGCCGGCTCCTAACAATTACCTATCTGTCAAGGAAAAAGTTGCTTACGGCGGTGCACAAATAGGTACATTTATTTTTTCAACCGTAGTTGCTTATATGACTTTTACACCTAACTGGTTCTGCGGTGCAATTGTAGGTATTGATTATGCAGATTTTGCAAAAATAACTATATTTACATCTATAATGAACTACTTTTTCATGTTCTTATCTCCGTTTTCAATACTTATATTTGAAAATCACGGCATTTTGGAGAAAAAAACAAAAATTACAGCAAATTTAGCTTTTATTTCTGAACTGATTGTTGGTATATGTCTTTACTTTGCACCTATAGATTTATTGGAAAATGTGCCGCAATTCGGTATGGTAGCATTGCCTCAGATTCTGGCCAACTTGCTTGTTCTCAACGCAATCACCAATTATGTAACTTGGTTTGTTAGAAGAAAATGGTGTGCCAAGCACGGAAGAATGAAACCGATTATAATTGCGTTCGGTATACCTGCGGCAGTACTGATGTCTGTCATTCCTTTTATTGATTTCAACTCTATGCAGTATGCACACCAAGTAGTGGTTTTACATTTTCTGTTTTCTTTATTGGCAGTATTTACAGCTCAGTTTTGTAATATTCAGGGCTTGGTTCAATTTATCTCTCCAAACAGCGAAGAGCGTCAGACAATGTATTCGATTGTACCTATAATAACCGGTCTTGTGCCATCTGTAATCGGCATGTTTTTTCCTGTGTTGATTGGTACAACAGGCGGGTTTACCGAGTTACTTACATATAAAGTATTTGTACCTATTTTTGCGGTAATAGGCGTTGCTGTAACAATATTTTGTATGCTTCAGGTTAAAGAACGTATTATTGAAAAGCCAAATGAAAACAAGCAAAAGGTCCATTTCTTTAAAGGTGTAAAAAATGTCTTAAAGAATCCTCATTTATGGATAATTAATTTTTCTAATTTATTCGGTATTTGGACTGCTTTGTTCAGTCAGATATTGCAATGGTGGTTTGTTTACAGTATAAGACTTGAAAGCTGGTTTGGTGTTGCAAGTAATGTAATTGTTTTATCTATGACCGCCGGCAATTTACTTACGCCGTTTTTGATAAAGAAATTTGAAAAGGGTACAATTCTTGTTTGGGCACGAATTTTTTCTCTTTTATGCGTTGGTTTGATGTATTGGGCAATTAATATGAGCAGCATAACTGTAGGTCTTGTTATATTCATGTTTGCAGCTTTGCTTAAAAATTTATTTTCTCCGATAGAAACCGGACTTTTGGCAGGTGTTACTTCCGATGCCTTGGATTATCATCAATGGAAATACGGAGAAAGAGCAGATAATATGATGAGCATTTTCGGTATGCTGTTAGCACCTGTTACAATGCTTTTGAATCTTATTTTACCACAGTTATTAGCCAATATCGGATTTTCATCAGACTGGGATTTGTTATATAATCCGCAGGTTATTACCGGTGTATTTAATGTTTATGTTATTTTAACTTCGATAGGCATTTTGTGTTCGACAGTACCGTTCTTTTTCTATAAGCTGACAAAAGAGCAGCACGCACAGTGTATTAAAGAAATGCAGGAGAGAGTTGGAGAGGTAAATTTTCATGCCGGACAAGAAGCTCCTGAAACTGTTGAAAATTAAAAAGGTTTAAATAAGGGTTGGTGATTTAAGTGAAAAAAAGAATTTCTGTTTTTCTGTGTGTTATGCTGCTTATGTGTTTATTGGGACTGACCGGCTGCAACAGTGATTCGAATATATTTGATTATGAGGTTATGGATGACGGTATCCATATTACCGGCTACGCAGATCAAACATCCAGGGAAGAATTGATTGTTCCTGATGAAATAGACGGAAAAAAAGTTGTTGCTATAGACGATACCGGAATTTGCAACACGAGATATGTAAAGAAATTGGTTATTGGTAAAAATGTAAACTCAATCGGTACAAGAGCTATTATCAATAACTCGAATCTGGAAGTAATTGAGGTGGCCCAGGGCAATACTTCTTTTAAGGTCGTAAACGGAACATTGTTAACTATGGACGGCAAAGAATTGGTATGCAATCCAATTAAAAACGATTTTCAAGAGCATATCAAGGTCGATGATGTAAGTAAAAAAGAAATAAAAGAGTATTTTGATGAAGAATATGTAATTCCTGAAGGCGTTGAAATTATCCGTGATTATGCATTTTATCATAATCAAATAAAGAGTGTTGTTTTTGCGGATAGTGTTGAAAGGGTTGGCGAATATGCCTTTCTCAGAGTTGGTTATTTAAGTCAAGTAAAACTGTCAGCCAATCTTAAATTTATAGGTAAAGATGCCTTTTCTAAGAATCCCGGATTAACCGAACTTGTAATTTATGAGCAAATTGAGGAAATTGAGGAAAGAGCTTTTCACGATTGTAATCAGTTGCGTAGTTTGTCGATTAAGAAGAACAAGACGGATATTATTTTGGGTGAAAAATGGTATCCGACTGATTTAGGAAAAAATCTTAAGGGATTAGTTATAGAATATGATGATACAAAAGATGTGTTTAAATAAATACTGTAAAACATTCGAAACCCAAATAGGCGATTGAGTTTTTTACGAATAATTACAATAAATGTCTTGTTATGTGAAAACAAGGCATTTATTAGCCTTATTAATTGTTATTAGAAAGTGATGTGATTAAATTGAATTTCAACGATATGTCCAATAAGATTGTTCCGAATAACAGACAACTTAATATTCTTGAAATGGGATATTATAACTTTATCCATTTCGGGCTGAATACATATACCGGAAAGGAATGGGGTGACGGTAATGTTGATCCCAAAAATTTCAAATTGAAACAGCTGGATACCGACAAATGGGTACAGGATTTAATGTCTACCGGCAGTAAAGGCGTAATCATTACGGCAAAGCATCACGACGGATTTTGCCTTTTTAATTCAAAATATACGGATTATTGCATCAGAAATACGCCTTACAAGAGCGGACAGGGCGATATTGTAAAAGAACTCAGCGAATCCTGTAAGAAATTCGGTTTTAAGCTCGGCATATATTTATCGCCCTGGGACAGGCACGAACCAACCTACGGAACAGAGGCATATAACGATTATTTCTGCAATCAGCTTGAAGAACTGTGCACAAATTACGGTGATATTTTCTGCTTTTGGTTTGACGGTGCCTGCGGGGAGGGAAAAAACGGCAAAAAACAGCGTTATGATTGGGAACGTTATTATGCAACCATTCATAAATATCAGCCCAATGCTGCTCTTTCAAACTGCGGTCCTGACATTCGGTGGATAGGAAACGAGAGCGGCAAGGCAAGAAAAGCCGAATGGAGTGTCGTGCCGAAAAGACTTCAGGTCTACGACGAGGTAATGCGGCAGTCACAGCAGGATGAAGGAGCATTTAAAATGCTTTCCAAAATAGACCATACCGATAAACGACTGGGCGACAGAGACTTGATTTCAGAAAATGAGCCGCTTTGCTACTGGCCGAGTGAAATGGATGTGCCGGTTACCTATGTGGGATGGTTTTACCGCAAATATTTCGAAATGTTTATGACACGCTCTGTTAAAAATCTGATGGAGTGTTACTATACATCTGTAGGAAACAATGCAACTCTGCTTGTGAATATTCCGCCGAACAAAAAAGGAGATTTGCCTAAAAAGTTTATCAATCGGCTGAAAACCGCTAGAAAGTGCATTGAAAATGATTTTGCCAAAAGGGTTGATTGCAGGCAAAATCAGATTGACGAGTATACATATGAATTGAGCTTTAATATAAGCTGTATTCAAAAAGCAATTTTGCGTGAAGATATTACGCATAGTCAGAGAGTTGAAAAATTTGAAATTATAGCTAACGGCGTTACGGTATTCAAAGGCGAAACCATAGGCTATAAAAAAAGCTGCTTTTTCAATTCTGTAAAAGCAGATAAAATTATTGTAAAAATCACACAGAGCAGAAATGCGCCTGTTTTACTTGAAACCGGATTATATAAATAAAATTTATTAGGAGACAACTGACTTATGAAGAAAAAAACAAAAACTGTTATTTCTCTTTTAATCATTATACCTGTAATTATTAGTCTTTCTGTAGGGGTTCACATTGCGGGAATTTATAAAAAATTGGAAGGTAAGCCATCACAATTAGTGTGGAACGAAAACGATAAATATAATATAGATAAGGATGCGTACATATTGACTGTTGATGAAAAATCGGATTTTAAGATTTTAAATCTTACCGATTTACAGTTGTCCGAAGGTATGTCTCAGAAGAGAATCAATCGCACTTATAAACTTGTACGTCAACTTATACAAGAAACAAATCCGAGTATAGTAACCTTTACCGGAGATAATACATGGTTGAAAAATTCAAAAAAAGCTGTCAAAAGATTTGTGAGAGAAATTGATGAAATATGTATAGAATTTGATGTTCCGTGGGCACCGATATTAGGAAATCATGATGCCGAATCTGATGTTGACGGCAATTGGATATTTGATGAGTATTTACAGGCTCAAAATATTATTTTCAATTATAAAGAAAATGCAAATCGCAGTAAAGATTTGGCTAAAGGTCCAATAAATATTTCCGGCATAGGTAATTATGTTATTAATGTTAAATCCGCAATTGACGATGAAATATTTCATTCGATGATTATGATGGATACACATTCTCTCGGCAGCTATTCTACGATTGATTCTGTAAATATAGGCAGCGAAAAAATTAATTTGACCGGCTTAAATGAATCGGAGAAATTAAAACTGAATGGATGGATTACAAAAGATGACTACATTTTTGCACCGTCAGAAAATGTAAATAATAATGAATATACTGTTGTTGGAACAGGCTATGACTATATTAAAAAAAATCAAATACATTGGTATGAATATATGGTAAAAGGACTTACCAAATATAATGGCACACCGGTAGAAAGTACGCTGTTTATTCATATTCCTCTGCCGGAATATAATATGGCAGCGAAAATATATGAGCCTATTAATGATGGATTTACAAAAGATGAGAATGGGAATTTCGGTATGCTGAGAGAGCCTATTTGTTCACCGTATTATAATAGCGGTATGTTTGAAAAAATTGTTGAACTGAATAGTACCAAAAACGTCATTTGCGGTCATGAACATAAAAATAATTTTTCGGTTTTGTACCGAGGAGTTAGATTAACTTATGCAACGAAAACCGGTGATGGTCATGACTGGGTTGAAGACGGAAGCGTTTGCGGCGGAACTGTTTTGGAGTTTGATGAAACCGAAAAGTTGACTGTAAGTCCAGTTTATTTGAATTATGATATGTTGAATAATTGATAAATAAGGACCGGGATTATATACCTTTTAATATAGGCCGGGTTTATAAGCTATGAAAAAACAAACTCTTTCAAAAAATAAAGAAATAATTTTAATAACAGTACAGGCTTTAATTATCGTTCTGTCCGGAATACTTGTTCGAGATGAATTTTACAGAATTATAATATCAACCGCCGGAATTGCTTTTAACTTTTTGGTTTGCTCAGGAAAACGCTTTGGATTTGTTGTAGGTATGCTATATGCCGTATCATATGGCATTATGTCATATTTTGATGAAATTTATGCATCCTGTGTTTTTATGCTGTTGATACAGTTTCCATCGGCGATTATCAGTTTTATAACATGGAATAAGCAGGAAGATAACTCCGTAAAAATGCAACGAGTGTCAAGTCTCAAAAGGGTTTGTATTGCTTTAGCGTTTATATTTTCTGTTATTATCGCCTATATGCTCCTAAAGCATGTAAATGGCAGTGGTGCTGTTTTTGATGCATTCTTTTTCTCTGCAAGCTTCATTTCCTGCATTTTACTTGCCATTAAGAAAAAAGAGGCATATTTTGTTATTCTGCTTTCCGGATTGGCGGGTACTGTACTGTGGAGTTATCAGTTTTTGAAAAACGGCACCGGCTTGTCAGTTCTATTATTGAATTTTTTTGTGTTATTAAACTCAGTAAGAGGACTTATTGGTAATATTAAAACCCCAATATTAAAGCAATAATGTGTTTGAAAATTTTCAGTTTGAACTATTTATAGAATCTAAACAAAATCTATAGCCGCACGTCAGCACGGGGGACGGTTAGCGTGAAAACCGAAAAAGCAGAAAGGTAAAAAGGGACACAGCAAAGCCAGACCACAGCAAAGCCAGACCATAGAAATGAGCGAAAAATCAGTTGTGGAAAGGTCAATTGAGATAAGGGCGCATAGCAACCTCGTTATTGTAAAATTGACCCGTAGAAAGTAAATAGTAAACGAGAGAAAGAATCTTTCTTGAAACAGCTACAATCACTTTTTTCTTGCCTAATTTACCTTGATGCGACCAAAACCACATACCAAAAGGTGTTTTTCGAGAGCGAACCGCCGACCAAGAAACCTGACACAAAATAGACTTGATGTACGGATTTCCGGGTAAAATCTTTTTGGACTTAATTTTGCCTGCGCTTTGGTCATTACGTGGCGAAAGTCCCGCCCAAGAACAAAGATGTGCAGAAGTTTTAAAATTTTCTTGCGGAGCAGGACCGATTTCTGCTAAAATTAAAAGTGCGGCAGTAATATCAATCCTAACGATAGAATCTAATTGTTCGATGATACTCGCATAAGACTTGGCAAGCTCTTGCATTTTTAACAAGTTTTTTTGACTATCAGATTTTGTGTAAGCAAGTGATGTTGGGGACGCTATGGGAACATATTTATTTATGTAAGATATATATGCCCACCGATGCTCCAATTATGGTAACAATCAAAACCACAGCCGTTACGGAAATTATGATTTTCTTTTTCATAAAATTTCCTCCGTTCTAACTGTAATAAAGATATTTACATCACAGTAAATTCTGTCGTTAAATATTCATCACTGACTTTATTAAACGAATTTACTGCATACACATGCAAAGAGTATTTTCCTTTCTCCAAGCCTCTTATCTTGTTTTGTTCGGCATACATTATATCATTTCCCAGAATATAATTCTTTCCGAAAAAACGCACATAAGTTTTTTGACCGATTTCATTTTCAATTTCATAAATATAATATTTTATCGGGACATTTTGACGAGCACATTCAAAGCTTACTACAGCACCGTCTGATGTGCTTTCAGCAAATATTTCAGCGTCACCAAAGGTCGGAGTAACGCCACTTCCTAATTTTTCGGCAGTTCTTGTAAATGAACTTTTCTCAAAAGAACGCATTATAAATTCTTCGCCGAATTCAATTCCGGTATTTAAGTTTACTTTTTTCAATGTGAACGAATTGCTTTGCGTATCTACATACATCAAATATCCGTTATTCACATTATTTCTGTCAGGCACATCTTCGGGTTTGTAAATACCGATAAGCTGAGGATTTACCATATAATCCTTTTTATCAAGTAGTCCCTGACTTTGAAAGACAAGATTTTTTTGTGAAATATCCGCTGGAAAGTCGTTTGCTTCATTTTCATCTTCATTATCAAACCAGTCAAAATCGAAATAGCTTGTTGTTCCCGTATTGATAACGGTAAAATCTTTTTGCATAATCGCTCTTTCATCGCTCATACAGTAATGAGAATGTCCTGTAAATATAACCGCCTGCGGATATTCTTTTAAAATATTATATATTTCTTCATATTGCGGTGTTGCCCAATGTCCGCCATTCACAATATTGCTGATGGGCATATGGATAAAAACAAAAATAGGCTTGTTTGGATCTTCTGTATTTGCGGCAGCAAGTTGTTCTTTTAAAAATTCTATTCTTTTCTCATTATATGTTCCATCTGCAAGTGTATCGTTGCTTTCGGCAAGCTCTTCATCTCCTTTTTCAAGTTTTGAATTAGAAATAGAGATAAAGCTATAGCCGTTAACAATCGTTCTTGTGTTAAGAGGAAGACCGGTTGACTTGTAAAAATTGTGTTCCTGGTTGCCGCCGTAAAATTCATGATTACCCATAGGATAAATAATGTGCGGTGCTTCTGCTCTGTCCTCACCGTAAACATAGTCTAAAATTTTGTTGTATGCGCTGTATGCAGCATAATCGCCGGTAGCGTTGACAATATCTCCATTAAAGACCAACAAATCAACATTTTGACTTTTATAATATTTGAGTGCTCGGATAAGATGGTCGCCGCCGTTCATAACTGTTGAATAGTCCCAGCCATAAAGATGTTTTTCTACTTGAGGAAGCTGTGCGTCTGAAATAATGCCGACTTTAATTTTATCTTTTGAGCGAATTTCAACCATATCGACAGTATATTGATTTTCTTTCGGCACCGTTGTCATTTTGTATATTGAAAACGAACTGGCAAAACTAATCGCTAAGATGATTGCTACTGAGATGATAATTTTCATTTTTTTCATAATTGTCCTTTCTGTTTTGAATATTAACTGTTTTTACATATGTATATTTTCCGCGCCAATAATTGGTTTACTTTCAAAATCACAGCCGTCGGTCAGGGTGAAGGTATATTCACCTTTTAAAAGCACTTTTTCACCGTTATCGTTCACGGACATAAGACTATTTTCATCTATTTCAAAAACAAATTCTTTTTCTTCCTGCGGTTTTAAGGATATTCTTTTAAATCCGATAAGAGATTTTATCGGTGTTTCAAATTCCGCCTTTGGGCAGGTGACATACAGCTGCAAAACGGTTTCGCTTTCGAATTTACCTACATTCTTAACAGTTGCACGGATTTTGTTTTCACGGACGTCAGCATTTTCAAGAGCAAACTTTGTATATGTCTTTCCGTAGCCGAAAGGATACTGCACATCACCCTTAAAATATCTGTATGTTCTGTTTTGCATGGAATAATCGCAAAAATCAGGTATATCGTCAACCGAGTTGTAAAATGTAACCGGCAATTTACCGCTTGGAGAGCGTTTGCCGAAAAGTATGTTTGCGATAGCTTTTCCGCCTTGTGCTCCCGGATACCAGCATTGCACAATAGCATTTACTCTGCCTTTATATTTTCTGAAATCAATACAGCCACCGGAAAAGTTCAGCAAAATAACTTTTTTGCCAGTAACGAGTAATTCCTCAATATATTCTTGTTGATTAAGCGGTAGTTCTAATGTTTCACGGTCACCTTGTTCTCCGATATTGCCGCCACCTCCTGCAAGAGCACCTCCGGCTTCTTCTCCCTCTATTGACGAATCCAATCCGGTGCACACGATAATTATATCGGAATCTGCGGCTGATTTTAGCGCAGCTTCCTTATCATAGTTTGTATTTTGATTATAAAGATGTATGCCTCTGATAAAATCTGTATCACTGTTGTATTGCGATATTGCCTCGGTAACCATAACAAAATGCGATGGATCCCCGAAATAATTTCCGAGATAAGCCAATTTGTTATCGGCATTATATCCGGTTATGAAAATTTTCTGAGAATTCTCTTTTAGTGGAAGTACACCGTCATTTTCCAAAAGAACGAGTCCTTTTTCGGCCATTTTTATGGCTTCGCTTTCGTGCTCAGGCGTAGCGTTTTCGGCTATGCTGATTTTATTATAGGGGTAGTCTTTATCAAACATTCCGAGAGCGCTTCGGATTGACATCAGTCTTGCGACTGACTTTTTTAAAGTTCCCTTATCTGTATATCCGAGCTTTACAGATATAGGAAGCAGAGAATATACAACGCCGCATTCAAGGTCGCAACCGGCGTTCACTGCCATTGCAGCTCCTTTTGACGGATTTATGGTTTTTTTGTGTTTATAAATAACATCTAAAATTGCAGAACAGTCGGAAACAAAATAGCCGTCAAATCCCCATTCGTTTCTGAGCAAATTGTTAATTAATAATTCGGAAGCACAGCAACTCTCGCCGTTAACAAGGTTATATGCACCCATAATACCGCTTACTTTTGCTTTCTTTACGGCGGCTTCAAAAGCGGGAGTATAGGTTTCGTAAAAATCTTTTTTTGAGACTTCAGCATTGAAAGTGTGTCGAAGACTTTCAGGACCGCTATGAACGCAAAAGTGTTTTGCACATGCTGATGCTTTTAAATATTTATCATCGTCACCCTGAATGCCTTCAATGAATGCACAGCCGAGAACAGATGTCAGATATGGGTCTTCTCCGTAGGTTTCGTGACCTCTGCCCCAACGTGGGTCTCTGAAAATATTTATATTCGGAGACCACAGAGTAAGTCCTTTGTATATACTGTAATCGTTGTTCTTTTGACTCTCATTGTATTTTGCTCTTGCTTCCGTTGCAATAATATCTGCACAATTCCTTACGGCTCTTTCATCAAAGGTTGAAGCCATACATATCGCTTGTGGAAACACAGTTGCGACGCCGGCTCTTGCTACACCGTGAAGGCCCTCGTTCCACCAATTATACTGCTTTATGTTAAGACGCTCTATTGCTTTGGATGAATTTCGCATTTGTGAGACTAACTCTATCAAAGACATTTGTCTCGAGAGCTTTTCTCCTTTTTCTTTGTGACTTATAAAGTTTTCCTCTGTCATGATAAATTCTCCCTTGACTTTTGTGAATTTATGGGTTAAAATATATATACCGTGCGCGTGCACGGTAATGCACGCTATTACTATATAATATTTGAAGGCAAAAGTCAAGTGGAGGTTTATATGTCAATCACTGCTCAAAAAATCGCAGAGCTTGCTGGAGTCAGCAGAGGCACAGTTGATCGTGCATTAAAAGACAGATCCGGTGTAAATCCTAAAACAAAGGAAAAAATTTTAGAGATTGCGCAAAAATATGAATATAAACCTAACTTAATAGGAAAAGCTTTGGCTTATTCAAAACATACAATACCAATCGAGGTTATTCTTAACAGCATAGGAAATTCCTTTTTCGAAGAAGTAAAAAAGGGTATTATTGCAGCAGAAAAAGATTATTCCGATTACGGAATAAAAATCAATTTAACAGAGATAAAGGGATATAACACAGAAAATTTGATTTCGACTCTTGAGAAGCTGCCCCGTAATGCAAAAAATATTATTTTAACCCCTGTTGAAGATTCCAAACTTACTGAAAAAATCAATGAGATGATTGCAAATGGCGTAAATGTTATTACTCTTTCAAGTGATATTGCGAAATCAAATCGACTGAGTTATGTTGGTTGTGATTATCTTAAAAGCGGCGAAACAGCCGGACGTTTGGTCGGTTTGCTGTCAAGCGGAAATGCAAAGCTTTGTATTGTTACCGGAAGTTCTCTTCATACTGGACACAGAATGAGAGTACAGGGTGTTCAAAATATTACTTGTGAATATAACAATATCAGCATTGTTGATGTAATAGAAAATAATGATGACAATGACAGAGCATATTATGCAATGAAAGATGTATTACAAAAAAAAGAAGAAATAGATTTTGTTTGCATAACTGCCGGCGGTGTAACAGGAACGCTAAAGGCAATAAAAGAAAGCAATAGAAAAATTAAAGTGTGTTCCTTTGATGATACGGAAACAACAAGAAAAGCTATGCTTAACGGAGAGATTTTAGCAACAATTTGTCAGCAGCCGTTTGAACAGGGATATAACGCAGTAAAAAGTATATTTGAAGCGGTTGTTGCAAAAACAGATATACCGGAGTATCAGTATTCCCAGTTATACATCAAAGTTGATAAATCCTTATAAATGGAGGAATGATATGAATTTGATTCCGAAAGTGTTAAACTCGAGTTTTACATCTGAAAGGGTCATTGTCAGAAAGATTTTCTTACATCCTGATTGTGATTTGAAAACAAATATTATGCGAGTTTTCAGACTTCCTTTGGCGCAGGAACACGATGGAATGGAACTGCTTTGTCAGAAAGACTTGAATAGAATTAAGCTCCGTTTCGGTGGAGACAGAATGCAAGATTCATATATTCTGTCTATTGAATCACAAAGAATAACAGTTTATTATGCATATTACAACGGTTTGATCAATGCGATCTCTACGCTTGAACAGCTTTTGTTTGATTTGATTTTAGGAAAAGAGTATGCACTGCTGTCAACAGGTGTGATTTATGATTCGCCGAAATACTCTTATCGAGGACTTCTCATTGACGTCTCTCGCCATTTCCGTACCATGGAGGAATTGAAAAAAACGATTCGTCTGATGTCATTCTATAAACTGAACTTCCTTCATTTGCATTTAACGGACGATCAAGGTTGGAGAATTGAAGTTAAGAAATATCCCAAACTGACAAACGGCGGAAATATCAGAAAAGCAACTCAGCTGAACAGAAAAGGTAAAACCGACTCAAAGGAGTATGGTAAGGGACTGTTTTATACACAAGATGAGCTCAAATCATTAGTAAACTATGCAAAGGATTTCGGTATAGAAATAGTACCTGAAATAGATGTACCCGGTCATCTCCTCGGTGCCATAAGCCGGTATTCTGAGTTGTCCTGTTCAAAAAAGCCGGTTGATGTAAGAGTGGAATGGGGTGTGGAAAAGATTATTGCCTGTGCCTCAAATCCAAAAGCTGTTGAATTTATCAAAGCTGTTATTGATGAAGTTGCAGAAATCTTCCCATGCCAATACTTTCACATCGGCGGAGATGAAGTGCCAAAGGATGAATGGAAAGCCTGCAAATCGTGTCAAAGCAAAATGAAAGAGCTTGGTCTTAAAAACGAGAACGAATTACAGGGCTGGCTCACAGATTTAATAACAGAATATCTAAACAGTAAGGGAAAACAGGCTGTTATTTGGAATGAAAATCTGAATGTTTCCATAAAGTCAAACAGTACAGTTACACAGCTTTGGTCTCATAAACTTGACAAGTCGCAGTCTGAAGAATGGATAAAGAAGGGCAATAAAATGCTTATCAGTTATTGCCATAATTTCTATTTTGACTATCATTACGGCAAAACCCCCTTGAAAAAAACTTATTCATTTTCAGGTAAGGTAATCAAGTTAAAGCCACAGTATGAAAAGAATGTTTTAGGCATGGAGGCTGCTATGTGGTCAGAGTGGATGAGGGATATAAAAAAGTTTGAATTTATGCTCTATCCAAGAATGCAGGCTTTTGCAGAAAACTGTTGGTGTGAAAGCCTTGACTATTATAAGAGCTTTGAGCAAAGATTAAAAGTTCATCTTGAATATTTATCCTATGAAAAAATTTGCTATTGTCCTTTAAGGCTGTGCAACCCATCGGGTATAATCGGATTAAAGCAAAAGCATTATTCAAAATCAAACATCTCTGATACATACGATGAAATGAGACTGGCAAATACAAAATAAACTTTTTACGTATTATATTGATGCATTAGATGCATTTTTATTTATAAACATTTCGTGCACGTGAACGGTGATAAAAATGGATGGTAATTTGTTAACCTTTATTCAACACAGCAAAAACATGAAATACTCGTGGTTCTTAAACAAACTCAGGCAGAGTATCTATACACCGATTATCTCTTTGGAGGCTTCGGTTTGCAGGTCAAAGGAGCCTATACCATTTTCTCATGTTAAGAAAATGCGTTTTGAAAGAATCAAAACAGGCGACAGTTGGGGTGGCTTTTTTGACTGCGCTTGGTTCAAATTCAGCGGCAATATTGATTTTCTCCAAACCGAAAGCCTTGTTGCAATAATTGATGTAGGTGCAGAGGGCTGTATATATAATGAATACGATGCCGTTCAAGGTATTACAAACGTTCTTGGAACGGTTGATCTGTTTCAGTCTGTTTCCGGCAAAAAGGTTATTCCGTTAAGCAGAATTAGCTGTGTAAATAATGGAAAAATATTGTTTTATGCAGATTGCGGAAATAATGGCAGAGCCGGAAAAAGCAGCGGTCAGGCACGATTCAAGAGAGCAGATATTTGTGTTGTCAGACAAGACATATTAGATTTGTATTATGATATTTTAGCCTGCTATCAACTCCTCAGCGCAGTAAATGATAATGCACAGAAAAGAGAAATTAAGGCTCATATAAACAAGGCAATATCACTTGCACATAATACAGATTCGGAAAGTATTTTGAAGGCAAGAAATGCTTTGTCAAAAATGTTTGACGGTAAATATAAACAGGATTTTACCGTTTATGCTGTCGGACATGGTCACCTTGACCTTGCTTGGCTGTGGCCTGTTCGTGAAACAAAAAGAAAAGCGATAAGAACATTCTCAAATGCAATTTTTGAAAGCGAACAATGCCCAAACTATGTTTTTAACGGCAGTCAGCCACAGCAATATGAGTTTATTAAAGAAAAATCACCTGAGCTTTTCGAAAAAATAAAGCAGTCTGTTCAACGAGGAAATATAGAACCACAGGGCGGTATGTGGGTTGAGCCTGATACAAATCTGCCTTGCGGAGAAAGCCTTATCCGTCAGTGCTTTTACGGTAAGACTTATTTCAAAAATGAATTCGGAAAAGACGTTAAAACCCTTTGGCTTCCCGATGTTTTCGGATACACGGCAGCTTTACCGCAAATAATCAAAAAATGCGGTATGGATACATTTATGACAATTAAGCTTAGCTGGAACAACATAAATGATTTTCCACACCACACATTTATTAGGAACGGACTTGACGACAGTAAGGTGCTTGTTCATATGCCACCGGAGGGCGACTATAATTCAAATGCCACACCTTATGCTTTTGAAAAAACATATCAGAAGTATAAGGAAAAGCAAGTTAGCGATATTGCACTTATGTCATTTGGTATCGGTGACGGCGGAGGAGGACCGGGCGAATACCATATAAATATGGTAAAAAGGTGCGAGAATTTGCGTTATATTCCTAATGTCAAAATGTCCTCATCCGAAAGCTTTTTTGATAAACTCAAAAAAGATGTATCAAATTATCCCGAATACAAGGGCGAGCTTTATTTAGAAAAGCACCAAGGCACATATACCACACAGGGCAAAGTAAAAAAGAACAACAGAGAGTGCGAGCGTCTGCTTCATTTTGCCGAGTGGATTTGTACTATGGCATATATGCAAGGTGAGGCATATCCGCATAAAGAATTAGAGGAAATTTGGAAAGAGGTTTTGCTCTATCAGTTTCACGATATTCTTCCCGGCTCATCCATCCACAGAGTTTATGAAGAATGTAACGCACGGTATGAGATTTTAAAAAGCAAGCTGAACGGTATCATAGATGACAGCATTTCTTATTTGAGCACCGATGAGGGCGGATATTCTGCGATTAATCCCGTTGACTTTGAAAGAAACGGTTTTATAAAGCATAACGGCGAATGGTATCAATATGCACTTGCACCTTATTCATCGGGAAGATTAGAAAAAGCAGTCTCGCCGGTCTGCCTTGGCTTTTCAAAAAATGTGATTGAAAATGAACTTTTGAAAGTAACATTCGACACAAACGGACAGATTGTAAATATCTTTGACAAAAATCATAAATATAACTGCGTGGGTTCGTCGTTCAATGCTGTCAGGATTTATAAAGACAGATTTGTTCATCCATACAATGCATGGGATATAGATATAAATTATACAAAGCATAAACCAAGAGATATGAGGCTTATAAACAACCGTGAATATATCGACGGAAACAGTGTTATAAGAGAAAATGAATTTTCATATAACAAGTCCTCATTAAAGCAAAAAATTATTTTGACGGAAAACAGTCCGTACATAAAGGTTGAAAATGAGGTCAGCTGGCACGAAAAACACAAAATGCTTCGTATTGACGCTTATCCGAAAAATTTCAGCGACAAGGTTTTGTGCGATATTCAGTTTGGAAATATTGAACGCAGTACAAAAACCGATAACAAAATTGACTATGCTCAATTTGAAATTCCTGCTCATAAATGGGTCGATGTTTACGATGGCAAGTACGGCGTTGCAATACTCAACGACTGCAAATACGGACACAGAGTTAAAGATGGTTTAATCAGTCTTAACTGTTTGAGAAGTCCTGTTTATCCCGACAAAACTGCTGACAGAGGCGAGCACTCCTTTACTTACGCAATTTATCCGCATAGCAAAAAGCCTATGGAAAGCGAGCTTATAAAAATCGGCTACGAGCTGAATAATCCTTTAAGAATTTACAAGGGCAGTTTGGATATTAAGCCTATATTTAACTGCGATAATTCAAACATAATTATTGAAACGGTATTTGTGAACGATAAAGGAAATATTGCAGTCAGAATGTATGATACGGCCGGAGCAAAAACGGTTGCAAGGGTCAATACAAATATTAACTTTATTAGCGTAAAACAAACGGATATGCTTTTTGAAAATCCGAATGATGTTGATTTAGAAGCAATGACATTCAAGCCGTTTGAAATTAAAACATTGGAGGTAAAACGATAATGAAAAAATTTACGATTACTGTATTAAGCCTGTTTATGGTGCTGCTGATTTCGCTTTCTGCGGTCGACGAGGCTATGGGCACAAGCTCAAAATATGCGTCCAATCAGGACTACATACAAAGTGAAAACCTTGCACTCAGAGATAAAAGCAATAAAATGACTGACGGAAAAGACAGCTCTGTTTACCGCTTTAAAACAAGAAACGGCGCCGAATCGGTGATTGACCTTGGCGAAAGCTGTGACTTCAACTCTGTTATTCTAAAAGAAAAAGGACTTAATGTGCAGAAATTCTCTATATCGGTATCGGACGATAACGAAAGCTTTACGCAAATTTATGCTAACGATAAAATTGAATTCCACCGTCTTTGCACCTTTGATACGGTCAAGGCTCGTTATGTAAAGCTGACGGTGGAGGAAAGCGACAACCTGCCAAAAATCCGTGAAATGGAAATATATAATGCTACGCCTGAAAAGAAAAGTAATTTTCGTGTAGCAACATATGGCGCCTTAGGTGATTCCGGATATGGTGTGGTAGAAAACACCATATATGGCATAATTGAGAATGATGAATTATCTGACGAAGAAAAAAATGTAAAAATTAAAGAACTTATAGATTCCGGTTATTATGATACCATAACAGATTACATTCAGATAGGCAGTGTAATATGGGATGAAGATGGTTCAGTAAAAATGAGGTATAGTGATGGAAGTGAGGATTTTGAAAATAAATACTACGCCGTAATGATCAAAAATCTCCACGAGGTACTCGACGAAAAGGGCGTAAATCTTGTTATTACTATTCTTAATCCATCAGGCGAAAATGGCAATCAGAAAGTTATGAAATCTATTACGGAAAACAGGGATACTCTAATTACAAATATGATTGCTTTTTGCAACAAATATGAATTTGACGGCATTGACCTTGACTGGGAATTCCCAATGTCGCAGGACGAATTTGACGCCTACAACAGCTTTTTGCAGGAACTGAAAGCAAGAATGAAAACTGAAATGTGGAATAAAGAGGACGCAACGCTTTCCTTAGCACTCGGCACTTGGGCATTAAAATACACACCGGAAGCAATTGAATGTATTGATTATGTTAATGTTATGGGCTATGACATTCTTGATCAGGACGGACAGCATTCCTCATTCTTTAGCAGCTGTGTGCAGGCGGCGGACTATATTGAAAGCCGGGGCTTTTCAAAGGAGCAGATAAATATCGGCTTCCCGTTCTACGGAACATGGGAGGGCGGCAGAATGGAGCAATATGCCTATAACGCAATAAGTGAAGAAATATCTCCGTTCAATAATTTTTATACAATGAAGAAAAGCGATACAAAGGAAGACAGATATACATATTTCAATTCACAGGCAATTATCCGTGACAAAACAGCCTACGCTTACTTAAAAGGCTACGGCGGTGTTATGATATTCAGTCAGTACTGCGATTTGCCGTCAGACGATGAACGCTCGCTGACAAAAGCAATATCAGATTACTTACAGGAGGTAACAAAATGAAAAAGCTTACAAAGTTTTTAACATCTGCAAGCATAGGTGTTTCCATGTCCTCGGTCATTTTTTTAATTAAAGATTATGTGTATAATTCTGCAATGAAGGAACAAGAAATATTTACGATTTTGATTGCCTTATTTGTACCTTTTTTTGCAGTCGGTACTTTGCTTTCTGTTTTACTACCGAAAAAATTTGACAGGCAAAAGCTTCTTACATTAGGACTTTTGTTTTCGGGTATTTTTATAATACTGCTTACATACTTAAATGTTTATCATTTGCAAATGCTTATGCCTTTAATGAAAACTAATTCAATAACCTTAGCCGTTATGTGGATAGCAAGAATTATGGGCGGTTTAACGGGGCTGTTTATCGGTCTGTCGTTTGGTGCAACGGTAAAAAACGGTGTGATTCATTATATATTGCTTGTACTTTTTGCCGCAGGAATTTTTGCTTTAAGCAGATTTATGCCCGCACTTATCAGCTATGAGCCCATACTGTATACCGCAGGCGGCTTGTCGCTTGCTTGTGCTTTATTGAATTCATATATAGAAACGGAGAAAAAGAAAAAATGAGTAAAACAATTAAAGGTCTGATTATAGGTATAAGTGTATTTTTAGTTATTGTTTTAATAATCGTATCAATATTGATGTTTCCTTTGAAAGGAAAAACATACGATTACGACTATTGGTACAGAGATAAACCTTATGATATAAATGATACGGTTGTCCTTGAAAAGGAAGAAAATAAGGATTTCAAAATTCTTGTTATTACCGACTTGCAATTTAACGATGCTTTAGATTTGTGTGGAAAAGCCGATAATGTATATGAAACGATTGATACGCTTGTTACAAAGCAAAGACCCAATTTGATAGTTATCACAGGAGATTTGGTTTGGGCAAAATTCACTAAATTTTCTGTGATTAAAGCAATTAATATAATTGACAGCTACGGTATTCCATGGGCACCGATTAACGGCAATCACGATGGTGAGGGAAATGTTGATTTAGCATGGATAGCCAACAAATATGAAGAAGCTGAAAATTGTTTGTTTAAACATGGTCCCGATAATATCGGAGGGATTGGGAATTACATAATAAATATCAGAGAAAATGATAAAATCGTGCAGAGTCTTATTATGATGGATACGCATGCAAGCCGTTACTACGATAAGGACGATGAGGACAGACATTATGACTTTATCTATGACAGCCAGATTGAATGGTATAAATGGGCGATAAACGGAATTAATGAATATAACAAAACAAAAACAGACTCTATGTTATTTATACATATTCCACTTCCTGAATTCAAAACCGCTTATGATTTATGGCAGCAAGGAGGTGGTGCAGAAGGTGAAAACTTCGGCGTTAAGGGTGAAGAAGAATGCCCGTCATATATAAATACAGGTATGTTCAATGTGATTAAGGAGCTTGACAGCACAAAATATGTATTTGCCGGTCATGACCATTTGAATAATTACAGCGTGATGTATGAGGGGGTAAGACTGACTTATGCAATGAAAACAGGCGACAGATGTTCTCAGACACCAGGTCAAAACGGCGGTACGCTTATAACGATGGGTGATGAAACAACAGTGGAGCATATATATGTTGAAAATTAAGAATAAAAAAATAATCAAAATTGTTTTAAGAACAATTTCAGTAATACTTGCATTAGCGATTTTAATTTCAGGAGTAACTGTTTTGTTTTATGTTTTTCAGCCAATAAATAATTATAATTTGAAGGTTACACAAACAAAATATCAGGACTATGCAAACAGTTATAAGATATCATTAACTGAAGCAACAAAAGAAGCAATAGAAAACGCCTACAATGAAGCAGTGAGTCTTACCGTAGAAGAAACGGCAGGGTTTGACAGTATCTTAATTGAACTTAATGGTTCGGGCACAAGCATTTCAGAACCGCTGGTTTTCAATGAAAAAAGTAAAAGCAAACTTCCTATTATTTTTAGTTCACAAAATGGCAAAGCGGTTATAAGCGGCGGACTTGAAATAAGCGGAAACTGGAAAGATGAGGGAAACGGTGTTTTCAGCAGAAAGATAGACAGTGCCGAAAATTTCAGACAGCTTTATGTAAACAAAAAACAGGCCGTGCGTTCCCGTTTTCCTGAGAAAAGCGATGATTATCAATCAGAGGTGCTGACAGGCAAATGGCTTGATGACAGTAAAGAACTTGCTCTTCCTAAAGATTTTGAAAAATATATCTCAAAAGAAAATTTATCTAATATTGAAATTCATATTGTCGAAGCTTGGACGCATTCTATTGCGAAAGTAAAAAGTTATAGAACGGATTCAGAAAATATTATATTTGCTCTGACACCTGACAGCGAAGAAAAATTCTTTTCCAAACGAAGCTCAAAAATCGCAGAGCCGAAAATTTGGATTGAAAATTCATTAAGCACATTGGATTCTCAGGGTGAATGGTATTATGACAATTCATCCCAAATGCTTTATTATTATCCTGAAAATCCTGAGGAAATCAATAACTTGATGTTTACAATCCCTCAGGCAGAGCAACTTGTTAAAATCAACAATTGCGAAAATATCCGATTTAATAATATAAGCTTTGCATACACCAACTGGAATGAGCCTTCTTATACAGGCTTTCTTGATGGGCAGGCAACAAGCTATATGAAAATTACTGATGATGTGACAACATGGCAGACACCGATTGCCGGTATTGAAATATCAAACAGTGACGGTATTGAATTTATGAATTGCAGTATTGAAAATATCGGTTCTGCGGCAATTAAATTCGATGAATATTGTGATAATATGCTTCTTTACTATAATGATATAAAGAATATCGCGGCAGGTGCAATTGTAGCCGGAAGTTTCTCCGATTCAGGGGAAAAGAAATTGTATGTACCTAAAAATATTGCAATAACAGATAATGTAATTGACGGCATAGGAAAAAGCTATCTCGGCGGTGTAGGAATTATGGTCGGTTACGCACAAAATCTGATTGTTGACCACAATGAGGTGAACGATGGAAGCTATACAGGCATTTCTGTCGGTTGGGGTTGGGGTGCTGTTACCGATATGCAGAACTATCAGATAAGAAATAACAAGGTCACAAATATTATTGAAAATCATCTGTATGACGGTGCGGGACTGTATGTGTTAGGAACCTTTCAAACAACAGAAAAAAACCGAATCAGCGGAAATTATCTTGAGGGCGGACACGGCTATGCAGGTCTGTATTTTGACGAAAAATCAAATTATTTTCTTGCCGAGAACAATGTTATAGGTAAAGGCAATATGGGCTTTTTACTGATGCATGATTTAAATTACGGACTTGAAGATATAACGGTTCAGAATAACTTTGTTGATACCCGTAAAAAGTTTATCAACAGCTACAAGCTTGATAAGAGCGTGAAATGGTCTTCACATTCAAAACGAAAGCTTGTTGTAAAAAACAACTATACAAGTTTAAATTCAAAATGGCAGGAAAACAGAGAAATGATAATCGAAAATGCAGGCAGACGCAGTAAATAAAGGAAAGAGCATTTTTATGAAAAAGAAAATTATAATTTCAGCAGTGTCCGTCGGTTTGGCTTTTGCCGTAATCGGAGCATCGGTTGGTACATATATGTCATACATAAAAAAATATGTTCCCATTGCCCGTCCTTCAGCACTTGCTTACACAAAATCGAACAGACAGAAAGCGTTTGCTAAAAATGCGGATTTTTATGTCTCCGTAAACGGTGATGACAACGGAATCGGTACACTTGATAAACCGTTTCAAACAATTCAAAGAGCACAGCAGGCTGTCCGTGAGGCTATTGCAAATTCCGATAAAAGTAAATCATCAATTACTGTTGCAATAATGACGGGCACATATTATGAAACGGGTATTGAGTTTGACGAAAGAGATTCTTCGAAAAGCACATCCGTTACCTACACTTCCTACGGCGACGGTGATGTTATCCTCTGCGGCGGCAAAATTTTAACTTCTGATGATTTTTCCGCTGTTGACAGCGAAACAGCAAAAAGGCTTAACAGTCAGGTGGCGGATAAAATCAAGATGATTGATTTGAAAAAGTTAGGGCTTACAGCGACAGATTACGGTAAAATCAAGGCGACAGGCGGATTTAATACGGAAGAGTATTATGACGATGCGGCAACCGAAAATCCATGTGAATTGTTCTTCAACGATAAAAGAATGACGATTGCACGTTATCCCAACGATTCGTATATAACTGTAGGCAAAGTAAGCGACATCGGTGACTGCTATGAGCCAAACGCCCCCTCACCTACTGACGAATCGTGGCTCGAAAGGCGCAACCAAAGAGGCGGCAGATTTGCCCTTGACGAGGATACTTACTCAAGAGTCAAAAGCTGGCAGAATACCGATGATTTGTGGGCGTTCGGTTACTTTTACTGGGATTGGGCAGATATGTCCACCCCGATAAAAAGTATAAATGACGATAAGACAATAACTACCGAGTATTGCAGTAAATACGGCTTTAAAGAGGGCGGGTATTATTATTTCTTCAATGTTCTTGAAGAACTTGACGCACCGGGCGAATATTATATAGACCGTGATAACGGAATATTGTATTTTTACCCTCCCAATGAAAATGAAAACAGCAAAATTATGCTTTCAACAAGCAATGAAAATATAATCAGCATCACGGAAAAAGCGTCCAATATTACCGTTGACGGTCTTACCTTGCAGGGCACAAGAGCCGCTGCACTTACCGTTGCAGGTGAAAACTGCAAAATCGTAAATTGCACGGTTAAAAATGCGGCTGATTGCGGAATCAATGTGAGCGGCAAAAATAATCTTGTGGAAAACTGCGAGGTCGCTTTTATCGGAAAAGATGCGGTTGTGCTTTCGGGCGGCAGTGCAGAGGGCTTTGTCTATGGCAGCAACACCGTCACCAACAACAGCCTGCACGATTACGGCGAAATTCAGAAAACATATATTGCGGGTGTGAATCTAAGCGGTATCGGCAACACCGTCTCGCACAACGAAATATATAACGCACCTCATATGGGCATTTACTACACGGGCAATGAAAATGTAATGGAATATAATTACATTCACGATGTAGTTTTGCAGTCCTCGGATGCAGGTGCAATTTATACCGGCTACAGCTTCAGCACCTACGGCAATGTTGTCCGCTACAACTGTATTGCCGATATCGGCTCGGGCGATTTTACACCAAGCGGCATTTATTTTGATGATAATTCCTCAGGACAGACAGCTTACGGAAACGTGCTTATCAATATTCCCGGTTATGCTTTCCTTATCGGAGGCGGCAGAGATAATATGATTGAAAACAATCTGGTTATCAATGCAGGAAAGCAGATACTCTATGATGACCGTGCATATGACGGTTATCACAATGACGGCTGGTATGCAAAAAACTGTAAAACTCCTGACAGCCGTTTGTGGCAGCTTATGAATGAAGCAAAGGAGTTTAACGCTTCCATCGGCAATAAGTATGAGGGTATTGAGCGTATGCATCAGGATTATGAAAGAGAAGAGGATGAAGGCTTTGCAGTTAATCCGTCAGGCTCATCCGTTCAAAATAACATCATTATTTCAAAGCAAAACAAGGTCGGAGAAATCGCAAAGGCAGTAAAAAAATATTCTGTTGTTGAAAATAATCAGACCTTTACCTTAAACGGTGCAAAAAGCTCCTTTGAGGATTATGAAAACGGCGATTACAGAATCAAAGCTGACAGTAAAATTTCAAAAAAATGTCCTGATTTCAAGGAAATCCCTTTTAATGAAATCGGCAGAAAGTAAATGAAGGTATGAAAAATGTATTTTAATAATATTGAAAAGATTAAATTTGAGGGTACAAATTCAAAAAATCCGCTCTCATTTAAGTATTACGATGCAGACAAAATGGTTGCAGGCAAAAAAATGAGCGAGCATCTTAAATTCGCCATGAGCTACTGGCATACAATGTGCGGTGACGGAACAGATATGTTCGGCAGAGGAACAATCGACAAATCCTTCGGCGGAAAAACTCCGATGGAGATTGCAGAAAATAAAGTTTATGCTTCTTTTGAACTTATGGAAAAGCTCGGTATGGAGTATTTCTGCTTTCATGACCGTGATATTGCTCCGGAAGGTGCAACATTAAAGGAAACAAATAATAATCTTGACAAAATCGTTCCGATTATCAAGTCGGAAATGGAAAGAACAGGCATAAAGCTTCTTTGGGGTACGGCAAACTGCTTTAATAATCCAAGATATATGTGCGGTGCAGGAACATCTCCTAATGCCGAGGTGTTTGCTTATGCGGCGGCACAAATTAAAAAAGCCCTTGAAATTACCGTTGAACTCGGCGGTCAGGGCTATGTTTTCTGGGGAGGTCGAGAGGGTTACGATACTCTGCTCAATACGGATATGGCAAAAGAGCAGGACAATATGGCTTATCTGATGAAAATGGCTGTTGATTACGGCAGAAGCATTGGCTTTACAGGTGATTTTTACATTGAGCCGAAGCCGAAAGAGCCTACAAAGCATCAGTACGATTTTGATGTTTCAACCGTGCTTGCGTTCTTGCGTAAATACGGCTTGGATAAAGATTTTAAGATGAATATTGAAGCAAATCACGCAACTCTTGCGGGGCATACCTTCCAGCACGAGCTGAGAGTTGCAAGGGATAACGGCGTTTTCGGCTCAATAGACGCCAATCAGGGCGATATGCTTCTGGGCTGGGATACAGACCAATTCCCCACGGATTTATACAACACAACAATGTGTATGTATGAGGTTCTGAAAAGCGGCGGGTTTACCAACGGCGGTCTTAATTTCGATGCAAAGGCAAGGCGTGCAAGCTATACGGGCGAGGATATTTTCCTTTCATATATTGCGGGCATGGACGCCTTTGCCTACGGCCTCATTGCCGCCGACAAAATCATTTCGGACGGCGTTATTGACAATTTCGTTGCCGACAGATACGGCTCGTATAATTCGGGCATCGGCAAGAATATTTCGGAAAAAACAACCTCTTTTGAAGAACTTGAAAAATACGCTCTTGAAAACGCAGAACCGCTCCCCGAAAGCGGAAAGCAGGAGTATCTTGAAGCACTTGTTAATCAGTATATAATATCGGCAGGTAGAGATTTATGAGTTTTTTTATCGGAATTGATGTCGGAACATCCGCCGCAAAATCCGTTTTATTTGATGAAGGGGGAAAAATGATTTATTCCGACAGCGGCGAGTATGAGCTTATTCAGCCTCATAACGGTTGGGCACAGCAGAGACCGAGTGATTGGAAAAATGCCGTCATTAAAACATTAAAGAAAACAGCCGAAAAGTTTAATCCCGATGAAATAAAGGGTATCGGTGTTTCGGGTCAAATGCACGGTCTTGTTGTGCTTGATGAAAATAATGATGTTTTATATGACAGCATTATTTGGTGCGACCAAAGAACAGAAAAAGAGGTAAATCAAATAATTGATACTATCGGAAATGAAAGGTATATTGACCTAACCTTAAACGCTCCGAACACTTCTTTTACATTAAGTAAGCTGTTGTGGTTAAAGAATAATGAACCTGAAATTTTTTCAAAAATACGAAAGGTTATTTTGCCGAAAGATTACATAAATTTTTGCTTAACCGGCGTATTTTCAACAGATGTTTCGGATGCAAGCGGAACAGGATATTTTGATGTTAAAAGCAGAAATTGGAGCAAAGAAATCCTTGATGCCTTCGGCATTTCCGAAGAACTGCTTCCGCAGGTCTATGAAAGCTCACAGGCAGTCGGGAAAATAACCGAGGAAACAGCGGAGCAAACAGGACTCTCAAAAAATACCGTTGTTGTTGCGGGAGCGGGTGACCAAGCGGCGGCGGCAGTCGGAAACGGCGTTATTAAGCCGGGATGCACAAGCATTTCTTTGGGCACAAGCGGCGTTGTCTTTACGGCAGTTGATACCCCTGTCTATGACAAAGCGGCAAGAACCCATACTTTCTGCCATGCTGCCGAAAATATGTGGCATGTTATGGGGGTAACGCAGGGGTGCGGCTTGTCGGTTAACTGGTTCAGAAAGAATTTTGCCCCGAGTTACAGCTACGCCGAGCTTGATGAAAAGGCAGAAAGCATAACAAGCGACGGAATAATCTATTTGCCCTATTTAATGGGAGAGAGAACTCCGCATCTTGACCCGAATTGCAGAGGTTCTTTTACGGACATTTCGGTCAATCATAACTGCTTCAATTTTTACAGAGCCGTTCTTGAGGGCGTTTGCTTCAGCCTTAAAGATTGCTGTGAGGTCATTTGCGAATCGGGCATTGATTTGAATACGGTTAAGGTCGGAGGAGGCGGAGCAAAGAGTAAGCTGTGGCTTCAGATACTTGCCGACACCATAACCGAAAACCTGTATACTTCAAAATGTGTTGAGAGCGGCGCATTGGGCGCTGCGATTCTTGCTAGCGTCGGATGCGGCTGTTATTCATCCGTCACCGAAGCAGCGGAAAAAATGAGCGCCTGTGAAGTTACTACAACAAGGTTTAATGTTGAAAGAATTGATTATTATAATTCAATTTACAAAACATATAAAAATCTTTATTGTGCAATAAAATCTGCACGGAAGTACCAAAATGAGTGTTAAACTAAAAAAATTCAAGGCAATGTGGAAAACACCGCCACAGGGCAGATTCCTCACAATAAAGGAAATGCTAAGTTACGCTATAGCAGGTGTCGGAGTTTCTTTCATTGTAAATGTTATTTGTATCTTTTTGACAGCAGAAATGATACCGTATATGTATCAAATTGATGTGATCCATGGAAGAAATATTTTTACAATATGCGCAATAGTTAAAATAATTGCTCAGCCTATTTTAGGGAATGCACTTGATAACACAAAAACTAAGTGGGGAAAATTTAAACCTTACATATTATTGTTGGCTCCTATAATTTCCGTGCTTGTTATGTTGTCTACTTTTATTCCTCAAAATATGGAAGAGTCACAGAGAATTCTATATGCGTATGCAACTTGTATTCCGACTCTTATAATATATGTTTTTTGGTATAACGCTTACAATATGGTTGCTGCTGTTATGACTCCTGTATCACAAGAGAGAACAGATATGCTTTCTCCTGTTGGATTGGTTCTGGGTTTTGCTCCAACACTGATAAATTTAGTCACAGGTCCTATCCGTTCTGCCTTTATCAAAATTGGAAAAGAGTATTGGGCGTTCAGAATAATAGGATTGGTAAGTTGTGTGATCGGAATAGTTTTTGTTTTACAAATTCTCAAAATAAAAGAGCGTGTATATCAAGCAAAGGAGCAAAAGGAGAAAATCAGCTTTCTTGAAGGCTTAAAGTTAGTATTAAAAAACAAACCGTTTATAATTTTTATAACAGCTACAATAATAGGTTCATTAAGAGTTGTAATGGATTTGAATATGGGTTATGTTGCACAGTTTAGATTTGATGCCGATCCCGGAAAAGCGTTGACCATACAGTCCTTTGCAAGTTTGATATGGGGATTTGCCGCTACTCCGGCAATGCTTTTACTGCCCTTATTTACAAGAAAAATGAATAACAAAACTATTTTGATAATTTGGCAAGGTATTGCCTGCGTGGTTTACGGATTGCTGGGGATTATAGGATTTCAAAATATCAAAATCGGTATAACGAGTGTTATAGTTATTACAATTTTACGTTTTCTTGTGGGCTTTAATGCTTCGGGAACGCTTAATCCGATTATTATGTCGGAATTATTTGATTATCAACAGTACAAAACAGGACAGAGAATTGAAGGCTTTATGCAAAGCTTCTTCACGATTGCAACAGGTTCAATTAGTGCGTTCCTTCTTTATATTCCCACAATTATTCAAAGGAAAATTGGCTTTCAGCCTGCTAATTATCAAGGCGAAGGATATGTATTAAATGCTTATGATATGGAGATTATGACGAAGTGGTTTAATACAGCTGCTATAATTTCCTGCGTCAGCGGAATTTTGTTTATTGTACTAATGATGTTTTACAATCTGAATAAAGATAAATATCAAAAGGCTGTTGAATCACTTAGAGACAATACGGTTTCTTTTTCAAACGGAGAGGTGACTAACTATTAAAAGTCAAGTATTTTTTTAAGATTTTAGAGGACTGAAAAAAGGCGCACTTAAACAAGCCCTATGTTTCAAGGACTAAAAAAACATCAGTTAGAATCATCTCATAGAATCAGGATTGTAAACAAGATTTTTAGTTTGAATGGTAAAAAGAACCCGGATGAGTTTCTTGGCAGTATGAGAAAGCGCAACACGGTATGACTTGCCTTCGGCACGTTTCTTTGCGTAATATTCTGCAAATGTAGGTTCGTAGTTTACAACAGAACGGGCGCAATTCATAAGAGTGTATCGCAAATAAGACGAACCGTGCTTTACCATTCGTCCGGTAGATTCTGAGGTGCCGGATTGAAAATATCCCGGTTCCATACCGGCAAACGAAAGAAGCTGAGCCGGACTTTCGTACTTGGAAAAGTCACCGAATTCGGCAAGAATAACAGCAGCAGAATCAATGCCGATACCCGGAATGGTTAACATAGGCGGATTTAACTCCGAGACACATTTACTGATGAGAGTTTCGGTTTCATCCACCTTGGAATCCAAATGACTGAAAATGTCTATTACCATAGTCATTTCATTAAGTAAGAAATCATCAGGATGTCCGATGGTGTTCCGAGCAAGGTGTTTAAGAGTGGTGAAGTCGGTAACGGTAAAACTGCCGCGAGATAATTTTCTGAGTGCCTCATAGGAACGTGCATTCATGTTCGCAATCCTTTCAGGTGACGAATATGCGGCAAGGATATGTAACGCAGTAGCAGAAAATTTTCCTTTGAAAAACGGCTTAAACTCAGGAAAAACCTTGTCTAAGATGTTTGTCAGCTCTACGAGTTGGCGACTTCGCTGCCGTATAAGGCTGTCACGAAATCTTGTTAGTGACTTTAGTTATTACATCTGAATCGGGAAAAGCGGTAATTAACGGCGGATATTCATTCTCAGGCGGATGGCAGGCATATAAAGACGGAATTTTTGTTCGTGATTTGAAATGCGAAGGGTTCAGACAACTCTATGTAAATGAAAAGCAGGCTGTGCGTGCAAGATTTCCTGATGCAAATGCTGATTATACCAAAGAATGCATTAAAGGCGAATGGATTGATGATTCAAAAGAATACGCTCTTGGCAAGGACTTTTTATCGTGTGTTAAAACTGCAAATATTGATGACCTTGAATTGCACATCGTTGAAACATGGACACATTCCATTGCAAAATTAAGCGATGCAAGATATGAGGGCGAAAAAGTATTTCTCAAATTGACTCCTCAAAGCGAAAAGATGTTCTTTTCAAAGCGCAGTTCAAAAATCACCAATCCGCAAACATGGATAGAAAACTCATTATCTCTTGTTGACAGTTATAACGAATGGTACTATGACGCTGTAAACGAAAAACTATACTATTATCCGAGTGCGGATGAAAACATCAATGATTTAACATTTACTGTTCCGCAGTCAGAGCAGTTAATCAAAATTGATAATGCCAAAAATGTTCGTATAGATAATCTGGTGTTCAGATATTCTGATTGGAATTACCCCACCGATAACGGCTTTGTTGACGGGCAGGGTGCGGAATATATGGAAATGGACGACAGCAGAGAGAAAAGTTGGCACCGTCCATCAGCAGCTGTGCAAGTAATCAATTCCGATAAGATTGAAATCACAAATTGCAAAATAGAAAACATTGGAGGCAATGCAATTTCTTGCGACAATCTGTGTGACGATGTGCTCATCTATTATAATGACATAACCAACGTCGGCGCCGGTGCCGTAATTGCCGGCAGTTTCAGCGAAAAGCCTATGTAAGAACCGATAAGCGAAAATATAACAATAGTCGATAATGTTATTTATCATATAGGCAGGAGTTATATGGGCGGAATCGGCATTATGGTTGGGTATGCAAAAAATCTGTCAATAGACCACAATGAAATAACTGACGGAAGATACACAGGAATCTCCGTTGGTTGGGGTTGGGGTGCTGAATCTGAAATGTGTAATTACAAAATCAGGAATAATAAGGTTACAAACATTATCAATAACTATCTGTATGACGGTGCAGGACTTTATACCTTGGGCAGATTCTCAAGTGATGGTATGAATATTATCTCCGGTAATGTTTTAGAGGGAGGGCATGGTTACGCAGGACTGTATTTCGATGAAATGTCAAACAATTACATCGCAAGCAATAATTTGATCGGTAAGGGAAACAAGTGGTTTTTGCTGATGCATGACATCAATTACGGCATGAAAAACATTACCGTAACAAACAACTTTGTTGAGACAAATAAGAAGTTCATAAACAGTTATTCTCATCCGAGCAATGAAGTTGAGCTTGAAGAAATCCCATTAAAGGAGCGAGACATTATCGTTCAGAACAATTATTCAAGAGTAAACATTCACTATAAAGAGAATGCAGATAAGATTATGCAAAATTCAGGCTCTTCTTCAACTTTTGTGTAAACACCCCACAACGGTATAAAAAGCGAAGTAATAATGGGGCGCGTGAGCCGCGGATGGGCTTACACGTCCTGATTGCATATTAGCGGAAAATTCGGGGTATGTCGAGGGCGGCTGCCTTAGCAGCCGTTCATTTTACCCTTGACAGGAACCGGAGTTTCTGCTATTCGGGCAGTCTGTCGGCGAACTTTCGATTTATAATTTAAGCTTTCTTGATGCCCAAAGAACATATTGAGGTGTGCTGGCAGGCTCAAGCTTTAAGGCTTTTTTTGCGTGTTTTAAGGCTTGTTTTTTGTTCGGCGCTGATTCGGACAGTTCCAAATAATCATAAGCATTTTCAGCGTCCTTCTCGTATGCGTTGTTGAAAGAAATTTTTTTGGTTCTTCATAAATTCATCAAAGACACGTCCGAAATCTTCTTGTGACTCTATATTCTTACCTTCTGCAAATTTTTCAAATTGTTCTGTTATGTTTTTGTTATTCATCAGTCATCACCGTCCTTATTTTATATCTATTATTATAACATTTATTTTAAAAATGCCAATTTATAGATGTTTAACATCTTTTTGTATTTTCTCAGGGTTTTGAATACGGCTGTACTTTAGGGTAAATTAACTGCAGGTTATCATGCTGACAGACAATTACATAAACGGGACACGCTGTCCAAAAGTAAAATCTTGGCTTTCAGTTTTGCTGCTTTATCTGCCTATACGACGCATTCAGAATTCTCCGGATGAAAAAATTTTTAAATTATTTCAAAAGATATGCACTAACATGTTGAAATTTAGCAATGTTTGTGATAACATATGGTGTAAGAGCTAAAATATTACAATGAAAGAAAATGATATTAATGTTATCGCTGTATCTTAACATGATCGGCACGGAAGTTGAAAGAAAACGATTTGAGGAAGTTTATTACCAACACAGGAAGCAGATGGTTTTCATCGCAGATTCCGTAGTACACAATATGGATGACGCCGAGGACGTAGTACAGGATGTCTTTTTTACGATCGCGTCGTCGCATATGGATATCCTAACCAAGATAGAGGATCCGGCGGATCTGAAAAATTATATGCTCAAGGCGACCAAAAACAAGGCAATCAGCACGCTCCGACGGCAAAAGATACAGAAAGAATGCGAAAATAAGTTTATTGATTTCAATTTGGAGTTCAATGATTCGGTGTTCGTCGAGAGCGTTTGCGCCAAGGTCGAGTATGACGAGCTGCTCGACGCGATTCGCTCGCTCGACGATAAATATCGTGAGGTGCTTTATTATAAAATCGTGCTCGATCTGTCGGTCGAGCAAATTGCGAGGACGGTCGACCGTACCGAGAGCACGGTTTGTAAGCAGATATACAGGGGCAAAAAAATGCTTGCGGAGATGTTAAAGAGAGGAGAAATGGCAGAATGTCTATGACGAGAAGTGAATTCAATATGGTGTTCAGCACGGTGATAGCGGAGGAGTTTGCAAATATTCCCGATGAATCCGAGATCGAGGTCGAGTTCAGCGATGAATTCAACAGGAAGATGCAGGAGCTTATCGACAGCATAGGGGCGAACAACGGTCAGCAGCCGAAGAGCTGCCGTAAATCGCGCCTGAATATCAAAGGGCTCATTGCGCTGGCGGCGACCTTGGCGCTCCTGCTTGCGGGGCTGGTGAGCGTCAATGCCACAGGGAATCCGATAGCGAATTTCATTGTCAAGACCTATGAAAACTTCAAAGAGATTCTGTTCGCGGGAGACGGCGCGGCAGAAATAGACCACGTTTATGCTTTCACAGAAGTGCCAGATGGGTTTACGGAAACGGAACGGGTGCTGAATGACGATATGAGCTTCGTGCGTTATGAGAATAGCGATACCGGCGCTGTGATTGAGCTGTCGCAGACAACGATTAATGATAATTCATTTGTGCTGGATTATAAAAATGGAAACACTAAAACATTTCGTTTTGCCGATAAAGAAGTCAAAGTGTACGATGGAGATTCTGGAACTTACTGTGCCTTTTGGCTTGAAGACACATATAATATGAAATTGACATATTTAGGAAGCGCGAAAAGTGAAGATTTGATAAAAATGATAAACATGGTAGATTAAAATTGGCAAAAGCTGTCGCTAATATAAATTCTTGAAAGTATTAGAATTCTTTTTGTCCTAATTTTTACGATTAAAGCGTTGTAGATGCTGAATGGGGGAGAAGAGGTGAAAAAATGCGGAAAAATGTTATAAAAAAAGTTGTTTGTATTGCCGTTGCTTTTGTGATGGCAATGTCGACTTTCTCGGCGTTTGCTGCGGCGCAGATGGTTGAACCCTATTTTAATAATACCGTTACAGCATCAAACAGAGCTTCAGTTTCTTCATCAGGCGAGTTAACAATAACTAATAGTTTTACTGCAGGAAAAAATGTCTTTAGCAAAGCTATTGTAACCACCTATGTTGAGAAAAAGGTTCTCGGTCTGTTTTGGAGCAGAGTGGATATTGGTCAGACAAATGACAAGTGGATCGATGTGATATACGAATGTCTGTATACAGGATTCCACTATTTTCAGCTGTCCGACAAAGGCACATACAGAGTGACGACCGAGTTTGTCGTGTATGGCTCCGGCGGTCCCGCCGATATCATCACAAGAACTGCAACCACCCAGTATAAATAACCCGTAATCACTAATCAATAAGGCACTTTTTGAAGCTACCCCCATGCTCAAAAAGTGCCTTTTGTTTTTAAATGATCGCCGGATAAGCTGTCGATTAGACTTTGACCCTGAATATGTGGTCTGCTTTGACGACAGCCTCCCCGATGCAATTGCCGAGCGGTTGTAAATTACCCTTCAATTTTCTTGTAAAATCGAGACAAGAATGCTATAATATAAAAAAATAAGCAAACGCAAGACAAAAGATGCGTGAAATTGTTGACTCCGATGTCGATAAAGTAAAAATATGATCGACACATTAAGGCTCCCGTAAGTGTTTCATACGGCGGGTTTTACGATTTGGATGTTAAAAGAGTCGGTGAAGCACAATGAAAATAGTTTGTTTTCATAATCCAAATGAGGAAAACGGATATTTAAGTAATTGGTATCCCAGTGAATTTACCGTGAACGATGTAGACTTTTCCTCAATGGAGCAATATATGATGTATAAAAAAGCCGTGTGCTTCGGGGACAAGGACACGGCAGTTAAAATACTTGCGACTGATGATGTTGCCGAGATAAAAGCTCTTGGCAGGCTTGTCGCAAATTATAACGAGAGCTATTGGAACGGCGTTCGTCAAATAATTGTTTTTGAGGGATTGATCGCGAAATTCTCTCAGAATGAGGACTTGAAATCGCAACTCAAAGCAACGGAAGATTGTATCTTGGCTGAATGTGCGGTCAAGGACAGAATATGGGGCATAGGGTTGTCAATGAATGATCCTGATAGACTCGAAATTTACAAGTGGATTGGACAAAATCTACTTGGGTATGCCTTGATGATGGTGCGTGAACGGTTGTAATTATCCTTCCTTTGCGGACGATGTAAGGCAATTTAAAACTTCTAATGATAATAACCACGGCGCGGGTTTGCTCCCGTCCGTGGTTATTTTTTGCTGTTGCCGAGCTGTAAGAAATTAAGCCGAAAAATGAGACGTTTTTTTTATCTTCCGAAAACGGTCGTCATAACCTGTAATGACAACATGTCGTCATATATGACAACTGGGCAGGTCAAACACCTGTTCTGCGTTTTCCATACAGAGCACAAAAAGACATTTCGGCGGATTTTAAATTGCCAATTGTAACCGCCCTTCAACTTTTAATTCAACTGTATAAACTGCCAAAACGATCTTTTGACCGACCCAAAGCGAGAACGTATTCAGAAGCAAGCATTCCCTGAATAATCAACCAGATAATTGCAGAATACAAACGGAACATTCATCTGAATAACTCGCGAAATATGAATATTTCAATTGCCCATAGCGAATAGTTATCTCAGAATTTGCGCCCGAAATAAGGTTGCTAAAAAGTTCATCTCAAATCTTCCGATTTGAATGTTGTATACCCTTCATAATAGTAGCTGTGGTCAATGCCCTTCATGTAGATCTCGCGGCTGTTTATCTCGTCTGTCAGCGCCGATTTCAGCAGCACCTTAATTTCCACATCTTTGATAGGGCTGCGCTCCATTGCAAGGAGATAGTCCTCTTTATCCACCTTGCTCCAATCTACGACCATGCCGATTTCAACTTTTAGAATATGGTCGAGCCATATACGGGTGCTGCGGCCGTTACCCTCGCGGAATGGATGGGCAATATTCATTTCTACATACTTTTCTATGATCTCGTCAAAGGTGGACTGCGGCATCTTCTCAATGTTGGCCAGCGCCGCTTCCAAATACATCAGGGGTGCAAAGCGGAAATTGTTTTTCGCCAAATTCACTGTGCGCAGCTTGCCGGCAAAGTCATAAATATCCTCAAAAAGATACTTGTGTATCGCCTGCAGGGTTGAGAATTTGCCCGCCGGGAGAGAGTCAAGTACGCCGTTTTCAAACAGTTCAACAGCCTTTTTCTTGCTGATGCGTTCTTCTTCTCGGGCAAGATCAGCGGAATTTGTCAGCCCTAATTTATTATCCAGTGCCATAGCGCACCTCCAAAACAGTTGCTTTTCGTCCCATTCGCTCAAGTGAGAGCATTCACTTTTAGGCGGATTAGGTGAACGTAATTCTATGATTTCAGTATACCATAACAGACTGCGTTTATCAAGAATAAATAATGAAAACAAAGTGATTCTCATAGCTCGGAACAGAGCGCTTTTGTCTGTATTGATTCTTCATTTGTTTCTAAATTACCGTCGCACCTAATCTTACATACTTTCAATGATAAAAACCACGACAGGAGATAATTCTCTTGCCGTGGTTTTTGGCTGTGAGGCGGTATGAAGCGCGGCAGAGGATCGGCGGCTTCTTACACGCCGGAACATCTTAAATGACAGGAGGAGATAACAGAGCGTAAGAAAAATGTGTAAAGAGGCGGTGATTGATTGAAGCCACCGTAACGGCAATGTCGGGTTCTGTGGGGTTCGGTTAAACGACCCTGCGGAGCCGCGACGGCTGAGCGACTGACTATGGACGGGTTAGTCCGTACTTTCTGTAATTAATGATTAGTGTCCGATAAGCCTTTGATTCGACTTTTGCTGTTCAGAAACTTTTATGCGCTCGGTAATCTTACATACTTTCTGTGTCAAGGACAAAACGGCAATATTCACCCGCTTGTCCTTCTAAGGCAGAAAACGCGAAGCCAATCTTACATACTTTTTGCGAGTCGAAAAAGAAAGGAGGCTTATCACCGTCCGCCGCACCCGCAAAGGCTTGTGATTTTAGCCGTTCGGAAACCGTCCGACGGCGGAAGATAATATCGACTTACGGCTTTTACGGTATTGAATTAATCCTAAATGAAAAATTTAAAATTTTTAACGAAAGGAATGATGATTATGTCAACCGGTAAGGTTGGTACACCCACAAGCACTGTTTTCAGAATCAAAAAGCCCAATAAGATCCCCTGCGACTGCGCTCGTTGCCGTCACAGCGAGAACCGCAACGGCAGCATACTTCACTGTATGTATTTCGGCCTGTACCCGCCGAAAAGAACCAAATGCGAAAGGTATTGGCCCACTAAGCCGCCGAAGGTCAAGGTCAAGAAAAACAAACAGAATCAAAAGAAAAACAACAGCAAAAACAAAAAATCAAAGAAAAGGAGTTGATCTTATGCTGTACAAAGAAATGCTGCTCATAGGAGAGGATTACGATTATTTCATTGAAATGGACCCCGCCGGCAACGGGATACGGTTTATGAGGGTCGACGATGACGACATACGGAAATGGGTGGCGGCGATAATCGACACCGGCGACGGTTTTACGCTTGCCATGCTCTCGGAGCAAGGCATAGTTATGAAAAAGCTGGATCCTAAGGGGCTGTGCCGCGTGAAAGCCAATTACAGAGAATTATTGCTGACGGGCTTTACCGGCGGTCAAACGATCTACGATCACGTATTCATAATCAATTACACAGGCATAGACAGCGAAGGCGTGACTATCTGCTATTGCGATGATGATACGATCTACACAATTGCGATCTGTGAAACGGAACAAAACCGACTGAGGTTTCGCTGTGCATAGTTAAATGACCCTTTCTTTATTTTCCTTCTTTATTGCTTATGCGGTGAATCCCGATCAACATTCGGGGTTTGCCGCAAGGCAGCGTGCAGAGACTATCCGTAACAACTAAACAACATTAAGATAGATAGATATTATATATGCATTAGTTTGCATTCTTTATTGCATTATTGTTTGCATTTAATGCTTTAATTTGCCTACTGCATATGTTTGCCTAAGTAAGGATAGTTATTTGCCAGTGACTGCCTTTGTCTGCCTTCAAGGATATTGCAGTTGTGATGCTAAAGTCTGTCGCTGCCTGTCTAAGCCTGCGTGTGCCTGCCTTCGCATTGCCTCTTCGGCGGTTTTGGAGGCTGAGTTGCAGCAGTTGCCTAAGTTTGCTTCGGAAGTTTTGTTTCATAGCTTGCCTAACCATGGTCAATTGTTGCGAGGATATGGCATTGAAATGCATAACAAAGTGTATTGATCGTTTTGCCTGCAATATGCCGTTATTGTTGCCTTGACTATGCATTTAACCGATTGCTGCAAAAATTAAAACCAAATCTTACATACTTTCAGTGACGGGGCGAAAAGCGGTATGTATCGACATCGACCCGTGACTCTATCGTCCTTGGAGAGGGACACTAAAAAATACTATTTTAATACGAAAGGTGATAACAAAATGAAAGATTTTTTATCAATTACAGTCGATGATGAGCTGGATTTCAGCTCGGTATCCGAGAGAAAGGATAAATTCATTCTTCTCAATGAAGGGTATTATTCGTTTAGAGTTTTGGGAGTTAACATGGATAGATATCAAGGCTCTGAAAACTCCAAATCGTGCCCCGTAGCTAAACTGCTGCTTTCGATAGAAAACGACAAAGGAAATGTAGTGCTCAATCACTTCTTTTTCCTGAATAACTCTTCGACACAGCAGATAGCCGACTTTTTTGAGCCAATAGGTCAGCCGCTTACAGGCCGTTGCAATCCTGATTGGGATGCAACCGTCGGTCTCAGCGGCGGCTGCTATCTGACTCAAAAGGAGCTTACCTACAGGACAATTAACAAAGTGAAACGCTTTGTTCCTGCAAGTAAGCCGAATTCTGAAAGAAAGGAGGAGCCGTGGTATGTATAATTCGATTAGAATAAATGATGCGGATGAGCTTATGCCCCCGCCGTTCATTCTGAGCGCTAAGAAAGCTGCCGAATTAACCGGTCTCTGTTATGCGACGGTCATAAGGCACTGTAAGGACGGCACGATCAACGCATTCAAAAACGGCCGTGAATGGTGTATTTACGGTGACGATCTTGCTGCAATGATGGGTGTCGGCCGTGCCAAGCCCGAACGCAAGGCGGCAACAGGATGCTATCGTGAAACCGTTATCAGCCATACCGTTTTTCAGCACATTGAACGGAAAGTCAATAAGTAATCTGCGGTAAAAACCGCGAATCGGCCACTTCTGCATCATTGAATATTTGCGGCATACTCAACAATAATAAAATCAGAAGGTAAAATTTAGTGGCGTCCGCCGCTCTCGATATGACAGAAGAATTACCTGCTTTAAGCGTAGAAAAATAACGGAGGCGACAAATGATTCAAAAAACAAAACAGAATACTTTTGAGCAGCTGTGGCTTTCGTATTATAATGACACGCTGTATGAGAAGGGATTCATAACCGAGGATGAGAGGAATAAAATGCGCCTTAAAATAAAGGAGTACACCTCAAAGAAAGCCACATAGAAATCGAAAAGGAGAAGGCGATCGATCAAAAATTCCGCATTAAACATTACATCCGTCGTTTTGCATTCTGCTCATTCGGCGGAGAGGTGTTTGGAGTTTATGCTTGAAAGAGCTGCCGCTTTTATTGCGGCAGCTCATTTCCGTAACGGCAAAACGCAGATGTAAAAAATGGTAATCATGCGCTGTGACTTGATTAAATTCCGAGTTGACGTATAATATAGGTGACTTGTTTTTAACGATTCGGATTGTCAATCTACCGTGAAAGGAGGAAGTGGTTTGGATATACATGAGGTTCGCCAAATGCTGCGGACAAAGTCGATTTATGATATCCCGCTGAGGGTAACATATTATGCCCGAGTTTCTTCGGAGACGGATGAACAGCTTAATTCTCTGGATAACCAAGTAAGCTATTATGAGGAGTTTATCAAAAGAAACGCAAAATGGTCTTTTGTTGCCGGGTATGTTGACGAAGGCATCTCCGGCATCTCCACAAAGCACCGTGAGAATTTTAATCGAATGATAGACGATGCGGCAGACGACAATTTTGACCTTGTGATCACGAAAGAGATTTCTCGTTTCGCCAGAAATACCCTTGACTCGATCCAATACACGAGGCAGCTTTTATCGTGCGGAGTGGGCGTGTTCTTTCAGAATGACAACATCAACACATTTGATGAGGATTCCGAGCTGAGACTCTCCATAATGTCGTCAATCGCGCAGGATGAATTGAGAAAGCTGTCAAGCCGTGTAAAGTTCGGTCAACAGCAAGCTATTAAAAACGGCGTTGTTATAGGCAACAGCCGGATTTTCGGGTATCGGAAGAAGGATAAAAGGCTCGTTATTGACGAAGAGCAAGCCGTTATGGTGCGCGAGCTGTTTGAGCTATACGCCACGGGCAAATACTCAATGAAGCAGATCGAGAATGTCTTTTGGGAGAAGGGCTACCGCAATAACAACGGCAAAAAGATATCGCACACCACAATGTCAAACTTGATCTCAAACCCGAAATACAAGGGATACTATGTCGGGAACAAGGTCAAAGTGGTCGATATGTTTACAAAGAAGCAAAAGTTCCTGCCCCCGGAGGAGTGGGTCATGTTTAAGGATGAAACGGGGGAGATAGTGCCCGCTATCGTTTCTGAGGAGCTTTGGGATCAGGCAAACTTCATCTTAAAACGTCGCAGCGATGATGTGAAAAATCGCAAGAACATCTGCAACCATGCAAATCTGCTGACAGGCAAGCTGTTTTGCACCTGCTGCGGAGCTCCGTATTATCGCCGTGCGTCCGCTGACAGGCAGGGTCGGAAGGACAGTAGCTGGGTTTGCTCGAGCAAGAAAAATAACGGCAGCGATTCATGCGAGTCGTTTGTGATTTATGAGAGCGAGATCGCGTCGGTGCTTTTTGAAGTGTTTCGCGATAATTACAGCGATTCAGAAAAAATGATCGGCGAATATGAGCGGATGTATAATTCGCTGAGAGATGACGGCGGTCTGCAAAGGCGGATCGAATCACAGGAAGCGAAAATCGCATCGTCACAAAAGAAAAAACAGAAGCTGCTCGAGCTTGCTACCGAGGGCAATATTTCGGATACGGATTTCAGAGATATGGCCGCTCAATGCAACAAAGAAATCGAGGCTGCCGAGCAGGAGCTTTCGGAGCTTAGAAGCCGCAGGGATTCAAGCGATGAATTCAAGCGCCATATGGATGAGATACGAGCCGCGATGAGAGCCGCAGAGCGTAATATAGCCGACGGAGTTGTGACAAAAGAGTTTATCGACACCTTTGTTGACAAAATTCTTATCACGCCGGTCGAGAAGAATAAAATGAGACTGGATGTCAGGATTTTTACGGGTGAGAGCAGCGAAAAATACCTGAATCGCCTTAAAAACAGGGCAAATTCACTTGTTCCTACGGGTCAAATGCCTAAGAAGATGATCGAGGCTTATGAAAACGGTATAAAATAAGTAAAGCTACAGCTTTGCGGCAGGGGGTCGGGCATTGGCTCGGCTCCCGTTCTTTACACAAAAATAAGCCTCCCGAGCGATACGGGAGGCTTGAATTATGCTTAATTTTCGGTGAATTCGTTTTTGATGCTGAGGCCTGCGAGGGCTTCTTCTCTCGAGATTTTGCCGATATTGCAGTCGGTCATGAGCTGCACGTCTTTATCCTTCAGCCTATAGAAGCACCAGATCGCGCCGGCGATGACAAGGCCGATAACGGGCAGCATCGTGTAGATGAACCAAAGGCCGTTGAGGGTGTATTCGGACTGAATAACGGGGTTCGCCTGAAGCTCCTGGAAGCTCTCCGCTTTGACGGTGCTCCACTTGAAGAAGCTCAGGAGCGTCAGCGGCAGGGCGGAGGAGACGGCGGCGGTGAGCTTCACCATGAAGGTCTGGATCGCAAAGGTGATGCCCTTTGCGTCGATGCCGGTCTTGAATTTGCCGTATTCGGCGCAGTCGGGGGTGAACATAAAGAGCATAACGCCCGAGATGCCGCCGGGGATATTTTTGAGCACGGTGAGGATCGCAAAGATGATTATGTTATTGTAGCCGACAAGCCAGGTGATAAGGCCGAGCAGAGCCGACGCGGCGGTGCAGGCGAGGTATATCTTCATCTTGTCGAAGCGCTTGATGAATTTCGGCACGAGCACGGAGAATATCAGCATGGGCACGACCGAAAGGGCGCCGACAAAGAGGCTGAAATTCTCATCGTGGAAGAGGTAGTAGGATACGAAGAGATTGAGGCTTGCCGAAACATTCAGGGCGCTGAAGAAGAAGTAGCCGATATAGTAGATAAGCAGATACTTGTTTGAGAACAGGTACTTGAACATGCTCCTGACGGTGAAATTCTCGTCGTTCTCGCCGCTGTAGCGCTCCTTGCCCTTGAAGCAGATGGGAGCCATAGTTGCGAGGGCGATAACGGAGCAGACTATTGCGACCACTTTATAGGAGAGGCCGAACTGCTGGTTGACGAAGATAGTGCCGACGACGGTCGCAAGCGCAGTGCCGACGCCCGCCCAAATGCTCTTGTAGGACATCAGCGAGGTCCTCTCGTCGAGCCTGTTGCTCATTGCGGTGACATAGCCGAAAATGGGCACATCGCAAAGGGTGTATGCCGTATCCCAAAGGACATAGGCTATCGCGAACCATGCGAGCTGGAGCATTTCGTTGGAGCCGTTATTCTTCGGGATAAAGAAGAGCAAAACAGTGGTGATGGGTATCGCGAGCAGGGAGATACGCAGCCAGGGTATGAATTTTTGACCGTTTTTGAAATGAACCTTGTCAAATATGCAGCCGAATATCGCGTCGTTCACGGCATCCCAGATCTTGACCGCCAGCATGACCGCTGCGGATTTGGCGGGGTCAACGCCCTGGAAGAGCAGGAATGTTACAAGATAAGTGCTTACAAGGGCATAGATGACATTCTGACCGCAGAAATAGAGGTAATAATTCATCCTCTCCTGCCTTGAAGTTACCCATTCGGGATTTGCATTTTTTAATGTCTTACTCAATCTCTTACCTCCGAATTCTACGGCTTTGTGCCGAAAAGATATAGAATAATTATACAATAATCGGGCGGCTTTTTCAATTGACCGTATTTATAAAAAACCGAGCCGATATCTGTGCAACACGGCAATTTGCCGTGAGGAATTCATTCCATATCCTTAAGATGTGAAATATCGTTTGAATACATGACCTCGGGCAGTCTGTTCTCACGAAGCCTGATATGCGTTACGGAGCAGTTCAGCGCGCTCCAGCGTATCGTTGCGGGCAGCCCAAGCCCAAGCGCGGCTCTGATGAGGTATCCGAAGAAATCGTGGTGGCTTGCGGCTATCACTCGGCAGCCGTCGCCACCCATATCAAGTATCTTTTTTATCGCCGATTCGGCTCTTGCGGTCATCTGCTCGGGGGATTCGGGGTCGGGCAGGAATACATCCTCGTCGGGCGTGACGGCCTCGGGTATGAGCAGCTTTACTTTCTCACGGGGCGTGCCCCGCACGAGGGTCTCCGCCTCCATAAGCTCGGGCAGCATTATTATCGGAATGCCGAGCTTCCTTGCGGTCGGCTGCATGGTCTGCGCCGTGCGTATGAGGGTACTCGAGAATATCATGTCAATGTCGCCCGGTTCAAATCTCTTGGCCAGAGCCTGCGCCTGTTTCTTGCCCAACTCGCTCAGAGGGGCGTCGTCTATAGTGAATTCCGGCATATATTCCTCGCCCGAATTCTCGCGTGATTGGGCGTGGCGGATAAGGTAAATATCGGCGTTAACGGTCTTCATTGTCTGCCTCCGTTCGGTTTTGAACTATATAATGTATTATAGCAAACCGTTTGGCAAAATTCAACCGTCGCTTCAGCACCAAAAAGCGCTGAACTTTTTTCGCAAAAGCCCTTGAAAAGCCGCTCGATTTATGTTAATATAAGCAATAATAAGTCAAAAACGCTATGAGCGGGATCAAGTAGCCGTGCAAAAGGATTCTCAGAGAGCCGTCGGTCGGTGCAAGGCGGCAGTCGTTGCATGAGTGAATTACTCCCCGCCAGTTGCGCTCCGAACGCCCTCGGGTCATTAAGAGTCGCCGGGTAAGACCCGTTACAGTCTTAAAGTGAGATTGTCACTTGTCAAGGCTTCTGCCGTGAGGCAGAGGTAAATTGAGGTGGTACCGCGGTATATCCGCCCTCTGGAAGCATTAAGCTCGGAGGGCGCTTTTTTATTGTCTCTCCGACAAAGAAAGGAAGCAGAAGAAATGCCTATCACCGACATTCTGACTAAAAATGCGGACTTTTATCCAAACGACGTGAGCCTCGTGGAGATAAACCCGAAGCTCGAGGATAACAGAAACATGACTTGGCGTGAATTCGCCCTCACCCAGTCCACCGCAGCGGAGACTTACAGGAAAGAGATCACCTGGGGCGAGTTTCAAAAGAAATCAAACCGCTTTGCAAACCTTCTCCTCTCGAGAGGGATAAAGAAAGGCGATAAGGTAGCAATACTGCTGATGAATTGCCTTGAGTGGCTGCCCATCTATTTCGGCATCCTGCGCGCGGGCGCGGTCGCTGTGCCGCTGAATTTCCGCTACACCGCCGATGAAATAGCCTATTGCCTTAATAAATCCGACTCCGAATATATCGTTTTCGGCCCCGAATTCGTCGGCAGAGTTGAGGAGATATGCCACAAGGTCAAGCGTATCAAGATGTGGATATATGCGGGCGAGGATTGCCCCGCCTACGCCGAGAGCTATGACAAGCTCGTAACGTATTGCAGCTCAAAGGCGCCGAAGGTCGAGCTGACCGACGACGATTACGCCGCAATTTATTTCTCGTCGGGTACTACAGGCTTCCCGAAGGCGATACTTCATTCGCACCGTGCGCTCATGCACGCCGCCAAGACCGAGCAGGCGCACCACGGGCAGACCAAGGACGACGTTTTTCTCTGCATACCGCCGCTCTATCACACGGGCGCCAAGATGCATTGGTTCGGCAGCTTCCTTGTCGGCGGCAAGGCCGTGCTCCTTAAAGGCACGGCTCCCAAATGGATAATCAACACCGTTTCCGAGGAGCAGTGCACGATAGTCTGGCTGCTCGTGCCGTGGGCGCAGGATATCCTTGACGCTATCGACTCGGGCGAGATAGACCTTAAAGATTATAAGCTCGACCAATGGAGACTGATGCATATCGGCGCTCAGCCCGTGCCGCCGAGCCTTATCAAGCGCTGGAAGAGCATATTCCCGCACCATTTGTATGACACCAACTACGGCCTGAGCGAATCCATAGGCCCCGGCTGCGTCCACCTCGGAGTTGAGAATATCGACAAGGTCGGCGCTATCGGCAAGGCGGGCTATGGCTGGCAGACCATGATAGTCGATGAGCACAGGCAGCCCGTTGGCAAAAACGAGGTCGGCGAGCTTGCCGTTAAGGGCGACGGCGTGATGCTTTGCTATTATAATGATGAGGAGGCCACAAAAGAGGTCCTTGAGGACGGCTGGCTCTTCACGGGCGACATGGCTATCGAGGACGACGACGGCTTCATTTATCTTGTTGACAGGAAGAAGGACGTCATCATCTCGGGCGGCGAGAATATTTACCCCGTTCAGATAGAGAATTTCCTGCGCCGCAACGATGCGATAAGCGACGTGGCGGTCATAGGCCTGCCCGACCGCAGGCTCGGCGAGATTTCCGCGGCGATAATTCAGGTCAAGGATGGCGCGAGCCTCACAGAGGAGGAGGTCAACGACTTCTGCCTCGACCTGCCGAGATACAAGCGCCCGAGGAAGATAATCTTTGCCGATGTGCCGAGAAACCCGACGGGCAAAATAGAGAAGCCGCTGCTGCGTAAGAGATATTGCGCCGACGGCCTTGTAGCCAAAGAGAACGAGATCAAGGAAGGATGATATATATGAAAAAGCTGATGCTCGGCAACGCTGCCGTAGCGAGGGGAGCCTATGAGGCGGGCGTTAGAGTCGTTTCGTCTTACCCCGGCACCCCGAGCACCGAGATAACCGAGAGCATGGTTCAATATGAGGACGTCTATGTTGAGTGGGCGCCCAATGAGAAGGTAGCCGCCGAGACCGCGATAGGCGCTTCCATAGCGGGCGGCAGGGCGATGAGCTGCATGAAGCACGTCGGCCTCAACGTCATGGCCGACCCCGTCTTTACCGTCAGCTATATCGGCGCTAATGCAGGTCTTGTATTCTGTGTCGCCGACGACCCCGGAATGCATTCGTCTCAGAATGAGCAGGACTCCCGCCACTATGCAAAGGCGGCGAAGATACCGATGCTCGAGCCTTCGGATTCGGGCGAATGCCGTGACTTCACGAAGCTCGCCTTCTCGCTCAGTGAGGAATATGACACGCCCGTATTCATCAGGCTTTCAACGAGAGTTTCGCATTCGCAGAGCCTTGTTGAGCTGCATGAGCCTGAGAATATCGAGCTTAAACCCTATGTTAAGAATATCGCGAAGAATGTTATGATGCCCGCAAACGCCATCGGCCGCCACGTCGTGGTCGAGGAGAGGAGCAGGACGCTCGCCGAGTTTGCCGAGACATGTGAACTGAATACCGTTGAGGATAACGGCAGCAGGATAGGTGTTATCACCTCGGGAGTCTCTTATGTTTACTCCAAGGACGCTCTCGGCGATAAGGTCAATTATCTGAAGCTCGGCATGGTTTATCCGCTGCCCGAGAAGCTGATAAAGAATTTCGCCGCCTCGGTCGATACGCTCTATGTTGTCGAGGAGCTTGACGGCTTTATCGAGGAATTCGTCAGATCCCTCGGCATTGAGGTCAGGGGCAAGGATCACTTCACCCTGCTCGGCGAATACAGCCAGAATATGATAGCTAAAGTCGTTCTCGGCGAGGAGACCGCCGCCGCAGAGCCTCTGCCGCTGCCAAAGAGACCTCCCGTCATGTGCGCGGGCTGCCCCCACAGAGGCACGTTCTATGTGCTCTCAAAGCTCGGGCTCACCGTATCGGGCGATATCGGCTGCTATACCCTCGGCGCAGTCGCACCGCTCAAGAGCGTTGATACCACTATCTGCATGGGCGCCTCCGTCAGCGCCGCCCACGGCATGGTCAAGGCGAGAGGCCGCGATTTCTCAAAGCAGCTCGTCTCCGTTATCGGCGATTCGACCTTTATCCATTCGGGCATAACAGGTCTTATCGACATCGTTTACAATAAAGGCAACAATACCGTTATCATCCTCGATAACTCCATCACCGGCATGACAGGCCACCAGGATAACCCCACCACAGGCTTCACAATCCGCAAGGAGCCGACCGTTCAGGTCGATCTTGAGGCTCTCTGCCGTTCCGTCGGTGTGCGCAGAGTCAGAGTTGAGGATCCGTTTGACCTCAAGGGCTTTGAAGCCGCCGTCAAGGAGGAGCTTGCTGCGGACGAGCCGTCGGTCATAATCGCTCAGAGACCCTGCGCTCTGCTCAAGACCGTCAAATACACCGGTCACTGCGCCGTGGACGCCGAGAAATGCCGCAAATGCAAGAAGTGCATGAAGCTCGGCTGCCCCGCGATTTCGGTTGACAACGGCTGCGTTAAGATAGACGAGAATCAGTGCAACGGCTGCGGCCTTTGCGTCGGCGTTTGTCCGTTCGGTGCGATAAGCAAGGAGGATGAATGATATGCAGAATACAAAGAATATAATGATAGTCGGCGTCGGCGGGCAGGGTACTCTGCTTGCCAGCCGAATTCTCGGCAACGCCGTCATCAGCGAGGGCTACGACGTTAAAGTTTCCGAAGTCCACGGTATGAGCCAAAGGGGCGGCAGCGTCGTGACCTATGTCAAATACGGCGACAAGGTCTTTTCTCCCATAATCGACAGGGGAGAGGCCGATATGATCCTCGCCTTTGAGAAGCTCGAAGCCGCAAGGGCGCTGCCCTACCTCAAGGAGGGCGGCACTGTCATACTCAATGACCGCGAGATAGCCCCGATGCCTGTTATCACAGGCGCGGCCGAATACCCCGACGGGCTGGTCGCCGATATTGCCGCAAAGGCAAAGGTGATAGCCATTGACGCTCTCTCACTCAGCCTTGAAGCAGGCTCCGCAAAGGCGGTCAATGTCGTGCTCATCGGCGTGCTCGCCCGCAGCAGCGATATTTCAAAGGAAGTTTGGATACAGACCATAAAGGACACCGTCCCCGCAAAGTTCCTTGACCTCAACCTCAAGGCGTTTGAGCTCGGATACAATTGCGGCTGCTGATGAGGGAAAAAATATGAGTAAAAAAGAAAGCACAGCCAAAAAAGCGGCGATAATCGGCTACATAACGGCGGCGATATTGCTCTTTGCCGTCGTGCTCGTTATCCCGCAGTCGAGAGCGGTGTTCAAATCCCTCTCGGGCGCTCATCCGTATTTAATGGGCTTTGCAAAATTCGCTTTGCTTGCCACGGCGGGCGAGCTGATAGCGGCTTATATTGCGAATTCCGCGCCGACAGTACCCGTCAAGATAGCTGCCCGCTTCGTCATTTGGGGATTTATCGGCGTTTGGATAACCTTTATGATGAAGGTTTTCTCCGTCGCCGCCGCTCAGATGATGGCGTCGGGGCTGCTCCCGGGCGGGGACAGCAGCTTCCTCAGAGCGCTTTACACCAGCGTGATGATGAATACATCATTCGGCCCGACTTTTATGGCAGTCCACAAGTGCAGCGATAAATGGCTCGAGCTCCGCAGCAAAAAGGCGGATTCGTCGCTGAAAAGCGTTATAGGCTCGATCGACTGGTCGGCTTTCGTCGGCTTCACGCTGCTCAAGACCGTGCCGCTGTTTTGGATACCTGCGCACACCGTCACTTTCATGCTCCCGAGCGAGTATCAGGTGATGATGGCAGCCGCCCTGTCGGTCGCCCTCGGCGTATTCCTCAGCCTCGGCAACAGAAAGAAAAAATCCAAGGAGAAATAAGCATATGTCTGTCAGAACACCGGAAATCGAGACGATGCCCCGCGAGGATATCAAAAAGCTTCAGAGTGAGCGCCTTGTGTGGCAGGTCAAAAGAATGTATGAGAGAGTGGAATGCTTCCGTAACCGTATGGATGAGAAGGGCCTCAAACCCGAGGATATCCATGGCATCGAGGATCTTCCAAAGCTCCCGTTTTCATATAAAAAAGATCTGCGCGATTACTACCCATACGGCCTCTTTGCCGAGCCGATGTCAAATATCAGGCGAGTTCACGCTTCAAGCGGCACTACGGGCAAGAGGATAGTCGTCGGCTACACCGATAATGACCTTGGCATGTGGGCAGAGTGTGTTGCAAGAATGCTCAACGGCATTGGTCTCGGTAAGGACGATATCATTCAGGTGTCGTTCGGTTACGGTCTTTTCACCGGCGGCTTCGGCCTCCATGCCGGCGCCGAGAGGATAGGCGCCACCGTTATCCCGATGTCCTCGGGCAACACGGCGCTCCAGATACAGACTCTCATCGACTTTAAAGCCACCGCTATCTGCTGCACTCCGTCCTATGCGATGTATCTTGCGGAGGAGGCAGCACGTCTCGGCGTTATCGATCAGATTTCGCTGAAGGTCGGCATCTTCGGTGCAGAGCCGTGGAGCGAAAATATGCGCCACGAGATAGAGAATACCCTGCATATAAAGGCTTACGATATCTACGGCCTCTCTGAGATAATGGGCCCAGGCGTTGCCTGCGAATGCGAGTGCCAAAATGGAATGCACGTCTGGGAGGATAATTTCATCGTTGAGATCATCGACCCCGATACCGGCGAGCAGCTCCCCGACGGCAGCACTGGCGAGCTTGTGTTCACCTCGATCACCAAGGAGGGCTTCCCCGTTATCCGTTACAGGACGAGGGATATCTGCTCGCTCAATTATGAGAAATGCGAGTGCGGTCGCACCCATGTCCGCATGAATAAGCCAAGCGGCAGGAGCGACGATATGCTGATAATCAGGGGCGTCAACGTCTTCCCCTCTCAGATAGAGGGCGTGCTGCTTGAATTCAACAGCGGCGAGATAACCCCGAATTACATTATCACCGTCGACAGGGTCAACAATACCGATACCTTCGACCTCGATGTTGAGATGAGCGAGAGCATGTTCTCCGACGATATCAAGAGCATCAACGTCGTCGAGAAGCGCATCACCGAGAAGCTCCGCTCCGTGCTCGGCCTCGGCGTCAGGGTTCACCTTGTCAACCCGAAGTCCATCGCCCGCAGTGAGGGCAAGGCCAAGAGAGTTATAGATAAGCGAAAGATTTGACAGGAGGGCATAAAATGTTAGTTAAACAGATTTCGGTTTTCCTTGAAAACAAGCCCGGCAGGCTCTCGGAGGCCGCCGAAGTGCTCGCAAAGAACGGCATTGATATCTCGGCGCTTTCGCTTGCGGATACCGATGAATACGGCGTCCTCAGGATGATAGTCAGCGACCCCGATAAGGCAAAAAATGCTCTCGGCGAATCGGGCGTTATCTGCAAGGTCACCGACGCGCTCGTCGTCGCCATAGACGACAGACCCGGCGGCTTTTCCGAGTCGCTGAGGATCCTCACCGACAGCGGCATAGAGGTCAAATATATGTATGCCTGCGTTTCGAGAGAGCAGGGCAAGGCGATAATGGTGCTCAGCGTTGCCGACCCCGCAAAGGCGGATGAGCTTATCCGCAATACCGCGAGCGGCAATGTCGACCCCACGCTGATATACAGAATATAAATACTGATTTGGGAGTGCTCGCAGCCGCGGGCGCTCTTTTGTATCTATGTCAAAAAACAGCCTGCGGCATATTATGTATCAGAGGATACACCGTCCTCAAGAACGAAAGGAATGATATATATGGCCGATTACGCAGGCTACCGCTATCCTCAGCGCCGCCAGACCCCTTCGGAGCCGTGCTCCTGCACCGTTTCGCCGCTGCCGTCGGATTATACCGTAGCGATGCTTTATGTGCCTATGCAGACCGATACCACCATGTTTGACGAGATGAAGGCGCTCGAGTGCGGCACTCTGTTCCCCGTGCTCAGCAAACCGTTCGCAGGGAAGTGCTGCAAATGAATAAACGTGAGACAGCGCTCATGCGGCTCAGCGCCGTGCAGTTCACCCTCTGGGAGATGCACCTTTATCTCGATACCCACCCGTGGGATATCCGTATGGTCGAGCAGCATAACCGCATAGAGGCAAGGTACCGCACGATGAGAAAAGCGTTTGAAGATGAATTCTACCCGCTGACAACTTCGGAGGGTCATGGCGTCGAATGGCTCAAAGGGCCGTGGCCGTGGGAATATGAGGAGTGTGGCTGCTGATGTTTAGTTATGAGAAAAAACTTCAATACCCCGTTAAGATCAAGAACCCGAATCCGCTCTATGCAAAGCTCATTATAAGTCAGTATGGCGGCCCCGACGGCGAGCTCGGCGCTTCGCTGCGCTACCTCAGCCAGCGCTTTACAATGCCGTTTGACGAGCTGAAAGGACTGCTGACGGATATAGGGACCGAGGAGCTTGGGCATCTTGAGATGATCGGCGCGATAGTCTATCAGCTCACGAGAAATCTCACCGAGGATGAGATAAAGCGCTCGGGCTTCGACGCATATTTTGTTGACCACACTGCCGGTGTTTATCCCGCCTCAGCTGCGGGAGTGCCGTTCACCGCCGCTTATATCCAGAGCACGGGTGACATGATAAGTGACCTCACCGAGGACCTTGCGGCAGAGCAAAAGGCGAGAAAGACATATGACAATATCCTGCGGCTTGTCGACGATCCCGATGTCCGCGACCCGATAAAATTCCTGCGTGCAAGGGAGATAGTCCATTTCCAGCGGTTCGGCGAGGGTATGCGCCTTGCGACGGATAAGCTGAATTCCAAGAATTTCTATGCTTTCAACCCATCATTCGATAAGAATTGCCTTAAATAAACCCCTGATACGCAAATTTTTGTTAACTTTTTGACCCTGATAACTCAGAGCAGCTTCGGCTGCTCTTTTTAATTCCGAATACTAAAAATCAACTTATCTTATTGACAAAAAGTTATTAACACATTATAATATTTTTGTTTATTATGCTCTAACAGATTGGGGAAAAGGAGTGTTCGGATGAAAAAGTGGCAAAAAGCCGTATTCATCGTGGTGCTTACCGTATTCGTGGGCGCTTCGGTGTGGATGACCTTTAACTCTGTGTCGAGAGATACCTTTGAGTATGCCTATCGGGAGGATACCGGCGGGCAGGGCTTCGACGGCTGGGTGTTTGACGGCTTCAACGGCAATCATACCACCGAGGAGATACATATCGACTATGTGACCGACAAAAACGGCAACGACCCCGATACCTCAAAGCCGATAGTCGCCGTCAGTGATTACACGCTTGTGAGCGACGAGTACGTCAAATACATCTATATCGGCGCCTCCGTCAGGCATATAGACGAGCGGGCTTTCTTTTATTGCAAGCAGCTCAGGGCGGTCTATGTCGATGAGGATAACCCGTATTACACCGATATTGACGGCGTTCTCTTCACCAAGGATATGAAGAAGATGCTGCTTTATCCGATATGCCGCTGCACTCAGATAGTCTACAGCGATATCGAGCAGTTCGGCGAGGTCAGGAATATAGGTCTTGACCTTAAAGAGACGCTGAGCGTGAACGGCGCGGACAGAGAAGCCATGTTCCTGAATTTCAAGAGCAAGGTCAGCGACGATATCACCTCCGAGATGTTTGACGACCTGCTCGAAAAGGGCGTTACCGCCCCTTATATAGGCACTTATTATATCCTGCGTGACAGAGCTGAGGATTCTCTGACCGTCGATAAGGCATGGAGCTGCGACGAGGTGTATACGATACCCGACGGCGTCGAGCGTATAGGGAATAACTGCTTCTATAAGTGTGACCGTTTGCAGCGCATTGATATCCCGTCAAGCGTCATAGAGATAGGGGATATGTCGTTCTTTAAGTGCAGCGGCATATCGCTCGTTACGCTGCCCGACGGCCTTGTTAGTATCGGTGACGACGCATTCAGCTACTGCGGCAATATGAAATATTCGATATTCATTCCAGCCTCCGTTAAGAGCGTCGGCCACCACTGCTTCTATAGGTGCGGCGGATTAAAGGAATTCTACCTCGGCGCAGCGAGCAAGAGCGATATTTCGCTCGGCGGCAGTTGGCAGCCGAAGGGCGAGAACAGCTTCTCCTTTGTCCCGCCCGTGTTTTCGGCGGTGCGCGAGGACAGCGAAGCCTATAACGCCGAGAGAGCCGCAGAGGAGACTCCGCAGGCTGCAGAGGAGGAGGGGGACGAATCTCCCGAGACACCGAAAAAAGGACTCGCCGCTTTCATTGCGAAATTTGAGCGTGACGGCACCAACTATTTTGTCGTCGTGCTGATGATAATCTTCATTTTTGTGCCGAGCTTCACCTTTGTGCTCATTGATGTTGTCCGCAAGATGTTTAGGAAGGATTTCCTAATGACCAAAAAGAAAAAAGAGCGGCTCAAACGCAAGCAGGAGGAAAATGAACGCCTGCATAAGGAGTATTTTGAGAAGCTCGCCGAGGAGCAAGAGGAAGGGGGCAAGAGCTGATGTCGGGCAAATCTAAGAAGATCGGCATAAAGAGTATTTTTTCGGATTTTCGTGAGCATTGGAATATCCCAGCCGAGGGGCGCTATGTGCCGTATAAAGAATATATCTCGGTGCTTTTTGCCGTCGGCGGCGATTATGCTCTCTCAAGAGTGCTCGGATACCTCGCCTTCGGTACGGGCTGCTATCTCATCATGTATTACTATGAGATACCCATCCTAACCTTCACCGTTATCAGCGCTTTCTTTATGATTCAGGGATATTTCTGGAGCATAATGAGCATGGTCGTCAATGACAACCTCGGCTTCCTGCCGAAAAAGACGGAGAAGGCCTTCTATACGCTGTATCTTTTCTTTACCGGGCTTGGGATATTGTTCCTCATTTTTGACTTTTCAAGGATAATCCCGTTCCCCGCAGCGCTGACCGACTATGTCAATAAGCTGCCCGGCATCAATATGAAAAGCGCGCTCAAAATTTTTGCGGCGCATTGGCTCGTCACCGGCTACGGCGGAGCAAGGAACATTTTCATCCGCAAGCGCTTCCTGCCCAAATTCGGAAGATATAAGCTCTTTGCCTACCCTAATGTCATTCCCTGTATGATAATCGTGCTGCTCATCTGCTGGCTGCCGCTCTACAGAAACCCGCTTACCGAGCGCATATGGCAGCTTTTCCTGCTCTTCCAGCTCTACGGTATGTATTCGTATCTCGGCGGCGCAAGCAGCATATCAAACACCATTTCGCCCAATCCGCACGAGAGGATGCTCGTGCGCTGTTATCCCGAGAAGCTCAGCCACCTCTTCAATTCCGTTATCGCTTTTCTTATCCCGGTGCTGACGGCTTACACGGGTGGTCTCACCAATATCAATACCTTCCGCTATGTCATCCCCATAATGATGATGCTCTGCACGGTGCTGATGTTCGGCGGCCTCGGCTCGATTCAGGAGCGTATCCCGCAGCCGCCCATCGAGAAGAAAAAATATATCCCGTTTTGGGACGGCATACGCGGCGTTATGAAGAATAAATACCGTTGGATAAACGCGATATCCGGCATGATCGACGCCCTTGGCAACGGCGGCCTTGCGGTCAAGACTATTATCCTTATTTACACATGGCGTGAGCTTGGCCTTGTATTCAGCCTCACCGAGATGCTCGTCTCCTTTGTCGGCAACCCCGGCGCGTTCCTCGCCCCGTGGATAAGAAAGCGCTTCCAGTATAAATCCCTGATGATCTTTAAGCGCCTTGTCTTTGCGGCTCAGAGCGCGGGCTATATCGCCGCCTGCTATTTCTTTGAGGATAATTACAAGCTCTGCGGCGCAATAATGCTCGTGTCGCTCTGCATCGGCGACGCGCTTGCCTCGGGCCTGAAGCTCGCCGAGGAGGATATGAATGTCAGGATCAACGACTATCAGATGTATCTCTCCGGCGAACGTCTTGAGAACTATGCAGGGGTCATAGGCTGGTTTACAAGCCCTATTTCGGCTCTCATCAGCCTTATAATCCCGCTGCTTTTCTACCGCTACGGCTTTACATCGGATTGGGATGTCCTTTTTGTTGACTCCATCCGCACAAAGTGCATGATAGTGGGCGTTGCCTTTGACCTTGTCGGGCACCTGCTCTGCTGCCTGCCGTATCTCTTCTTCTGGGATTATACAGACGAGAAGCATGCCGAGGTCATGCGGGCCCTGAGCGAGCGCGCGGACGCCGCCGAGCTTGAAGCTATAAAAGAAAAGGCGCAGGCAACGGCAGATTAAGCCTTTTCGGTCAGATATGGTGCGAATTATCAGTTTATTAACAAAAAAAAGCTTGCATATTCAGCGGCAGTAATGTATAATTGTTACATTAATGTTTTGGAGGTCATATTAAATGAATTTTATCCCCCTTCTTGCTCAGCTCGGCGGATCGGCCGGCGGCGCATCCTCAACCCAGCAGAGTAACCCCATTATGATGATAGTAATGATGGCTGCCCTTTTTGCCGTTATGTATTTCGTTATGATCAGACCGCAGAAGAAAAAGCAAAAAGAAGAGCAGAACATGCGTGACAGCATCCAGGTCGGCGATGAGATAACCACCATCGGCGGCATCATGGGCAGAGTCGTCACCGTCAAAGAGGATTCCATCATCATCGAGACCGGCGCGGACAGAAACAAGATGAAGATCACCCGCTGGGCTGTTTCGACCAACAATACCGCCACCGAGAAGGCGGAGGCTGAGAGACAGGCCGCCAAGGAAGCTGCCGAAGCTGAGAAGAAAAAGAAGATGGACGAAGCCGTTGAGAACAGCAAGGCAAGCAGAAAGAAATCAAAGAAGAAGGACGACACCTTCGACAGCTGAGAATAATTTATTCGCCCCCCTCATATCATGTACTAACATGACGTGAGGGGAGTATTTTTATGCCTGCGAAAACCAAAAAAGCGAGGCGTGAGGAGCAGTCGGCTTCTCCGCTTAAGAAGATTGCCGTCGGTGCGGCGATAGGTGCGGTGCTTTTCTTTGCTTTTACGGCGGCCTTTGCCCTCGCTTCGCTCAAAAGCGGCATAGGCGCGGGGGCATATTTCCCCGCAGGCTTGATAATCGCCCTGCTCTCGGGGCTTTCTGCGGGCTTTGCGGCGGCGAAGCCTATTAAAAAGAACGGGCTTGCCTGCGGTGCGCTTGCGGGGCTTTTCGCCTCGCTGCCCTGCGCCGCTGCTGCCGCTCTGCTCAGCTCGGGCGCGGGCATGCGGCTGATAGCCTTTATCGGCGCAATGACCCTCGGCGGCGCTCTGGGCGGAGTCGCGGCGGTGAATATCAAAAAGAGGGCGAAGTATTGAGCCGCCGTGCCGTGACCGCCGTCGCTTTGCTGATATCCGCGGCGATCGCTCTCTCGTCCTGCGCGCTGCAAACGGAGATGTCGCCCGAGATATTTCTTGAACGTCTTGCCGAAGCCGATAAAACGCTGAGCGTTGACTTTGACGGCAGATATTACAGCGGCGACCGCTGCTATTGCTTCGTCAGCGACGGGGGAGGGACCGAATATGTGCTCTCCATGCAGACCTGCGCCGACGGCAGCGTGCAGTCCGTGAGCCTTGCAAGCACCGCGGTTGACAGGGCGGCTGCTTTTATTTCGCTTGCGGGCACGGTGACATCGGTCTATTCTCCGCAGGAGGATATCAAAGCGATTGTTTCGACGCTTTTTTTAGACGGCAAGGTGGGGGAGCGGTGCGAATACTATAACACACGCCGCTATGAATATTCCTCGGCTTCAAGCGAAAACGGGCTGTATTTCTCGATCGACGATCTGCGCCTCGGCGAGCGCAGCACACCCGCCCTGACCCTCGGCGACCTCTCGGGCTATCTGAATAGATCAAAGCCTTCGGCGCAATAGCGTCGGAGGCTTTAGTGATTTCATCATCAATATTTTATATGAAAAAATATTACAAACGGTAAATAATCAATAGGTTACAAAAATGTTACTTGACTTAGCAAATTAAATTATATATACTGAAATTGCAAAGACGCTTATTTTGACAGGGGGTGTCTCCGATGTGGCGTCGGGCGGCGGACAAAAGATAAATTCAATATCAAAAAACGGAGGAGATAACATGAAGAGAGTATCTGCATTGATTTTAGCCCTTATGTTTTTATTTCTCGCGTCCTGCGGCACGGATGCCGCGCCGGAGACCACGACGGAGCAGGCAAATTCCGTCTCGACGGATTTGAAAATTGATTATGAGACTGTCAAAGTTCCGTTTAAATCCGTGTCGTCACCCTTGCTGCTCGACGGCAAGCTGGTAATGGCAGTTGCGCCCGAGGACAGGACGGAGACCGACCGCCGTTATCTGATCTCATATGACATCGGCAGCGGCAAATATGATAACATCTTTGAGAGCACGCACGAGCTCGGCGATATTCAGAGCATTCGGTTTGACGGCGAGTGGCTCATATGGAACGACTGCGAGATTTATAATTCAGCGCGCAACATATATTGCATGAATTATAAGACAAAAGAGATAACTCAGATAACCAAGCTCGGCAATGATTCTGCGGTCGGTGAGCCGTGCATTTCCGACGGAGTTGTGTTCTGGGACGAATGCTTTGACATCGGCGGCGAGAATACACGCTCGCTCATTAAAGCCTATAACTGCACGACCAAGGAGACAAAGACGATATCCGAGGGCGGCGACAAAGTGTGCGCGGGTGACGGCAAGGCCGTTTTCACCGTCAATAAGGGCGGCAAAACTACCCTCGGCGTATATGATATTGCGAGCGGCAAGGTGACGGAGTTCGCCTTGGGCGACGGCAGCTACACGTTAAAGGATTGCGCCGCCGGTTACTCCCTCTGTGTCGAGACAAAGGACCCGTCAAGAGGCGATTCCTCGCAAAAAACATGGATCATCGACCTTAGCGACGGCAAAACAGCCGTGGCGGATATTTTCCCTGACGGGGCGAAATTGTTCGGCGATTATGCCGTTTCGTGCACCGCATCGGCGCTTTGGTTCTATAAGAGAGACGGCGGAACGCTCAGCATTATCGACGGACTGCGCGATACAAATGTCGCCGACGCATCTTTTGCCGGGAACAACACGGTCATCAGCGTTATCAAAAATGTCGGATCGGGTACCGCCGAGGGCTTGGTTAATGAGACCGAAATGCATATCTTCGATCTTAATAATCTGAGCGTGTGATAAGCGGGGGTTATCTCGGCGAACCGCAGAAGATACTCATGTATGACTGATAATAAAGCCTTCGGCGCAGTAACGTCGGAGGCTTTATCGCTTTAAATCGTACCGAATATTTTTGCTGAAAAATGTTAATAAAGAATGAAATATATGTAAATTTCAAGAATATTTGTTGACTTTATTGCCCTGATTATATATGCTATAGTTATAAGGGGGTGATTCCGATCGTTTGTTGATTCTTTTGATCTTGAGGTAATCAGTAAAATTTTAAAAGTTATATAAGATGGGAGGAAACAGCAGTGAGTAAATCCAATAAACATTTTAAAAGAAGATTATCATTATTTTTAGTGTTCGTTTTGGCTTTCGGAAGTGTTGTCAGCGTTTCTGCCGAGGAGCTTTCGCAGAGAAATTACTCGACCAAAGAGGATATCAGCTACGAGAATTACCGACTTGCAGATTTGCCGGAAGTTATTGCAAACTCTATACTTACTACCGATACTACCCCCGTAGAAATAATAAATCAAGACACCGACGATATTTACAGTATTACCGTAAAAAACAGTGATGGCACAAATACCCTGCATATTTTCCAAACACCGATAAAATATGTTGATGGCAATTCGGTAAAACTTAAGGACACAGCTATAAATAGTTCGACTAAGCGGATTTCAATGTTTGACACCTATGCTTATGAGAGCGGAGATAATGAGATTAAAGGCTATTTTCCCGAGCATATCAGCGACGGCGTTAAGGTTGAATATGATGATTATTCCGTAACCCTTACGCCTATGCCTGATATTAATCTGTCGAATTCTGAGGTTAAAGCAACCTCCACAGTCGCAAGGGTCGGAAATAGCGTGGCGTATACCGATGTTTTCGGCGAGAATGTTTCGCTTGAGTACTTTTCAACCTTAAACGGAGTTAAAGAGAATATCATTCTTGCAGAGTACAGCGGCAAGAATACGTTTTCGTTTATCATTGATACCGACGGCTTAGTTCCCGAGAAAATGAGCGGCGATTCGATTCCTCTTCTTGACCCCGAAACCGGTGAAATGAAATTGTATATCGGTCAGATCAATGCAAAAGATTCCTACACGGGTGATAACGAAAACGACGATACGCATTTTACACTTTACAATTCACTTGAGCTTGAGCAAATCGGCAACAAGGCGGATGTGTATAAGCTGACAATCGTAGTTGACAAGGAGTTCCTTGAGAGCGAGACTACGGTTTATCCCGTTACTATTGACCCCACCGTAAGCATGGCGGCCACCAATATGTCCGATGCTCCTGTTTTCAGCGGATATCCCACGCGCAATTATTATACAAATGAGTATAATATGGTTGGCTATCACGGCTCGTCATATAAAGAAGCGATCAGTTACGTTAAGCTGAATACTTTGTCGAGCTATAAGTATATCAACCCGCAAAAAATAAATCTTGCTTATTATAGGGTGTATGAAGGCTCGGGAAAAACAAGTACGGCTACGATCAATCTGTATGATACGGTTTCTACTTGGAATGACACGACCATAACCTATAATAATAAACCGAGTTTTGCGGGGAACGCCGCAAGCTCACAGACCATAAGCTCCTCGGGCTGGTATCTTTTCAGTATTACCTCGTTATTTAAGAATTGGTTGCAGGGAACGCTTGGCGAGGGCGGTTTTTCGCATAACTACGGTTTTGCTCTGTCGGCAAGCACGACCGGTGTTTCAAGCAGACATTTCTGCTCCGCAAACAGCGCCAACTATTTGCCCACGATTGTTGTTCAGTATTCGGAAGATACGTCAATAGCCGACGGAGCATACTACATCAAATCAAAGTATAGTAATCTATATTTGGACACAGAACAGAATGCGAGCGCCAACGGAAATGTTATTCAATATGGTTTTCATGGGGGAGCAAATCAGTTTTGGATTGTTAAACGCCAAAGCGATGGATACTATAAACTATATTCGCTCTGGTATAATGAAACAAAGTGCCTTGACGTTACAAGCAATCCTACTCAGAACGGCTCAAATGTAGATGTATATGACGACGGCGACGGTGATTATCTGCTGTTTAAGCTCGTTTCAAACAATGATGGCTCGTATAGGATCATTTCAAAATGGAGCGGCAATCAAAAGGTGCTTGATGTTTGCGGCCCGAGCACTACACCAACGGCCAATATACAGATTTGGGAATACTTAAATGTTGATCAGCAGAAATGGTATTTTGAGTCTGCGAAGCCGACTATAGTCTCTCGTGCATCATGGGGGGCAGAAGATTTTTCACCAAAAGGAGGAGACACTGGGGATTTGATAATTAATAACCAAGTAATTCCCAACCCAACACATGAGCAGTTAAAGCAATTCTATAATATGATTGTCGTTCACCACACTACGCGTGATCGAAATGAGGCCATGCTGTCATTACAAAAGGCGCAAAAACGTAAATTTGCTGATGTCGGGTATCATTTCGCAATAAATGCAGACGGCACAATTTTTGAAGGTCGTGAAATATTTAGAAATGGTGCGCACGTTGCAGGACAGAATAGCGGTAAAATTGGTGTTGCATTAATGGGACATTTGGATCCTTCACCTGATTTAAATGCTGAGTCCACTAGACCAACGGAGGCACAAATTGTAAGTTTGCAAAAGCTGAATTCGTGGCTAAACTACTTGTATGGCATTGATCATGTTAAAAAACATAAAGATTTGGATAATAGCACTGTCTGTCCGGGGCAATACGCAGAAGAAGCTTTAGCCAATAGGTTTATCTTTAGATAAAAAGGAGCACAAATATATGTTAGACAGTAGTTGCAAAGCAAAAATCACTACGGCAAGGGTGCTTTGCTTCGTATTTGCGGCAGTGCTGGTTATTCAGGCGATTATCACGCTGTTTTGCGCCAATTTCAGCGTCGGCGTTATATTGAATTTTGTCTATGCCGCCTTTGTCTGCCTGTGCGGAGTGCTTTTAGGCAAGGTAGGCAGAGTGTTGCGTATCATAGCGACAGCGGTGGTCATTGCTCCGCTCATTTTCGGATGCGTGCTCTTTGCCTGCGGCGCAAAGGATAATGCCGACGGCAGCGAAAAGGCTGTCATAGTCCTCGGCTGCGGCATCGACGGCGAACGGGTCAGCCCAAAGCTCGCGCGGCGGCTTGATAAAGCGATCGAATACTTCAACGAGCATCCGGACAAGCCCGTGATAGTCTCAGGCGGTCAGGGCGTGCATGATGATATCCCGGAGTCGACCGCAATGAAGCGTTATCTTGTCTCAAAGGGAGTGCCGGACGAAAAGATAATCGAGGAATCACGTGCGACCTCAACAAGTGCGCATTTTGTTTTTTCCAAGGATATAACCGATATGTTGCCTGGCGGTGACAAGATAGTCTTTGTCACGTCACGCTTCCAAATCTACAGAGCGAGCCGCTATGCGGCAGGCAAAGGCTTTGAGGCGCACCATATCGGGGCGCGTGTCCCGTTTTATGAGCTGCCGGCAAATTATCTGTGTGAAATGCTAGCGATTGTTGCTGAGTATGTGATCGTTTGAGGAAAATCCGCAAGCACCAACTTATCACATCATTCAAATAAGCATACAAAAAGCAGGCTGTTGAGTTACATAACAGCCTGCCGTTTTTTAAAATTATTTCATCTCGGAGAGCTGAACGGGTCTGCCCTCTGCGACGGATTTCTTCGCCGCAAGCGCAACAAGGATGGAGTTAAGGCCGTCCTCACCGGTGGTGGGGGTGGCTTTATCCTCGAGCACTGCCTCGACGAATTGAAGCATCTCATCTCTGAAAGACTGCATATATCTCTCAAGGAAGAAATACAGGGGCTTGTCGGCTACTACGCCCTCGTCGCCCATAAAGACGACGTTGGTCGGCGTGTCGTTGGAGGCGACAGCCGCGCCCTTGCTGCCGAATACCTCTACTCTCTGGTCGTAACCGTAAGCAGCACGTCTGCTGTTATCAATAACGCCGACTGCGCCGTTTGCGAATTTAAGGCTGATAACCGCGGTGTCAACGTCGCCCGCCGCGCCGATAGCCGGGTCAACAAGGCAGGTTGCGTTCGCATAGACCTCGGTGACCTCGCTGCCCGCAAGGAAACGAGCCATATCGAAATCATGGATGGTCATATCGAGGAACATACCGCCGCTGACTGCCGAATACTCTGCCGGCGGGGGAGCGGGATCCCTCGAGGTGATTTTGACGATGTGGACGTCGCCGATCTTGCCGTCGGCGACCATAGCTCTGACGTTTGCAAAGTTGTGGTCAAAGCGGCGGTTGAAACCGACCTGCAGCTTGACGCCCGCCTTCTTGACGGCGGCGATAACTGCGTTGACCTTCTCGGGGGTCAGGTCAACGGGCTTCTCGCAGAAGATGTGTTTGCCTGCCTCGGCAGCCTCGATAGCGATATCGGCGTGCGTGTCGGTCGAGGAGCAGATGAGCACTGCTTCGACATTGGGGTCGGCGAGCATCTGCTTATAGTCGTCATAAATGACGGGGATATTTAGCTCGGCAGCGACTTTTTCGGCGTTCGCTCTGAAAACATCGGTGATACCGACGACCGTAGCGGTCGGCACGTTGTAGGTGATCGACTTTGCGTGAAGCGAGCCGATGCGGCCTGCGCCGATGATGCCAATTTTGAGTTGCTTCATTTTATCGTTCCTTTCAATAAGATAAGGGTTGCCCCATTCCTGTTAATTTTAACACACATTTTATATGAATTCAACAGAATCTGCGGCAATTATTTAGAATATTTTTCTTTTGTCGCCATGCCGCCCCTGATGTGACGCTCCGCCTTGTTGATATCGAGTACCGTGCGTACCTCGGAGTACAGCGGCGGATTCAGCTTCCGAAGACGCTCGGTTATATCCATATGTACCGTTGATTTGCTCACGCCGAATTTCTTTGCGGCGGCTCTGACGGTGGTGCGGTTTGCGACGATATATTCGGCCAATTCCACAGCCCGCTGCTCAACTAAACCTTTCAATATCAGCCCTCCCGTTCGCTATATCATTAGATACTATGACAAACGGCAGGGGAATATTACAAATGAAAAGGCGCAGCCGGGCCGATGCCTGACTGCGCCGAAAAGGTTATCTGTCCTCTCTGAAATACGAGAGACCGAGGCTTGCGGGGGGCTGATTCTCCCTCTTCTGCCTCATGCTTATCACCACGAGCACGACGATGGTGACAACATACGGTGTCATCTTCAGCAGCTCCTGGGTCTCGAATGCGAGGTTCGGGATATAGTTGTGGATGATGAAAAGTCCGCCGAAAAGTATCGAGCCGAGTATGCCGATATTCGGGCGCCACACGGCGAATATGACAAGGGCGATGGCGAGCCAGCCTCTGTCGCCGAAGCCGTCGTTTGACCATACGCCGCAGGCATAATCCATGACGTAATAGAGGCCGCCGAGACCCGCTATCACGCTGCCGATGCAGGTGGAGAGATACTTGTATTTGCTCACGTTGATGCCTGCTGCGTCAGCTGTTGCGGGGTTCTCGCCGACGGCGCGGAGCTGGAGACCCGACTTGGTGCGGGAGAAGAAATAGGCAGCGACAAGGGCGATTATGATCGCGGCGTAGGCAAGGAAGCTGTAGGAGAGGAACACCTCGCCGAACCAGCCGAGCTTGGTCGCAAAGGGAAGCTCGGTCTTGAAGTTGTTGCTCGTTGCGGTGAGGGCTATCGAGGGAAGCTCGCTGCCCGTGATCTTGATGAGCGAGCCGCCGAAGAAGTTGCCGAAGCCGACGCCGAAGGTGGTAAGCGCAAGACCGGTGACATTTTGATTTGCCCTGAGGGTTACGGTGAGCACGCAATAGATAAGACCCATCACAAGAGAGCCGAACATTGACGCGAGCAGGGGAATGAGCACGGAGAGGAACGGATTAATCTCCGCCGCCGAGCTCTCGTAGACAAAGGCTCCGATAACGCCCGAGATGCCGCCAACATACATGATGCCGGGGATACCGAGGTTAAGGTTGCCGCCCTTCTCGGTGATGATCTCGCCCGTTGAGCCGAACAAAAGGGGGATGCCCTGCATGACTGCACGCTGAATGAATGCAACTATCATTATTTGCTCGCCTCCTTTTTGGACTCACGGAACTTGATGGTGTAATTGATAAAGAATTCACTGCCGATGATGAAGAATATGATGATACCTGTCAGGATCTCGGAGAATGAGCCGTTGAGGCCGAATCTGGTCGAGATCTCGTCGGCGCCCTTCTCAAGGAACACGAGCAGGAAGGAGGTCAGCACCATATAGATAGGGTTGAATTTTGCAAGCCATGAAACCATTATTGCGGTGAAGCCTCTGCCCGCTATGGTGTCTCTGGTGACGGTGTGGTCGGTGCCCGCAACGAGGAGCAGACCGCTCAGGCCGCATATTGCGCCGGAGAGAAGCATCGTTCTCATTATGACCTTTTTGACGTTGATGCCGATGTATCTTGCGGTGTTTTCACTCTCGCCGACAACGGATATCTCGTAGCCGTGCTTGCTGTATTTGAGATAGATATACATAACGACCGTCAGCACTGCGACGATGATTATGTTAAGCAGATAAGCCTGACCGCCGATCTTGGGGAACCAGCCCGCATTGGTGGAAGCGTTGATGACGCCGATGTGACCCGAGCCCTTGGGGTTTGACCACTTGTAGCAGAAGAATGAAACTATCTGCATTGCAATGTAGTTCATCATAAGGGTGAAGAGAGTCTCATTAGTGTTCCACTTCGCCTTGAAGAAAGCGGGGATAAACGCCCAAACAGCGCCCGCCGCAATGCTGGTGATTATCATCAGCGGGATGAGGAAATATGAGGGGAGCTGGTCGCCGAAGAGTATCATGCACGCCGCGGTGGCAAGGCCGCCGACGAGCGCCTGACCCTCGGCGCCGATATTCCAGAATTTCATCTTGAAAGCCGGAGTAACGGCAAGCGAAACGCAAAGGAGCATTGCGAGATTCTGCATGAGCGCCCAAATTCTTCTCTTTGTGCCGAATGCGCCCTCAAACATGGTGGCGTAGACAGCGAAGGGATTCTCGCCCGTGAGCAGCACGGTGACGACGGCGCAGACTATCAGCGCGGCTAAAATAGAGAGAATTCTGATTATCCATGACTGCCAGAAGGGGATGGCCGCACGCTTTGCAATGTGGAAGAGCGGCTCGTGATGCTGCTTATTCGGCTTGCTCATGGTTCTCACCTCCGTCATTTTTGGTCATAAGAAGTCCGACTTCTTCTTTGGTGGCGGTGCGGGCGTCGACAATGCCTGTCACTTTGCCTGAGTTGATGACAAGGATCCTGTCGCACAGCTCAAGCAGCACGTCCAGATCCTCGCCGACGAATATAACGGCGACGCCGCTTTCTTTCTGCTTATTGAGAAGATTATATATAAGGTAGGAGGAGTTGATGTCAAGGCCTCTGACGGGGTAAGCTGCCATGAATACGGTCGGGGATGCCGCAATCTCTCTGCCGACGAGCACTTTTTGGACGTTACCGCCCGAAAGGCGTCTGACAGGGGTGCTTGCGCCGGGGGTGACGACCTCGAGGTCGTTGATTATCTTCTGAGCCAGATCCTTGGGCTGCTTGCGCTCAAGCAGGAAGGTCTTGCCCTTGCGGTAGCTGCGGAGCATCATGTTGTCAACGATATCCATGTTGCCCACAAGACCCATACCGAGCCTGTCCTCGGGTACGAATGAGAGACGGACTCCCAGCTCTCTTATCTGGAGCGGGGTCTTGTCACGCAGGTTGTCTATCTTGCCGTTCTTGGGGTTGTTGTAGAGGATGTTGCCCTCCTTGACGGGCTGGAGACCCGCTATGGATTCGAGCAGCTCACGCTGACCGCTACCCGCAATGCCCGCGATGCCGAGGATTTCACCGGAGTAAGCGGTGAAGGTGACGTCGCTCAGCAGCTTTGTGCCCTCACGGTTGACGCAGCTCAGATCCTTGACCTCAAGGCGTGCTTCGGGGTTCTGCGGCTCGCTACGCTCGATGTTGAGGCTTATCTTTTTGCCGACCATCATCTCGGTGAGCTGGGATTCGTTGGTTTCGGAGGTCTTGACCGTGCCGATGTATTCGCCCTTACGCAGGACGGATACCCTGTCGGAGAGGGCAAGCACTTCGTGGAGCTTGTGAGTGATGATGATTATCGCCTTGCCGTCGTCGCGCATACGGCACAGGATGGTGAAGAGCTTGCGGGTCTCCTGCGGGGTGAGCACGGCGGTCGGCTCGTCCAAAATAAGTATATCCGCGCCTCTGTAAAGCACCTTGATTATCTCAACGGTCTGCTTCTCGGAGACGGACATTTCATATATTTTTTTGTTGGGGTCAATCTCAAAGCCGTACTGCTCGCTGATGGCCTTTATCTTGGCGCAGGAGCGCTTGAGGTTATAGCCCTCTTTTTCGTCGAGACCGAGCACGATATTCTCAGCCGCCGAGAATACGTCGACGAGCTTGAAATGCTGATGTATCATGCCTATCTTGTAGTCAAAGGCGTCCTTGGGGGAGCGGATGACTATCTCCTCGCCGTTGATGAATATTTGGCCGTGGTCGGGGAAATAAATGCCGGATATCATATTCATCAGCGTGGTTTTGCCGCTGCCGTTTTCGCCGAGGATTGAGAGGATTTCGCCACGGTTAACGGTCAGGCAGACGTCTTTATTGGCAACGACGTGCCCAAAGGTCTTGGTTATGTTTTTGAGTTCAATTGCAGCGTTTGTGCCCACTTTGGTTCCTCCTACTTTTAAATCTCAAAAGCCGATTAGCTTTAGGCGTGATAATCGGCTTTTCAAAATTAAAACGGTAAATATAAAATTTATTCGGGCGGAGCAGATCATGCTCCGCCCGTAATGTTATATGGAATTAGAACTTGCTGTTGAGGAGAGTGATGCCGTCGATCTGTACGTTGAAGTACGGAGCCGAACGGTACTCGGACTCGTGGAAGTAACCGTCGGAAACAGCCTCGGTGTCAGCGGTGTAGTCAGCGTCGGTGTCGACATCTGCCATATAGGAGCTGAGCTTCTCGCCCTTAACGGTGATGTAGTTGTCCTTAGCGGTGTCGAATACATGGAGAGTGCCGGCCTTCATCTCTTCTTCAGCTGCCTTGATGGCTTCTGCGGTGCCCTTAGCCGCGACTGCTTCGTTGATGTCGGTGAGAACGACGGAGCCTTCGGTGATGCCGCCGCACCAGTCGACGTCGATAGCCTTGCCGTTAGCAACGCACTCGATCATGTAGGTCATGTAGGGAGTCCAGTCGATTCTGGAGGAAACGATGAAGGTCTTGGGGCAAGCTGCAAGAGTGCTGCCGTTGTAGGAAACGTTGGGGATACCCTTGGTCTCGCAAGCGGTGGGAGCGCCCATGGAGTCAGCGTGCTGGCTGATGAGCTTGCAGTCGTTGGCGATGAGCTTGTTGGCAGCTTCCTTTTCAGCAGCCTCGTCATACCAGCTGCCGGTGAAGATAACTTCCATGGTAGCGGTGGGGCAAACTGACTTTGCGCCGAGATAGAATGAAGTATAGCCGGAGATAACCTCTGCATAGGTGAAGGCGCCGACATAGCCGATCTTGGCTTTTTCAGCCTTGAACTGACCGGCAGCGATCATTTCGTTGAGCTTCATGCCTGCTGCGATACCTGCAAGGTAACGGCCCTGATAAATGGAAGCAAATGCGTTGTGGTAGTTAGCAAGATTCTCGGTGTGAGCCTTGGTGCCGGTTGCGTGGCAAAACTGGACGTTAGGGAATTCCTTAGCTGCCTGGATGATGAAGTCCTCATGGCCGAAGCTGTCGGCGAAGACGATGTCGCAGCCGCTGTCAACGAGGTCTGCCGCTGCTTCGTAGCAAGCGCTGTTCTCGGGGACGTTGGTCTTCTTGATGATCTTTGCGCCGGTAGCCTTGCAAGCTGCTTCAGCTGCGTTGATGAAGTTGAGGTCATAGGTCGAGTTCTCATCGTGAAGGAAGATGAAACCGACCGTGAGCTCACTTGCCGACTTGGTTACGTCTGCTGCGGGGGCGCTGGTGGAGCTGTCCTTATTGCCGTCGTCCTTGCCGCCGCAAGCTGCGAAGCTGAAAACAAGGGCGAGTGCCATAAGAATTGCGAGGATCTTTGCGAACTTCTTCATTTTTGTTTACCTCCAAAAATTTTATATTTTATCCAAAGATGATCTTACCGTCATCAATGGACTTAATAACTGCCAGAGATTCGAGATGATATCCCTTTTTGCGAAGCTCGTCGCCGCCGGGCTGGAAGCCCTTCTCGACCACGATGCCTATGCCCTCGACCGAAGCGCCCGCCTGAGTGATAATGTCTATCAGCCCGTTGACGGCCTGGCCGTTTGCCATGAAGTCGTCGATGATGAGCACACGGTCGCCCTCATTGAGGTAATCCTTTGATATGCCGATGGTGGTGGTCACGCCCTTGGTGAAGGAGTGGACCTCGGCGGTGTAGAGATTGTTGCCAACATTCCTGTGAGCGCCTTTTTTGGCAAAAACAACAGGCACAGAAAAATATTGTGCAGTTATACACGCTATTCCTATGCCTGAGGCTTCTATCGTAACTATTTTATTTATGTTTGAGGCTGCAAAAAGCCTGCGGAATTCCTTGCCGATCTCGCACAGCAATCCCACGTCTATCTGATGGTTGAGGAACATATCGACTTTTATAATGTCCGAGCCAATAACCTTGCCCTGCTCGGCAATTCTCTGCTCCAGAAGCTCCATCGCAATCACATCCTCACCGAAAAATACAAAAATGACGCTTGAAAAATACAATTCAATTATAATTAACATTCGGTTAAAAATCAAGACATTTTTTATATTTTGGGCTAATTCTGCATAATACCCAAAGATATTGTGGTTTTCGGAGTAATTTTTATCAATCCTACAATTGACGGATGAACTCGGCGTTGACGAATCCGGCGGTCGAGCCGTCCTCAATAAGGAACCAGTCGTTGACCCGTTCATAGACCTTGACGACCGTGCCGTCAGGCAGGGCTGCGACGATGGGGGAGTTGATGTCCGGCTTTTCGCGCACGTTTACCGCTCCGCCGTCGGTGGATATGACCGCCTGGCCGAAGTAGCGCACATCGACGAATTCGACCCCGAAATAATCGGCGACCGAGATGGCGAGATTGCGTGCGATCTCATTTATATTGCGCGAGAGCCACGAAGCGTCAAGCAGGTTGTCGTGATACGCAAGCTCAAAGAGGATGGCGGGCATATTTGTCTTGTTAAGCTCGATAAAAGTGCCGAGTGGCAGTATCTTTATCCTGTCGGGCAGGGGATAGATCTCCTTGTAGTTGTTTGCGAATATCGTCGCCGCCCGCTGACCCTCGCGGCTGCCTGGGTAGTAATATATCTCCGCACCCCTGACGGTGCCGGCGTACGGGTCGGGCGCCGCGTTTGAATGCAAAGCGAGATAGAAGTCATAGCCGCCCTCGTTTGCCTGCCTTGCGGAGTCGAGAGCCGTCATTGCAGGGTCGTTCCTACCGAAGCGTATGCCGCTTGCGGCGAGATAAGGCTCCATGGCGTCGGCGATGAGGTTCATATAGTATTCCTCGCTGTTGCCCAAAACGGTCGTGTTATATTCCTGTGTGGACGGGCTTAAATAAATACTCGGCATGGGTAGCACCTCCTTCACGGCCATTATATGCGGCTTTAATTTTGTTGACATTCGGAGGAACATAAATTATAATGAATTCATATTAATACTGGGAGAATTGTGAAATGGCTTTTATCAGCGTTTTTGACGTTATCGGCCCGAATATGGTCGGCCCCTCAAGCTCGCATACCGCGGGAGCAGCCTCTATCGCCCTGCTTGCGGGCAAAATGCTCGGCGAGCGGATAAAGAGCGTTAAATTCATCCTCTACGGTTCTTTTGCCGCGACCTATAACGGCCACGGCACCGACAGGGCGCTGCTCGGCGGCATAATGGGCTTTGCGACGGATGATGTGCGTATTCGTGACTCATTTGAATATGCCGATAAGGCGGGGATAGAGTATTCGTTTGAAGAGAACACAAACGAAACTGATATCCACCCGAACACCGTTGATATCGTTATGACGGGCGAGGGCGGCAGACGGCTCACCGTCAGGGGCGAATCCCTCGGCGGCGGCAAGGTCATGCTGACCCGAATCAACGGAGTGAAGGTGCAGTTCACAGGAGAATATCACGCTTTGATAGCCGTTTATGAGGATCACCCAGGCGTTGTGGCTGCGATAACAGCGGCGCTCAACGATAATAACGTGAATATAGCTTTCCTGCGCGTCTACCGTGAGAAAAAGGGCGGCAGGGCTTATACTATAGTCGAATCCGACGAAGAGATAACCGCCGAAGCGGTCGAAAAGATACGGGCGACCTCGCTCGTGGACGATATAATGCTTATCAGGAGGTAACGGTATGGAATTTACGACCGCCGAAGAGCTGCTTGCGCTTTGCGGCAGCGAAAATATTACCATTGCGGATGTAATGCGCCGCCGTGAATCCACGGAGGGCGAGCTTGACCCGCAGACGGTTGAGGAAAAAATGAAAAAAGCTCTCGACATTATGCGTGACTCGGCTCATAAGCCGATGAGCGAGATATTGCCGTCGAGGGGCGGCATGATAGGCGGCGAGGCTGCGAAGCTGAGCGCTCACGCGGCGGCGGGCAGGTCAATCTGCGGCTCGGTGCTCACCAAGGCGCTGATATATTCGCAGGCCGTGCCCGAGGTTAACGCCTCGATGGGCGTTATCGTCGCCGCGCCGACAGCCGGCTCGTCCGGAGTGCTTCCTGCCGTGCTTTTTGCGCTCGAGGAGGAATTCGGGCTTGATGAAGCGACTGTCCTCAACGGACTTTTTACCGCAGGGGCGATAGGCTGCCTGCTGATGCGTAACGCTTCCGTCGCAGGCGCGGAGGCGGGCTGCCAGGCGTAGGTCGGCTCGGCCTCGGCTATGCTGCCGTTGCAATGTTCGGCGGCTCTCCGCAGCAGAGCCTTGACGCTGCGTCGATAGCGCTGTCAAATATGCTCGGTCTTGTCTGCGACCCGATAGCCGGGCTTGTTGAGGCGCCCTGCCAGTCGAGAAATGCGGCGGGTGCGGCGAACGCCCTTACGAGCGCCGAGAGCGTGCTCAGCGGCATAAAGGCAGTCGTGCCCTTCTCCGAAATGGCGGAGGCTATGTATAAAGTCGGCAAGAGGCTTGCGCCCGAGCTGCGTGAGACTGCTTTGGGCGGCTGTGCCGCTACGCCGACGGGCTGCGCTTATAAATGCAGCATTTTCGGCTGCAAATGACCGAACGGAGAATATTATATAATGTATAAAATTTTTATAGTGGAGGATGACCCCGGCATTGCCGAGGCTATAGCCCGTCAGGCGGCCGCATGGGGCTATGAGACCCGCACGGTCGAGAATCTCAGAGTCGTTACAAGCGAATTTGCGGAGTTTCGCCCGCACATAGTCCTGCTCGATATCACCCTGCCGTTCTTTAACGGCTTTCATTGGTGCTCCGAGATACGTCGGCTTTCCAGTGTGCCGATAATCTTTATTTCCTCCGCGGCGGATAATATGAATATCGTCATGGCCATGAATATGGGCGCCGACGATTTTATCGCAAAACCCTTTGATATGAATGTGCTCATCGCCAAGATCCAGGCGCTGCTGCGGCGTACATATGACTTTGCCGAGAGCGCTCCCGTGCTGGAGCACCGAGGCGCTTTCCTCGACACTGGCGATAATTCTCTGACCTATCAGGGCGAGAAGATACCGCTGACAAAGAATGAATACAGGATCCTGCACTGCCTTATCGAGAATAAGGGCAAGGTCGTCAGCCGTGAGAGGCTGATGGAGCGGCTGTGGGAGACGGATTCTTTTGTCGATGAGAATACGCTGACCGTCAACGTCAACAGGCTTAGAAAGAAGCTCGCCGCCGCGGGGCTTGACGGCTTTATCGCCACTAAATTCGGAGTCGGTTATATTACCGAGTGAGGAGAGAGTATGAGGCTTTTTGCCGCTTATCTTAAACAGCGGGTCAAGGTGATTGTTGCATTCGCGCTGTTTTGCGTCATATTTGCAATAATTTTCGGATTATACCGTCTGCCGCTCAGGGCGGTTATCTATCCCGCGGTGCTCTGCGCCATACTCGGCGCGGTGTTTGTGGCTTTTGACTTTGCTTCCGTTTGGCGCAGGCATAAACAGCTCTGCACAGTCAAGGAGCTGACCGCCGCCATGATAACCGAGCTGCCGGACGGCGGCGATATCATAGAGCATGATTATCAGGAGATAATCGGCAATCTCAAAAAGGAGCTTGCCGACCTTGAGAATCTGAATGACATCCGCTACAGGGATACGGTCGAGTATTACACCGTGTGGGCACATCAGATCAAAACGCCTATAGCCGCAATGCGGCTGACTCTGCAAGGGGAGGATTCCCCGTTCTCACGCCGCCTGTCCTCCGATCTTTTCAGGATAGAGCAATATGTCGATATGGTACTGGCGTTTATACGCCTTGATTCGCCGTCGCACGACTATGTGTTCAGAAAATGCTCGGCCGACGATATCATCAAGGGCTGCGTCAGACGTTTTTCATCGGAATTTATAGACAAACGCATAAGGCTCGAATACGAGCCGACGGAGCTTCAAATCGTGACGGACGAGAAATGGCTGTCGTTCGTCATTGAGCAGATACTCTCGAATGCGCTCAAATACACCAAAAGCGGCAGCGTGAAGATATATCTTGAGCGGCCGAAGATCCTCTGCATTGAGGACACGGGCATAGGCATTGCGCCCGAGGATCTGCCGAGGATATTTGAGAACGGCTACACAGGCTATAACGGCAGGAGTGATAAAAAAGCGAGCGGCATCGGTCTCTATCTCTGCCGCCGCGTATGCGATAACCTCGGGGTAGGCATCAGCGCCGAATCCGAGCTTGACAAGGGCACGGTGATACGCCTTGACCTTGAGCAATATGAGATGAAAAAAGAATAATTCTTACAAAAGCGTAAGATTTACCTCGGGAAATGTAAGGCGATTCTATGGCGTTACGTTTCCCGTTTCTGATAGAATATTGTCAGAAACAAAAGGGAGGAAACACCAATGAGCATTCTTAAAGTTCAAGGTCTTAAAAAGGTTTATTCATCTAGACTCGGCAGCAATCAGGTCGAGGCGCTGAGAAACGTCAACTTCAGCGTTGAGCAGGGCGAATTCGTCGCTATCATGGGCGAGTCCGGCTCGGGCAAGACCACATTGCTGAATATCCTTGCCGCTCTCGATACGCCGACCGCCGGCAGCGTTCAGCTTGACGGCAGGGAGCTCGGCGAGATAAAGGAGGGCGATGTCGCCGCATTCCGCAGAGATAATCTCGGCTTTGTTTTCCAGGATTTTAATCTGCTCGACACCTTCACACTCGAGGATAACATCTATCTGCCCCTTGTGCTTGCGGGCAAGTCATATAAAGAGATGAACGAACGTCTCAGAGCGGTCGCCTCAAGGCTGATGATAACCGACCTGCTTAAGAAATATCCTTATGAGATTTCGGGCGGTCAGAAGCAGAGGGCTGCCGTCGCAAGAGCGATAATCACGAATCCCAGGTTGATACTCGCCGACGAACCGACGGGTGCGCTTGACTCAAGAGCCACCGACGAGCTGCTGCGCCTGTTTGCGGAGCTTAATTGCAGCGGTCAGACCATAATCATGGTCACCCACTCGGTCAAGGCCGCAAGCGTTGCCGGCAGAGTGCTGTTCATCAAGGACGGCGAGGTTTTCCATCAGATATACAGAGGAAACTCCACCGATGAGCAGATGTATCAGAAGATCTCCGATTCACTGACTATGCTTGCGACGGGCGGTGAAGCAAAATGAAAAAAGGATTCTATCCGAAGCTCGCCGCCGACGGTATAAGAAAGAATAAGCGGCTGTATCTGCCGTTCATCCTCACCTGCATCGGCATGGTGGCAATGGAATATATCATCACCTTCCTCGGCCTGAGCAAAGCGATCTTGCAGCTACCGGGCGGCGAGACGATAAGAGTTGTGATGCGTCTCGGCTCATTCGTAATAGCAATATTCGCGGTCATCTTTCTTTTCTATACGAATTCATTTCTGCTTCGCCGCAGGAAGAAGGAATTCGGCCTCTTCAATATTCTCGGAATGGGCAAGAATAACATTGCCGTCATTCTCCTGTGGGAATGCCTTATAATCCTCGGCATTTCGCTTGCCTGCGGCCTTTTCTTCGGCATCGCCCTCTCAAAGCTCGCCGAAATAGGTCTGTTCTTCATAATGAACGGCAGCGCCGACTACTCGTTTTCGATAGATTTTTCGGGCGTGCTGATGACTGTCGGCATATTTGCCCTGATATTTGTGCTGCTTTATTTCAATGCTCTGATCAGAGTTAAGCATTCAAGTGCTGTCGACCTCATAAAGAGCGAAAACTCGGGTGAAAAAGCACCTAAGGCGAATTGGCTGCTCGGCGTGCTCGGAGTTATCCTCCTCGGCGCCGCATATTACCTGGCGGTCAGCATTGATAACCCAATAGAGGCTCTTGTATGGTTCTTTGTGGCGGTCGTCATGGTCATAGTCGCTACTTATCTCCTTATGATATCCGGCTCTGTGCTTTTCTGCCGCCTGCTCCAGAAAAACAAGGATTATTATTACAGATCAAACCACTTTGTTTCGGTGTCCTCAATGGTATACCGTATGAAGCGCAACGGCGCGGGTCTCGCCTCGATCTGCGTGCTCGCAACAATGGTGCTTGTTATGATCTCGTCCTCCTCATCTCTGTATTTCGGCGCCGAGGATTCGCTCACCAGCCGCTACCCGAGGGAGATATGCGTCACAGCGACGGTCGAGGAACCCGAGCAGCTCGACGAGAGCAACATTTCTATCATCAGGGATTATCTCAACAAGAACTCCGTTGAATTCGGAGCGAAGCCCTCAAATATAAATCAAGCTCCCTACGCCTATGTATCCGCTCTGCCCGTTGGTACGGATATGGTCTGTGACCACAATAGCAACAAGATCGGCAATTATTCATACAACGATATCCGTGACATATGGTTCTTTGATGTCGATTTTTATAACGAGAATACCGGCGATAATTTGCAGCTCGCTCCCGGTGAAGTGATGCTCCTGACCTACAGATGCAGCTATGACGAGAATGTCATATCCTTTAACGACGGCAAAAACTTCTCCGTCAGAGAATCAAAGGAAGGCAGGCTCCATGTCATCGGCGAGCAGGAGGCAAATATGGTGCCGAGTATCACCGTAATCCTGCCGAAGCTCTCCGACATCGAGTCGAGCTTCCCCGAGACCGAAAAAAAGCTCATAGGCTACAAGTGGATATATGAATTCGACACCGGCATTGATAATGAAAGTCAGATAAAGCTCACGAAGGAGCTTATCGACCGCTTTGCTGACAGCATCGACGGGAATGCAAAATATAAATCCGTTTCAATTGAGTCCAGAGCCGAGGATGCCGATGATTTTTACGGCTCATACGGCGGACTTTTCTACATCGGCATCCTGCTCAGCCTTGTGTTCACCTTTGCGGCGGTCCTCATCATCTACTACAAGCAGATATCCGAGGGCTATGAGGATCAGTCGAGATTCGAGATAATGCAAAAGGTCGGCATGACAAAGCATGAGATACGCCGCAGCATCAATTCACAGCTGCTCACCGTATTCTTCCTGCCCCTTGCCTTTGCGGGGATGCATCTTGCCTTCGCGTTCCCGATAATCCGCCGCCTGCTCACCCTCTTTGCCCTGCACAATGTCATGCTCTTTGTGCTCACCACTCTTATCAGCTTCGCGGCCTTTGCACTGCTCTATACGCTGATATACCGTATAACTTCAAACGCTTACTACAACATCGTCAGCGGCGCAAAGAGCGACGACTGATGAATTGCCTCCGGCGCCGCAGCCCTCACTCCTCC
>ENA-OOXJ01000049-OOXJ01000049.1-human-gut-metagenome-genome-assembly--contig:-NODE-49-length-104386-cov-16.962312_pt1 | contig 104386 bp, 85 predicted proteins | sample MGYA00241587_ERZ501343 | MGnify/ENA primary metagenome ERZ501343 (study PRJEB25962, sample SAMEA2042918) | human gut metagenome | biome: human gut; feature: human-associated habitat; material: faeces... | reverse complement strand
TTTCCGGCCAGGCCTACGAACGCATCAACAAGTCCGCCCTCCAGGAAGTGGTCGTAACCGACACCATACCCCTGAGAGCCCCCGCAGGCACCGACCTCTCGAAATTCACCGTCCTCTCCGTTGCAGACATGTTCGCAGAGGTTATCGACCGTATTTACAACTACAAATCCATCAGCGATGCATTCGGGTTCTAACATCGGGGACGTACACAGCCGCATCATCCGCACCATCCGGGACTTCTTCGCTCAGGCGGGGATGTCCCGGGCCGTGCTGGGTCTCTCCGGGGGCCTGGACTCGGCGGTAGTGGCGGCTTTAGCCACCGAAGCCTTAGGCAAGGACAATGTCACCGGCATCCTCATGCCCTCCTCCTGGTCCACCGTCCACTCCGTCAATGACGCGGTGACCTTAGCCGACAATCTCGGAATCAAATACCACATCGTCCCCATCAGCGCCGTCTATGACCGGTTCATGAAGGAGGCCGAGCCCCTCTTCGAGGGGGACTTCCACTGGGACACCACCCAGGAGAATCTCCAGGCCCGCATCCGCGGCACCATCCTGATGCTCTACTCCAACCGGCACAGGGCCCTGCTCCTGAACACCACCAACAAGAGCGAGCTCTCGATGGGCTACGGCACCCTCTACGGCGACCTCTGCGGCGCACTGATGGTCATCGCCGACCTCTACAAGACAGAAGTCTACGAGATGGCCGCATGGATTAACCGGAACGGCGAGGTCATCCCCTCCTCCACCATCGCCAAGGCTCCCTCCGCCGAGCTCAAGGAGGGCCAGAAGGACACCGACTCGCTCCCGCCCTACGATATCCTCGACCCCATACTCTACCGTCTCAACGAGGGCGGCTGCAGCGCGGAACGGATTTTGCAGGAAGGCGTGGACAAGGGGCTCGTGGACAGAATCCTCCGGCTCCGCAAGGCCGCGGCCTTCAAGGTCCACCAGCTGGCCCCCATGATACGGCTGAGCACCGCCCCCCTCTTAGACAGGAGCAAATGGGTGGAGCCGGCGGAATAAATAATATTAGGTACAATGGAAATTCTAATCGCAGCAATCATCTTCGTAGGCCTCGCGGTCTTCATCATGTGCTTCAACATCATCTTCCGCAACAAGCCCTTCCCCGACAGTGAGATAGGGCACAGCAAGGAGCTCCGCAAGCGGGGCATCGTCTGCGCCAAGGAGGAGGAGATGAAGCTCTGGGGGCCCAAGCGGGGAGGCGCCGCCACCTGCGACGGGGCATCCTGCTCGGACTGCGGCCTCAACGCCCTGGGCAGCTGCGACCACCATCCTGCAGAACAGAAGAAATAGAATAAGAAAAAGAATATGAGTTTAGTAGCCATAGTAGGACGACCCAACGTAGGTAAATCGACACTTTTCAACCGCCTTGTAGGCATGCGCCAGGCCATCGTCGACGAGACGGCCGGAGTCACCCGCGACCGCCATTACGGTCAGTGCGAGTGGTGCGGCACCACCTTCTCGGTAGTGGATACCGGCGGATACACCTCCAACTCGGAAGACGTCTTCGAGGAAGAGATCCGCAAACAGGTGATGATAGCCATCGAGGAGGCCGACGTGATCCTCTTCTTAGTGGAGGTAGGCACCGGCATCACCGACTTCGACGAGGAGATAGCCGACATCCTGCGCCGCAGCGCCAAGCCCGTCCTATTAGTGGTCAACAAGGTGGACAATGCCGAGAAACGCTTCGACTCATACCAGTTCTACTCCTTAGGATTAGGCGATCCCTGGGACATCTCCTCGGCCAACGGCAGCGGCACCGGAGACATGCTGGACAAGCTCGTCTCCATGCTCCCGGCCGACAAGGCCGTGGAAGACCCGCACGCCGGAGTTCCCCGCATCGCCATCGTAGGCCGGCCCAACGCCGGCAAGTCATCCATCACCAATGCCTTCCTCGGGGAGGAGCGCAACATCGTCACCCCTGTGGCCGGCACCACCCGCGATGCAGTGGAGTCGTACTACAACAAGTTCGGCCACGAGTTCATCCTCGTCGACACCGCCGGCCTCCGCAAGAAGACCAAGGTCAGCGAGGACTTAGAGTTCTACTCCGTGATGAGGGCCATCCGCGCCATCGAGCACTCGGACGTCTGCATCCTGATGATAGACGCCCAGTACGGAGTCGAGGCCCAGGACATGGCCATCTTCAACCTCATCCTCAAGAACAGCAAGGGCTGCGTAGTGGCCGTCAACAAGTGGGACCTCATAGAGAACAAGACGGGCAACACCATGAAGGAATACGCCGAGTCCATCCGCAAGCGGCTCGCCCCCTTCAGCGACATCCCGGTCATCTTCACGTCGGTAATCAAGAAACAGAGAATCCTCGACGTACTGGACGCCGCCGCCAAGGTCTGGTCCAGCTACTCCCAGAAGATACCCACCTCCACCCTCAACGAGGTCATGCTCGAAGAGATTGAGAACTACCCTCCTCCCTCGACCAAGGGCAAGTTCATCAAGATCAAGTACGTCACACAGCTGCCTACGCCATGTCCCTCATTTGCCTTCTTCTGCAATCTGCCGCAGTATATCGGGGCGCCTTACAAGAGGTATCTGGAGAATAAGCTGCGCTCGCACTTCGACTTCACCGGCTGTCCTATCCGTATCTTCATGCGCCAAAAATAGTCGGTGCGTCATAGCGGGTAAAATGCAAGGCGTCATACCACTAAATTGTCGGTGCGTCAGAGTGGGCAATATGCAAGTCATTGAGGAGCAGGGCGAAGGAGTTTACTGGACGTAAATGACTGAGCCCTGCGACGAAAATGACGCTGCAGATTGCCCGCTATGACACGCCGACTACTGTTTCTCGATTTTGAGCTGTTCGATATAGTTCCCGGAATCGTTGGTCTTGACGAGAATCGTAACGGTAAACATATTGCCGCCGCTGTCAAGATTACCGACAGCATACTCCATGGGATATGTCCCGCTCGTATAGACGATTTCGAAATAACGCGGAGTATAGTTGGTAAAGAAGTTTCGGATTATCTGGCGGGCCTGATTGCGGCTGCAATTGGAGACAGTACCCATGACGTTGACCTGCAGATTATCAGCAAACCACGCAGCGAGACATTCGGCATCACCGCGCTGCAGATATTTTGCGATAGGAACAAATACGCTGCTCTCCTCACCGCTGCTTACCCGCGTCATATTCTGCGACGCCAAAGATAGCGGGAAAAGAGACAGAAGTCCAAGTATTAAAACTAACCTGTTCATCGATTTATTCCATTTTTGTTGACTCATAAGCAAAATTCAGGCCAATCGTGCAACAAATTTTCTTACATTTGTAGGCTGAGAACACATAGAGCATGAAAATCACTCTGATAACCGTCGGCAAGACCACATTTGACTTCGTTAAAGAAGGTATGGCCATGTATGAGAAACGCATAGGCAGATATCTGAGTTACACAAAAGTGGAAATACCGGCCCTTCAGGGCACATCATCTCTGTCCCACGATGAGATAAAAGAGCGGGAGGGCGAGCTTATACTCAAGAAGCTCAAGTCGGGAGACAGGCTTATCCTCCTTGATGAGAAGGGAAAGCGCTTTACATCTGTCTCTTGGGCGGAACATCTCGCAAAGATGATTGACACAGGATGCAAGAGCATAGTGTTTGTCATAGGCGGTGCCTACGGTTTCAGCAGCAAGGTAAGAGATGCGGCTTCGGAAATGCTGTCCCTCTCCGACATGACATTCTCCCACCAGATCATCCGCCTCTTTTTTGTGGAACAGCTCTACAGAGCCATGACCATCATAAAGGGCGAGCCCTATCACAACGAATAGCAGTAATACCATGAAGGCCGGAGTCAGACATATATCCCGATTTCTGAAGGAAAACAGAATATCCATATTCTGGGCCTTGGCACTATGCTGTTTCTTCCTCTCATTTCTACACATTGAACCTGTCTCCTCCATCAAGCGGACAGACCGCATAGAGAGAATGCTGCACAAGCGGGAGAATGTACTTCAGAGATATGTCGACCGCGCATTCGGGATACCCGCCGACCAGTGGATGAAGTTTGAGGATTTTCCTGACGATTTAGTTCTGTACCGCTACGTCGACGGTGTACTCCAGAGCTGGGCCAACACATTCCCTATCAGCAATGACGGAATAGGGATAAGCCAGCCCTGGTACCGGATTCATGACCTGCGCAACAGGAACATATTCAACATACCGCTGGCATTCTTGGACTCATCCACCCAGTTCATCAACCTCGGCCCCTCGTGGTACGTAGTAAAAATCTACCGGCAGGGCAATATCGAGGTGATAGCCGCCATCGAGGTGATGCAGCAGTACTCATCCGAGAACTCAGTCCTGCGCAACTCCTGCAACCGCAACATAGGGCTGAGCGACCGTTACACCACAGTTCCCCCTTTTGTGAACGACATCAACGTGGTATACACTTCAGACGGAACCCCGGCTTTCTCCGTCCTCCGCAACGAAATGATGACAGACAGCAACCACCGGACAGCGGGCATGAGGTGGGCCGCCATGCTGTTTGCCCTCATGGCCATCCTGACTTTCCAGAAGCAGTACAGAAGCCTCGTCTCGCTGTACTTCACGTTAGGCGGCATATTCATCATGCAGATCTGTTCTTTCATGATGATCCAGGACGTACCGGTAGACGCCCGTATGTTCTCCCCAATGCTCTATGCTGACGGCAACTTCAACTCGTTCGGAGCCCTGATGATCTTCCATATCTTCATCCTGCTCTACTGTATAGCCACATACAATTCGAGGAAGAATATCTTCAAGGATCTCTGGAACTCCCGCCCGGCAGCACGCAGGCTGAAGACTGCAGCCATCGGAATAGCCATCATCGGCATATTCATCTACATCCACAGTACATTCAGGTCCTTGATTCTCAACTCGAGCATCAATTTTGACCTTTTTCAGATCAGCAGCATCTCGATCTATACAGTCATCACGTTTTTCATCTACGGACTGCTGTTCCTATCCATCCTCCTGCTGCTCAACATACTCATTCCGACTGTCAGCAGACATTACAGACTCAAGCGCAAAAGGCACTCCAAACGTCTGATTCTCGGATATGTACTTGGCACATCTGTCTATATCACAGCATGTGTGGGCATATTCAGCTTCCAGAAAGAATGCGAGAACATCAGGGTTCTCACCGGAAGGCTGGCCATAGAGCGCGACCTGTCCTTAGAGATGCAGCTCCAGTCCATAGAGAAGAGCATCATCTCCGACCCCCTTGTACGCCGCCTAACAGGAAACCCGGAGTATGAGAACATCATCCTCAACAGACTTGCGGAACGATACTTCTTCAATATTCTTCCCGAATATGATATCCGCCTTGCTGTCTGCAGCCGCTACCAGAGCATCATCACTGAGAACTACTCGGAGCCCGTCAACTGCTTTGCCTACTATAAGGACATCATAGACAGTTACGGAGTAAAGCTCTCTGAAGGCTCAGCCTTCTACTATCTGGACTATTTCCGAAACAATATCAGCTACCTCGGTGCATTCAGCATCCTGCGTGGCGGTATGCGGTACGACCTCTATTTAGAGATCAATTCCAAGAGCAGTTCCGACAATATCGGCTATCCGTCATCGCTTTTGGACAACATCAATCCGGCTGCATATACGGTCCACTACCCATACTCGCTCGCCAAGTACCACAACGGACGTCTCACCAGCCATCAGGGCCGCTACAACTTCCCGGTATCGATAAACGTCTACAGCTTCGAAGAAGGTTTCTCGCATTACTTCATCGACGAGACTGTCATCTTCATCAACAAACTGCCCGGAACCAACATGATTACTGTCAGCCGCCCGGCCCGGGGAATATTTCCGACACTCATTTCCTTCTCATACGTCCTGCTGACTTTCGCCCTGCTGCTTATAGCACTGCCGAGACTCTTCCGCAAGCGCAACCGCGAATCCCTGTTCAGGCCCAAGCGCTCATTCCGCATAAAGATGACGGTCCTGCTCACGGCCTCAATGGTCGGTGCCCTGATTCTCATGGCCATAGGCAGTGTCGTCCTAATTGTCCGATATATCAACGGAAACAACAACCGGATGATGGAAGAGACCCTGATCTCAGTCCAGAACACCCTCAACAAGATGACCCGCACCACAGAGAATTACGATGAGCTCAATACTGCGGAGGTATTTACAGCCATGACCGCCGTTTCGCAGAGCTCACAGGTGGACATCAACCTGTTCGACCCCACCGGCAGACTTATCAGGACTACAAAGCCGGAAGTATTCAACGAATACTTGGTCAGCTCGCGCATGAATCCCGAAGCCTACTATGAGCTGGTCTACAACAAACGGATGCAGGTCATTCAGGAAGAAAGTATCTCCACCCTCACCTACTATTCGCTCTATACGCCCATCTACAATGAGAAAGGCGTATTGCTGGCCGTCGCCAACATTCCGTTCTTTATCAACGACAACACTTTCGAATACGATGCGACCCCCATCATCGCAGCCATTGTCAACCTCTACCTCATACTCATCATCGCGGCTCTTTTCGTAGGCATCACCATGTCCAACTCCATCACCAAGCCGCTAAAGGAGATCAGCCGCAACATGCAGGCCATGGACATATCGCATAAAGTAGAGCACATCAACTACAAGGCGGATGACGAACTGGGTCTGTTAGTAAGGACATACAACCAGATGATAGACGACCTCGACCGAAGCACCAAGGAACTGGCGCAGAGCGAGCGTGAACAGGCGTGGAGAGAGATGGCGCGGCAGATAGCCCACGAGATCAAGAATCCGCTCACTCCTATGAAACTCAGCATCCAGCATCTGATACGTCTGAAGAGACAAGGAGTCCCGGACTGGCAGAACCGTTTCGAGGCCTTGGCCACATCGCTGATTGAACAGATAGACATCCTGTCCAACACCGCCAGCGAGTTCTCCAGCTTCGCCAAGTTCTACAACGAGGAGGTATCTGAAGTCAATTTAGTAGAAATCCTCTCCGAGCAACGGGTGCTCTTCGACAACTACGACCACATCAGCATGACTTTCCACAGCACTATAGACAAAGCCGTTATTCTTGCACGCAAGAGTCAGATTACCAGAGCATTTGCAAACTTAATCACAAATGCCATACAGGCCGTGGAGGGTCTTGAGCACGGAGAAATCGCCGTATCGCTGAAGATGACCCCGGGATACTACGTCGCGGACATTGAGGACAACGGCAGCGGCGTATCGGAAGAGAACCTCGGAAAGCTGTTCAGACCCAACTTCACGACCAAGACACGCGGCTCCGGTTTAGGACTGGCTATATGCAAGAATATTGTCACCCAGAGCCACGGAGACATTTACTACAAACAATCGCAGGAGCTCGGCGGTGCGGACTTCACTGTCGTCCTGCCCATGTACACTGAAGTACCCGAAGACTATACATAAACCTAAAACAACCTAACGACAAGCACTATGCTGATAACACTCATCATTCTCGCCGTCTCCGCCGCATTTTTCATATCGGGAAAAGTCCGGTCTGACATCGTAGCGCTGTGTGCGCTGATAGCCCTGCTGCTGTCCCATATCCTCACTCCCGCTGAAGCCCTGTCTGGATTCTCCAACTCTGTGGTCATCATGATGGTCGGCCTGTTCATAGTCGGAGGAGCCATTTTCCAGACCGGCCTTGCCAAGATGATCAGTTCCAAACTGCTCAAGCTGGCCGGAAAGAGCGAGCTGAAGCTCTTCCTGCTGGTGATGTTAGTAACATCCGCCATCGGCGCGTTCGTAAGCAATACAGGAACGGTAGCTCTTATGCTGCCGATAGTGGTAAGTATGGCCGCCAATGCAGGCATGAATTCCGGACGTTTTCTCATGCCCTTAGCATTTGCCAGCAGTATGGGCGGCATGATGACACTGATCGGAACCCCGCCCAACCTCGTAATTCAGGATGCCCTCACAGGGGCCGGGTACGAGCCGCTCTCATTCTTCTCTTTCCTTCCCGTAGGACTCATCTGCGTAGCAGTAGGAATCATCGTACTCCTGCCGCTGACCAAGTTATTCCTGTCGGACAAAGGCCGAAAAGACGAAAAAAGCGCTACCGGAAAATCCCTGAGCGAGTTAGTAAAGGAATACGGACTCACTGACAATCTCTTCCGCCTCAGAGCTGCTTCCGGGTCATCTGTATCCGGGAAGACGGTAGTGGACCTGGACCTGCGCAACCGCTATGGACTCAATCTCATGGAGGTACGCCGCGGAGAAGGCTCACAGCACCGCTTCCTCAAGACTGTAACCCAGAAATTAGCCTCATCCGACACGGTATTCGAGGAAGGAGACGTTCTCTATGTCTCCGGAAACGTCAACTCGGTAAGCCAGTTCGCTGAAGACTTCTCATTGGAGATGATGGACGGACACAGCGTTGAGTCCACATCGGCTGCCGCACAAGGCAATTCTTTGGATTTCTACGACATCGGCATAGCCGAGATAGTCCTCATGCCCTCTTCCGGCATCATCAACCGCACAGTCAAGGATGCCGGATTCAGGGACAAATTCAATGTCAATGTCTTAGGCATCAGACGTAAAAAAGAGTACATCCTGAATGACCTCGGCAAAGAGAAGCTCCACGGGGGAGACGTACTGTTAGTGCAGGGAGCGTGGGATGATATCGGGCGGCTGAGCCGTGAGGAAGCCGACTGGGTAGTACTCGGACAGCCGATGGAGCAGGCTGCAAAAGTAACACTGGACTACAAAGCTCCTGTCGCCGGCCTCATAATGGTGATGATGATAGCCATGATGGTGTTCGATTTTATTCGAGTAGAGCCGGTCACCGCCGTACTCATAGCCGCCGTACTCATGGTGCTGACAGGATGCCTGCGCAATGTAGAGGCCGCGTACAAGACCATCAACTGGGAGACGATAGTGCTGTTTGCAGCCATGCTGCCCATGTCCTTGGCATTGGAGAAAACAGGTGTCTCTGAACTCATTTCCGGGTCCCTTGTCAGCAGTTTAGGTTCCTATGGACCGCTCGCGCTGATGGCCGGAATATATTTTACGACATCGCTGCTGACCATGTTCATCAGCAACACCGTAACCGCAGTACTGATGGCTCCCATCGCACTCCAGAGCGCCGTCCAGATCGGCATCAGCCCTGTTCCTCTGCTGTTCGGAGTCACCGTAGCTGCCAGCATGTGCTTTGCCTCGCCGTTCTCAACCCCGCCCAACGCCCTCGTCATGCCGGTCGGTCAGTACACTTTCATGGACTATATCAAAGTAGGTCTGCCGCTTCAGATCATAATGGGCATAGTCATGGTCCTGGTCCTGCCGCTGCTATTCCCTTTCTGATCAGTTAGGCAGTGCGAACATCATCACGTCGTCCTTGGTAATACGTGCGTTGGAGAGTATCAGCAGACGCTCCACGACGTTGCGCAGCTCGCGGATGTTGCCGCTCCAGGCGTGGTTGCAGAGTTCCCCGACAGCGTCAGCGTCTATCTCCTTGACCGGCTTGCCGGACTCCTGGCATATCTGCTTGATGAAATGGTCGATAAGCATCGGAATGTCTTCCCTTCTCTCAGCCAATGAAGGCACGCGGATGACGATGACGCTTATCCGGTGGTAGAGGTCCTCGCGGAAGTTGCCTTTCTCGATTTCCTCCTTCAGATTCTTGTTGGTGGCAGCCACGACTCTGACGTTCACGGTGATGTCCTTGTCACCGCCGACCTTGGTCAGCTTGTTCTCCTGCAGCACGCGGAGGACCTTGGCCTGGGCCGCGAGGGACATGTCGCCTATCTCGTCGAGGAAGAGGGTACCGCCGTCGGCCTGCTCGAACTTGCCCTTATGCTGTTTCTGAGCCCCGGTGAAGGCGCCCTTCTCGTGGCCGAAGAGCTCGCTCTCTATCAGCTCGCTGGGGATAGCCGCGCAGTTGACCTCGATGAAAGGCATCGATGCCCTGTCGCTCTTCTCGTGCAGCCATCTGGCCACTAACTCCTTACCGGTACCGTTGGCACCTGTGATGAGCACTCTGGCGTCGGTAGGGGCCACCCGGTCGATCATATTCTTGATGCGGACGATTGCCGGTGACTCGCCGATAATCTCCTGCACCCCGCCGACCTTCTTCTTGAGGATCTTAGTCTCGCGGACGAGGGAGCCCTTGTCCGTAGCATTTTTCAGAGTGATGAGAATCCTATTGAGATCAAGGGGTTTCTGGATAAAATCGAATGCCCCTTTCTTAATACATTCCACTGCCGTATCTATCGAGCCGTGTCCCGAGATCATCACCACCGGAGTCTCGTTTCCGCCCTCGACTAACTTGTCCAAAACCTCCACTCCGTCCATCCCCGGCATCTTGATGTCGCAGAATATCACGTCGAAAGTAGTTGCCGCCGCGGCATCCAATCCGGACGCACCGTCCTCTGCCAGCGTTATCTGATGTCCCTCGAACTCGAGAATTTCCTTGAGAGTGTTGCGGATGCTCCGCTCGTCGTCTATGATAAGTACTTTCATTGCATTTCAGATTTTCAAGGAGACAAATATACAACTTTAATGCCGGAATTCCGGCAGTTTCCGTATCTTTGGCAGTTATTCGAGTTATGGAACAGTTTATAGTATCAGCCAGGAAATACAGGCCCGACACTTTCGAGTCACTCATCGGCCAGGAAAACATCGCCAGGACCCTCAAGAACTCCATCATCAGGGGACAGCTCGCCCACGCCTACCTCTTCTGCGGACCTCGCGGAGTGGGCAAGACCACCACAGCCAGGATTTTCGCCAAGTCCATCAACTGCCTCAACCCCGGCCCCGACATGGAGCCCTGCGGCAAGTGCGAGTCCTGTCTGTCCTTCGCCGAGGGCCGCTCCTACTGCATCCATGAACTCGACGCGGCCTCCAACAACTCCGTGGACGACATCCGCAACCTCACCGACATGGTCCGCATCCCGCCCCAGGTCGGCAAGTACAGCGTCTACATCATCGACGAGGTACACATGCTCTCGTCAGCGGCTTTCAACGCCTTCCTCAAGACCCTCGAGGAGCCGCCCGCACACGCCATCTTCATACTGGCCACCACCGAGAAACACAAGATCCTTCCGACCATTCTCTCCCGCTGCCAGACCTTCGACTTCAACCGCATCAGCATCCCCGACATCGTGCGCAACCTCACGGACATCGCCTCCAAGGAAGGCATCACCATAGACAATGAAAGCCTGCACGTCATCGCCGTCAAGGCCGACGGAGCCATGAGAGACGCCCTCACCATATTTGACCAGATAGTGGCCTTCTGCGGGAAAGAAGTCCGCTACGAGGACGTCATCCGCGACCTCAACGTGCTGGACTACGAATATTATTTCAAAATAATCGACAACTCTCTCTCGGGGGACTACACCTCCTCCCTCCTGCTCTTCGACGAAATCCTTTCCAAGGGGTTCAATGCCCTCTACTTCGTATCGGGCCTGAGCTCCCACCTCCGGGACCTGCTGGTATGCAAGAGTTCCAATGGGTCAGCACTGCTGTCGCTGCCTCCATCCCTCATTGAGCGGTACCGGGAACAGGCGGACCGGTGCTCAGTCCAGTTCATTTTCTCATCGCTCAATATTACAATGTCATGCGAGGCGTCCTACCGTCAGAGCGGCAACCAGCGGCTGCTCATCGAGTTTGCCCTCATGCGTCTGGCCGAGAAAGCCGCTGTACCCGAACAGACTCCACAGCCGGTTAAGCCCTCCCAAGCTCAGCCGCAGCCACAGCCACAGCCGCAGCCACAGCCACAGCCGCAGCCGCAACCGCAGCCGCAACCGCAGCCGCAGCAATCTCCCGCCAAGCTCCCAGGACTATCCCTCAAGAGCCTCATCTCCAAGGCAGAAAAACAGGAAGCCTCCGGTGCCGCAGGTGACACCGCCGCCCTGACAGACGAGCCCCTGACATTTGAATCAATGATGAACGCATGGCAGACATTGGCAGAGGGCGAGAGAACATCCGGCCGCAGCTCACTTGCCACAGCGATGCTTCACCATAGTCCCGGCATAGATATTGATACAGCCGTATTGACCTTCTTTGTGAGCAACAGTGCCCAACAGGAATGGATAAAGGAGAAAGCCCTGTCAAGAATGGAAGCGGCATTACGGAAAGCACTGCACAACAGCAAGATAAAAATAGAAGTCCAGATATACGAATCCGCAGGCGGACAGAAAACCTCCGTGCCCTATATGCCGGAGGACAAAGCCAAGTTCTTAGTATCCAAGCAGCCTGAATTAGGCGAGATGGTCAAGGACCTCGGACTGGACGTAAAATAATCAGAATACTTCCGACAATGAAACTATACAGCGAGAACTTAGTAAAGAAATACGGGACCCGTACGGTCGTCAAAGGCGTGTCCATCAACGTCGAACAAGGCGAAATCGTGGGTCTGCTCGGTCCCAACGGTGCTGGAAAGACTACCAGTTTCTACATGATAACAGGCCTTATCAAGCCCAACGACGGACACATCTTCCTTGACGACGAGGAGATCACCGACCTTCCGATGTACCGCCGCGCCCAGAAAGGATTGGGGTATCTGGCACAGGAGGCCTCTGTCTTCCGCAAGATGTCCGTCGAGAACAATATCATGTCCGTAATGGAGTTCTCTAAGTTCTCCAAAAAGGAAAGACGCGAGCGCTTAGAGTCCCTCATCGACGAGTTCGGACTCGCAAAGGTACGCAAGAGCTACGGAATCCAGCTGTCCGGAGGTGAGAGACGCCGCTGCGAGATAGCCCGCGCACTGGCCATCGACCCGAAGTTTATCCTGCTTGACGAACCGTTCGCCGGCGTCGACCCCATAGCGGTAGAGGATATCCAGCACATCATAGCAAAACTCAAGACCAAGAATATCGGCATCATAATCACCGACCACAACGTCCACGAGACCCTGGCCATCACCGACCGCGCCTATCTCCTCTACGAGGGAAGTATCCTCGAGAGCGGTACTGCCGAGGATCTCGCCTCCAATCCGGAAGTCCGCAAGAAATACCTCGGCCAGAACTTTGAGCTGCGCAAGGCTGTGCTGAGACCGCGTGATTAGATAGAGGCCGCCACCTTCTCTAGCTGCCAGCGGGTCGTAGAAGTAGCCCCGCATATACCGACGATATCGTCCGGACGGAAGATTCCTGCAGGAAGCTCGTCCGCACTCTCGATTTTATAGGAACGAGGATTGACCGAACGACAGAGCTCGAAGAGGACTTTGCCGTTGGAGCTTTCGCGGCCGCATACGAACACTACCACAGTACATGTTGCGGCAAACTCCCGCAGGGCACGGTGACGTGACGACACATGCCGGCAGATGGTATCGAACACCTCTACGTCTGGATTATCTTTCCGCAGCTTGGCTGCCAGCGCGGCAAACTCCTCGGGGTCCTTGGTTGTCTGCGAGAAGAGAGCCAGCGGATGAGCCGGACTGATGGCTCCGGACGAGAGCTTTTCCTCAAGATCGGCCATGCTCTCCACCACGACGGCATGTCCCTCAGTCTGACCTACCAGACCGTTGACCTCAGCATGCCCACGCTTGCCGAAAATCAGGACAGTACCTCCTACAGGGGACAGTTCCGCATATTTTGCCGCTATCTTGCGCTGGAGGGCGAGTACTACTGGACAAGTACAGTCTATCAGGGAGACCCCCGCCTCTTTAGCCAGCTCATAAGTGGAGGGCGGCTCACCGTGAGCCCTGATCAGGACAGTGGAGCCGCGGAGACCCGGCAGATCCGCATATCCGACTGTACGGAGACCGAGAGCTGCCAGACGCTGAATCTCCGCATCATTGTGAACTATAGCTCCGAGAGAGAAGAGCTCTGAATGATCAGCGAGATAACTCTCTGCTGTGGAAATGGCACGGCCTACCCCGTTGCAGCAGCCCGAGCCCGAGTCTATCAATATCCGCATAGATGCCTCCGTTTCAATAAATCCTTAAACCACAGCACCTGTTCCCCGACCGTCATGTCACTGTTGTCTAACAGGACTGCGTCATCAGCCTTGGTCAGAGGAGCCGTCTGCCGGTGCTCGTCGATATAGTCCCGCTCCCTGATATTGTTCAGAACCTCCTCATACGGGGTATCCTGACCTTTGGAGCGCATCTCCTCATACCTGCGCCGTGCCCGGACCTCCGGACTTGCCGTCATGAATATCTTCAGCTCAGCGTCCGGGAACACAGCCGTACCGATATCACGTCCGTCCATGACCACTCCTCTGCGGGAACCTATCTCCCTCAGACGGCGGTCCACATATTCGCGGACCACAGGCAGCGCAGCTATATGGCTGACCACTTTAGATATCTCTATCGTCCTGATCTGCTGCTCCACATTCTCCCCGTTCAGCCACGTCTCACTGGCCCCTCCGTCCCCGGAAGTACGGAACGAGATATCCGGCTGAGGGTTGAGGGAAAGAGTTTTTCCAAGACTGTCCGCGTCTATGGTATTATTTTTGGAGACAAACCCGTGTCTGACGGCAAGCAGGGCTACAGCCCTGTACATGGCTCCTGTATCTATGTAGATATAGCCCAACTCTTTCGCTATAGCTTTGGCGAATGTGCTCTTGCCCGTGGAAGAGTGACCGTCGATGGCTATTATGATAGGTGATGTCATAGTACAAATGTAAACATATTTATCTAATTTTGCAGAAATTTAATTCGAGTCCGAAATGAAAAAGACAATTGCAGTCCTGACGGCACTGACCGCGGCCTTTACCATGGCCGCCCAGGACAACAACCGCGTAGACATGGAGATAAAACAGTTCGAGGAGCAGAAAGTAGACTCAGGCAGAGAATACTACAGAGACATCCCTGCCAGAATGACCAAAGTCGTCATCGCTTCCGACAACTCCATGACCGACCTCATCTTCAAAGACGCCGTGGAACAGAGCTGGAACATCTCCCCTTTCGAATTCTGCAGCTACGAGGAATTCGACCGCATCAAGTCAGACACCAACTACTATTTTCTCATGCGCATCGACAAGATGCACCGCAGCGAGAGCGATCCCGTAATGGAGTTTGTATGCTTCCTCAAAGGCAACGGGAAGGCTGAGGGCGACAATATTTCCGCAATGCCCGAGCTTATTGCCCTGCCCCTCTTCCCCGAGAACGACAACAGCGACCGCATCTATTCCTACCTGCCGGCCTACATGAATATCATACAGAACTATATCCAGAAAATAGTAGACGGACGTATCTATCCCTCAAAGAAGGGCGCTGTCTACCTCGGGACACCGGAGAAGACCAGAAACACCCGGGTACTTTTCCGCAAAGGTGACTTAGCATACGAGCCGGCGATGCAGGAGTTTGAGAAGATGTTCCGCGGCAGAGCCTCTCAGGTAACTCAGGATGAAATAGACGCAGCCATGGAGAGCGCGGCTCCCTCCACCCTTGTATCACTTGTCGTCGCTCCGGAAGAAATATCGAGGAGGGCATTCTGCTACAAGATGATAATAAGTGCGGACACTTATGAGCTTTACTACTTCCGCAAGCACAGGCTCACTCCCAAGAACGGACCTGGCTTCCTGAAATCCGACCTCAAGCGCATATCCAAGCTCATAACTCCAGAATTTGCGCTCAACGCCTTCGTTGTCAAGCAAAAAGAGAAATGAAATTTGCCTTCAAGCGAAGCCTCTCCCCTGTAGCCTACTGCGCCATCCATATAAAGACCGGCACCCGCTATGAGGATGCCGGCAAGGGCGGTCTGGCGCACTTCACCGAGCATCTGCTGTTCAAGGGAACAGAGACCAGAAGTGCAAATACAGTCAACTCCTACATCGAAAAGCTCGGAGGAGAACTGAACGCCTACACCACCAAGGAAGAGACCGTCATCCATGCGACCGTTCTCAAGGAGGATCTCCGCAGGGCAGTAGACCTGCTCATGGACATAGCGTTCAGGTGTACTTTCCCCGAGAAGGAGATCGAGAAAGAAAGGGGCGTAGTACTGGAGGAGATCAATACATACAAGGACTCTCCGTCAGAGCAGATCTACGATGACTTCGAGGAGCTCATGTTCGAAGGCACCCCTCTGTCCATGCCGGTTCTCGGAAAGGCGAAATATCTGCGCAAGGCAGACCGCAGCATAGTGGAAGGATACTACCGGGCCATGTTCAGGCAGGACAGGATGTATTTCACGGCAGTTGCGGACATGGAGGAGAAAAAGGTATTCGGGATGGTTCAAAAAGCGCTGTCGGTTTACTCTACTGACCCGTCTCCGGTTTTAGAGCTCTGTGGAGAAGAATCCGGGGACAATATCAAAGCGGAGGTCCCACCACTACTGCCGGCAGTCCCCCGGTTCCAACGCACTGCAGCGCGGCACAACCACCAGGCCCACTGCATCATAGGCGCCAGGGCCTACGCCGCATACGACAGTAGACGCACAGCACTGAGCCTTTTAGTAAACATACTCGGCGGCCCAGTGGCCAACTCTATGCTCAATCTCCTGCTCCGGGAACGCTACGGACTGGTCTACAGCGTAGATGCCTCATACGGGCTGTACTCCGACGCCGGAATCACCACTATCTATTTCGGCTGCGAAAAAAGCAATCTGAACCGATGCCTGAGCCTCACGGACAAAGTCCTCGCCTCCCTACGGGAGGAGCAGCTCTCCACCAGAACCCTCAGCTGGGCCAAGAAACAGCTGCTCGGACAGATGGCCATAGCCTCCGACAACGGCGAGGCACAGGTATTGGCTATGGGCAAGAGCCTTATGACATACGGCAGGGTCATCAGCAACGCCGAGACCGCCAGGCTTATCGAGAAAGTCACCGCAGAAGACATCCGCAGTGCGGCCGCAGAAGTATTTGACCCGGCCGGACTGTCAACCCTCATATACACATAGACATGGACCGCACCAAGCTCCGGGCCGCTCTGTCATTTATAGAAAGAGAGACTCATCTGAGAACCAAATCCTACCGCATGCTCTCCGACGGAATTCAGGGAGAGTTCCTTCAGGCGTTTTCCATGATGGTGAGGCCGTCCGCAGTCCTTGAGATAGGCACCTTCACCGGCTACGCTACCCTGTGCCTGTCTGCAGGGCTGCAGGCCGGAGGCCGGATAGACACCATCGAGAAAGACGATGAGATGACGGACATCTACACCCGTGCATTCGATATCGCCGGAGCCTCCGGTCAGATAACGGCATACAACGCTGATGCCCTCGAGGTAATACCTTCTTTGCCGGGGCCGTACGACATAGTCTACATAGACGCAGACAAGCGCCTCTACCACCGGTTCTACGACTTGGTCTTCGACAAAGTAAGACCGGGAGGCTACATCCTTGCCGACAATGTCCTATGGAGCGGCAAGACCGCCCTCGACACGCCTCCGGCCGACAGGCAGACAAGCGCCATCCTCGATTTCAACCACACGGTTGCGGGAGACCCGAGAGTAGAGCCAGTCATAATTCCTGTACGGGACGGCCTCGCCGTGATACATAAAAAAAGGGACTGAGCAGCTCGTGCCGCCTGTCCCTGTCTTGACAGCTTTTTCTTAGGTTAGTTTCAGTAAAACTTTTACTTCACACGCTCACCGTAACTGCGGTCCACAGTATTGACGCGGATCTTGTCTCCCTGATTGATGAACAGGGGAACCATAATCTCCGCACCTGTCTCCAATGTTGCTGCCTTAAGCGCGTTGCTCGATGCAGTATCTCCTTTTACGGCCGGCTCGGTATATGTGACTTCAAGTTCCACATAAGTGGGAAGCTCGCATGTAAGACATTTCTCCTCATCAGCGAGGAACATCATCTCCACATACTGTCCTTCCTTCATGAGGTCGGCGTTCTCGACCATCTCCTCAGGAATACTTACCTGCTCGTAAGTCTCAGTGTGCATGAAGTTATAGCCCATATCATCCTTGTAGAGGTAAGTATAGGGTCTTCTCTCGACACTGATGGGCTCTATCTTCTCACCTGCCGTGAATGTCCTGTCGAGGATCTTTCCGTTCTCCAAGTTACGGAGCTTGGTCTTCACAAAAGCGGGGCCTTTTCCGGGTTTTACATGCTGAAACCAGATTATGGACACTGGTTTTCCTTCATAATTGAAATACAGTCCGTTCTTAAAATCTGCTGTTGTTGCCATATAACATGAAAAATTGTGTGCAAATATAATAAATTTTTAAATGCAGTATTTCCTTGGATAAAATTATCGGTACAGGTGTGAGGCCGTCTTCCGGACTGCCTCCTTTGCAAGGGAGCGTGCGGCGGCCCGCTCCGACTCCTTCATACTCTCCTTGAAGGCGGGCATGTCGGCCTCTGCCAAAGGCTCTGCCGGAGGAGACTCCATCTTCAGAGGATTTATCGGAGTCCCGTTCTTCCAGATACGGAAGTCCAAGTGAGGCCCTGTAGAGTACCCGGTACTGCCGACATAGCCGATGACCTCTCCCTGACGCACACGGTCCCCCACTTTAAGTCCCTTGGCATAACGGGACAGATGCAGGTAGGCCGAAGTATAGACCGAATTGTGCTTGATCTTGACCATATTGCCTTCTGCCGTCTTAAAACCCTTGTAGACCACGACTCCGTCGCCTATGCTCATAACCTCCGTTCCGGAGGGGGCCGCGTAATCTATTCCCGTATGAGGACGCACCTTCCTGGTAATAGGATGGCGCCGGCTGTATGTGAATCCCGAGCTTATCCTGGTATAGCTCAACGGAGCACGGAGGAAGGCCTTTCGCATGCTCTCGCCCTTCTCGTTCCAGTAATAGTTGCCGGTGCCGTTGTCGAACCAGTATGACCTGTAGACATCTCCGCCGTGGCGGAATTCAGCATACAGGACTTTCTCCACATTGAGTATCTCCCCGTCGCAGACTGTCTTCTCATACACCGCCTTGAAAGAGTCCCCTTTCTGCAGGCCGAAGAAATCTATGCTCCAGGCATAGATATCGGCCAATGAGACAGCCAGCAGGGCCGGCGCCCCCGAGTCGATAATGTCCTGCCACAGCGAATATTCGATCTCTACTTCCACATAGTCCGTATCGACAGCGATATCCTTCTCATACACGTTGACAGAGAGGGAGTCAAGGAGAGAAAAGACGACATAGGAAGAATTGTCTTTCTCGTACACCACATAGGCAAGGGTATCAGGTTCACCGGGAGCATAATAGGCATGATAGTGATAGCCCACCTTGATCTGACGCATGTCGAATACTCCTTTGGACTTGGCGTCAAGCGCGTAGATATCGTTCTGGGAAGCTCCGAGGCGGGTCATGAGGGTCGAGAAAAACTCTCCCCTGCGGATATTTCCCTCCACTTTTCTGAACCGGGAGATAGGAATATTGTACTCATAGACCTCTGCGGCCGACAATGTGTCCTGCGCACAGGTATCTGCCGTCTCCGTACCATGCTCATGACGCAGCGCCTTCCTCTGCTCTCTCGCCATACGGCGCTCCTGCCGGAGCTCCAGCTTCTCCTCTTTCCGGAGTTCTCTGTCAGCCGCATCGGGCAGAGCTCTAAACGCAAAGATTATCGACAAGATTAAAAACTCTACAGCCAATGTTCCTATGACCCCGCAGACAATGCCTTTAAACAGTCTGTCGGACAATAACTTATCTTTCAGTTCAGGTAATTTCATGGAACAAAATTAAAAAAGATTTTCAAATTGTGGAAAAAATTGTAATAATGTGGAAAATTATGTAAAATTTTTGGTTACTTTTGCAGGAAATAACACCACGACAGGATGATAAAGTTCGTAGGAGAATACCGAGCAAAGACAGATGACAAGGGAAGATTAGTCTTTCCCTCTGCTTTCAAGGCCCTTATGGGCTCTGAAGGCCCCATGCGCCTCGTGGTGAAAAAAGACCTCTTCGCCCCCTGTCTGAACATCTACACCTACGAGGAATGGGAAAGGGAGTCGGAGGAAATCAAGTCCCGGCTCAACTTCTTCAACCGCGACCACGCAGCACTCTGGAGAGGATACATGAGCGGAAGAGCCATTGTGGAGCCTGACGGCAAGATCGGCCGCATATCCATTCCCCGCCAGATGCTCGACAGCATAGGCGTGGACAGGGAGGTGGTCTTTGCAGGCAACGACCACAAGATAGAGCTCTGGGCCCGCGGCACATTCGAGGAGTCACGTCTCTCGGAGGAGGAGTTCACCGCGTTGGCTGAAAAGATTTTAGGATGAGTACAGCATATCACATACCCGTAATGCTTCACGAGAGCGTGGACATCCTCGGGGTGAAGCCCGACGGAGTCTACGTCGACGCGACCCTCGGAGGAGGAGGTCACAGCCGCGCCATCCTCTCGCGCTTAGGCGCGGAAGGCCGCCTGATATGCTTCGACATGGACTCCGACGCGATAGCCAATGCCCCCGAAGACAGCCGCGTCACAGCCGTACGCAGCAACTTCCGTTTCATTCACAACTATGTCCGCTACCTCGGCCACTCATCCGGCGTAGACGGCATCATAGCTGACCTCGGCGTATCATCACATCAGTTTGACACTCCGGAAAGGGGATTCTCCTTCCGTTTCGACGCTGACATCGACATGAGGATGAACACCTCATCCGGGCAGAGCGCAGCCGATCTGCTGAACTCCTGCGACGAGCAGCGCCTCGCGGACATCCTCCGCATCTACGGGGAAGTGGAGAACAGCCGCAGGACCGCTGCCCTGATTTGTTCTGCCAGAGCAAAATCCCCCATCACCACCACCGCCGCCCTCAACGCGGCCGTAGCCCCCGTCCTTCCGGCAGCAGCCCCCCACAAGACCCTGGCCAAGATCTACCAGGCCCTGCGCATTGAGGTCAACGGAGAGATGCGCAGCCTCGAGCACCTGCTCAGAGGCATTCTCGCCTCCCTCAAGCCCGGAGGTACGGCCGCCGTCATCACCTATCACTCACTCGAAGACCGGATGGTAAAAAATTTTTTCCGTACAGGCAATATCGAAGGCAAGGACACCGCCGACCTTTATGGACGCAGGCGCAGCCCCTTCACAGTCATTACCCGAAAACCCGTCCTCCCCACTGAAGCCGAGGTAATGCAGAACACCAGGGCACGCAGCGCCAAGCTCCGGGCGGCATCAAGAAGCGAGTTATGAGAAAACGGATTATCGAGAACGTACTGGGAGGACAGATACTTGCAAAAAGCAGCTTTACAAGGCAGTGGAGGTTCATCCTCTACCTTTTCGCACTGGTCATACTCTACATCAGCATTCACTTCGGAATACGGAACACGATGCAGCGCATGACCCGCAACGAAGAGACACTGAGGAACCTGCGCTCGGAATATATGGGGAAATACACGCGTCTGTTGTACACCGGAAAGAGAGGAGAAATAGAGAAACTTCTGGAAAAGAGCTCAATAGACATCAAGGCCCCCGCCACCCCACCGACAAGAGTCAAAATGAAAGAGGACTGAGGATATGGAAAACAACGGCACAAATAAGATCTTCCTGAGATTCTTCTTCGTCTATGTCTTCTTCCTGCTCATGGGCATACTGGCGGTGGGAGGCATCATATCCGTCCAGTTCCTCAGCAAGGACAAGGTCACAGCCGAGGATATCTACAAAGAACAGGTACTGCTGCCGCTGAGAGGAAGCATACTCGCTTCAGACGGCAGTCCGCTGGCTGTATCGACTCCGGTGTTCGAGCTGCGCTGGGACTCCAAGGTCGTCCCTGACTCCATATTCAGCCGCGATGTAGACTCTCTTGCCCTCTGCCTCAACCGGATATTCAGAGACAAATCCAAATCCGCATGGCGCTCAGAGTTAGTCTCCGCACGCAGGAGCGGCAACAGATACAAGCTCATAGGCAGCCGCAAGGTGGATTTCGGAGAGCTTGAAGAGATCCGCAGCTTCCCCATCTTCAGGTTAGGCCAGTACACCGGAGGGCTGATCGTCAACCGGGACAGTGAGCGGATCAATCCCTACGGGCATCTGGCAAGCAGGACCGTAGGATATCTCAACGCTGACGGAGAAGGCACTGGGATAGAATACACTTACGACTACAGGCTCAGGGGAGAGAAGGGCGTTCAGACCGTTCACAGAATGCTCGGCAACGAATGGATTCCGGTCAACGGGGCTCCGGCCCGCCCGGCTGTCGACGGAGTGGACATCCGCACCACCATAGACGTACGCATACAGGAGGCCGCGGAGACAGAGCTCAGGGCACAGATAGCCATGAGCGATGTATTTGAAGGCGGCACTGCCGTGATAATGGACGTGAAGACCGGGGCCATCCGGGGTATCGCCAACATGTACAAACGGCGTGACGGCTCTTTCGACGAGTCCTACAACTACGCCGTAGCCCACGCCACCGAGCCCGGCTCGACACTCAAGCTCGCCGCCATGATAGCCATGATAGAGGACGGACACATCAGCCTCGACACTCCGGTAGACGGAGGCAACGGCGAATGGTACTACGGAGGCATAAAGATTACAGACACCCACCGTGGAGGATACGGCAAGATGACCGCCCTCGAAGCCTTTGAGAAATCCTCCAACATAGCCTTTGCAAAGATGATCACCGAATCCTACGGAGACGACCCGGCAGCCTACATCTCCCGCCTGCACAACATGAAGCTCGTCGAGAAGCTCAACCTCGACATCGAGGGAGAGGGTTATGCCTACATCCTGAGCCCCGACGACGCAGCGTGGTCCAACTCATCGCTCGCCAGCCTCGGCTACGGATATGCCCTGACTCTGACCCCCATGCACATCCTCACATTCTACAACGCCGTAGCCAACGGGGGCAGGATGATGCGTCCGTACTTCATCGAAGACTTCGAGAGAGACGGCATCTCCACAGAAAAATTCGGACCCTCAGTAGTCAGCGGCTCCATCTGTTCCCGGAGCACTCTCAACGCCGTCCGCACCGCCCTGCGCGGAGTAGTGACTGACGGGACAGCCAGAATATGCGATGACGAGCGGTACGCCATCGCCGGAAAGACCGGAACCGCCCGCGTGGCAATCAACGGCCGTTACGAGGACGAGAACGGTTACCGCCAGTATCAGGCCTCCTTCGCAGGATACTTCCCGGCGGATGACCCCAAGTACTCGTGCATCGTAGTGCTGTATACCGGAAAGACCAAGGGCAATTTCTACGGAGCGACATGGGCCGCGCCCGTATTCAAGCGCATTGCAGACAAGATCTACGCCTCGCACCCCGAGTGGAATCCTCCGCTTTACGCTGACGGCCTCATCCCTCCGGACAACCCCTCCATCGCCTCGGGCCTGGCAGGCCGCAACGGGATGCCGGTAGAGTATATGCCCATGAACTCGCGGCCGCACACCAAGGGAAAGGGATGGGTAAGGATAGACACCGGCCACGGGAGCGGGACCCCAGTGGTATCCGATATCGAAATAGACAGGGGAACAGTGCCTGACGTCTCGGAGATGGGACTGAAAGATGCGCTCTACCTGTTAGAGAATGAAGGATTCAGAGTGGTTTTCTCCGGAACAGGCAGGGTAAGCTCCCAGTCCCCGGCCGCCGGCACAGCCCTCGGACGCGGAGGCCTTATAACACTGACATTGAAATAACAGAAGAGATATGAGACTTGACTATATATTAGAAGGTATTGACACAGCCGGTATCCACGGAGACACCGGCATCGACATTACCGACATCACCACCGACTCACGCCAGTGCCGGCCGGGATGCCTGTTCATAGCCGTTCCAGGCTTCGAGAGCGACGGCCACTCCTACATCGGGAAAGCCATAGAGGCAGGCGCGTCCGCTGTCATGTACCAGCATCCTGAAGCGGCAGGAGAGATCATCGGTTCCGGAATCACAGCTGTCAGGGTCGGAGACACAAGAGGCGCCGTGCCTGATGCCGCCGGAAATTTTTTCGGTCACCCTTCCGCCGACATCAACCTGATAGGAGTGACCGGCACCAACGGGAAAACCACCATCGCCACCCTTCTCTACCGCCTTTTCTCCGGACTCGGCTACTGCTGCGGTCTGCTTTCCACCATTGCCAACTACGTATGCGGTGAGCGCTTCGAGACCACCAACACCACTCAGGACCCGATAACGCTGAACCGCCTCCTGAGACTCATGTGTGACCGCGGCTGCCAGTACTGCTTCATGGAAGTCAGCTCGCACGCCCTGCATCAGGGGAGAGTCAAAGGACTTAAATTCCGCGGAGCCGTATTCACAAACATCACTCACGACCACCTCGACTACCATAAGACCTTCAGCGAGTATATACGCTGTAAAAAGCTGCTCTTCGACTCACTTGACCGGAACGCCTTCGCCCTGATCAACTCGGACGACCGCAATGCCTCTGTCATGGTCCAGAACACAGCCGCGAGGGTATACCGCTACAGTGAAGGAAGTATGGCCGAGTTCAAGGTCCGGATAGTCGAACGGAGCATCGAGGGCTCGCTGCTCAACATCGACGGGACCGAAGTATGGACCCGGTTCATCGGAGACTACAACGCCCACAACATCTGCGCCGTCTACGCGACCGCTGTGCTGCTTGGCGCCGACAAAGAAGAGACCCTCAAGGAGATCAGCGCCATGGGTCCCGTACCCGGACGCATGGAATACATCCGGGGCCGCCGCGGCATCACCGCAGTGGTTGACTATGCTCATACTCCGGACGCACTCGAGAATGTGCTGAAAACCCTCCGTGAGCTCCGCGGCGGCTCCCAGCTCATCGCCGTCTTCGGCTGCGGCGGCAACCGTGACCGGACAAAACGTCCGGAGATGGCGGCCATAGGCACCCGCTACGCTGACCGGGCCGTCATAACATCCGACAACCCCCGCTTCGAGGACCCTGCCGCCATCATCGAGGATATGAAGAAAGGCATAGACGCCGAGGGAATGACCCGGACCATGTTCATAACCGACAGAAGGGAAGCCATCCGCACTGCCCTGATGACAGCCCCCGACGGAGCCATAGTTCTGGTCGCCGGCAAGGGGCACGAGGACTACCAGATAGTAAACGGAGTCAAATCCCACTTTGACGACAAGGAGATAATAAAAGAGACGCTGCTATGATATACCATCTTTTCGAACACCTTCGATATCTTGACTTCCCTGGCTCAGGACTGCTGCAGTACATATCAGTACGCTCGATTCTGGCCAGTGTAACCGCTATCGTGCTCATGCTGTGCTTCGGAAGCAAGGTCATCCGGATGCTCCAGAGGCTGCAGATAGGTGAAGAGATCCGCGACCTCGGCTTAGAGGGTCAGCTGGCAAAGAAAGGAACACCGACGATGGGAGGCGTAATGATTCTCGGATCGATACTGATAGCCGTCCTGCTCTTCGGAGACCTGACCAACATGTACATCCAGCTGCTGCTCGTCACCCTCGTATGGCTCGGTGCCTTAGGCTTCGCCGATGACTACATCAAAGTTTTCAAAAAGGACAAAGAGGGCATGTCCGGAAAATACAAGATTATCGGACAAGTCATCCTCGCCCTGGCCGTAGGTATCACTATATGCGTGCATGAGGACACTATAAGCACACTCACGACCATACCTTTCGTAAAGAACAACGAATTTGACTACGCCTGGCTGGCACCCGGAAGCGGCAAGATAAAAGAGCTGCTGCAGGTAGTCATCTACGTAGCCGTCATCATCTTTATCATCACGGCCATGTCCAACGCCACGAATCTGACTGACGGCATGGACGGTCTGGCCGCCGGCATCACCGCCATAGTCGGAGCCGCCCTCGGTGTTTTAGCCTATCTCTCCGGTAACGTTATCTACGCCGACTACCTCAACATCATGTACATCCCCGACTCCGGCGAGATCGTAGTCTACCTCTCGGCCTTAGTCGGAGCTCTGCTCGGCTTCCTGTGGTTCAACTCCTACCCCGCCCAGGTATTCATGGGAGACACCGGCAGCCTCGCCCTCGGAGGAATAATCGGGGTGGTCGCCGTACTCATCCGCAAGGAGCTGCTCATCCCCATCCTCTGCGGCATCTTCTTCGCAGAATCACTGTCCGTCATCTTCCAAAGACTGTACTTCAAATATACCAAGAAAAAATACGGGGAGGGCCGCCGCATATTCAAGATGGCCCCCCTGCACCACCACTTCCAGAAGGAAGGAGTACCCGCCCTGATCAGCAGACCGTCAAGGGCCATACCGGAGGCGAAAATCGTCATGCGCTTCTGGATTATAAGCATTATCCTCGCAATAGCAACAATCATCACACTCAAAATACGATAGCCATGAAAAGGATCGTAGCACTCGGAGGCGGTGAGAGCGGAGTCGGAGCAGCCGTCCTCGCAAAAGTCAAAGGCTTCGACGTTTTCCTGTCAGACAACGGCAGCATCCCTGAAGAAGGCAAGGCCCTGCTGCAGCAGTACGGCATACCCTTCGAGGAAGGCGGCCACACTATGGATAAAATCCTCAACGCGGCCGAAATCATCAAGAGCCCCGGGATTCCGGACTCAGCCCCAGTGGTCAGTGCGGCCGTCGGCGCCGGCATTCCCGTTATATCGGAGATAGAGTTCGCAGGCCGCTACGACAGGGCCAAGAAAATCTGCATCACCGGCAGCAACGGAAAGACCACCACTACCTCACTCATCTACTACATGCTGCGCAACGCCGGCATGAACGTAGGTCTCGGCGGCAATATAGGCAAGAGCTACGCGCTCCAGGTCGCCACCGAGGACTTCGACATCTATGTACTGGAGCTGAGCAGCTTCCAGCTCGACGGCATGTACGACTTCAAGGCCGACATAGCCATCATCCTCAACATCACCCCCGACCACCTCGACCGCTACGACCACAACATGCAGAACTACATCAAGGCCAAGTTCCGCATCACCCGCAACATGTCCGAAGAGGACTGCTTCATCTTCTGCGATGATGACAACGTCACAGTGGGGCACATCAAAGAGATTGTACTCAGGGCCAGAATGCTCCCCTTCTCAGAAAAACACGAGGTGTCTCAGGGCGCTTTCGAGGACGGAGGAAAGATCACCGTCCGCTACGACGGACAGGAACTTAGCGTTCCCACCGAAGAGCTGTCTCTCAAGGGCAAGCACAACATCTACAACTCCATGGCAGCCGCCATCACCGGAAAGATCATGAACATCACCAACGAGGTCATCCGACGGAGTCTCGCCACATTCCAGAACATCGAGCACCGCCTCGAGAGAGTCATGAAAGTACGCGGTGTCCTTTACATCAACGACTCCAAGGCCACCAACGTCAACTCCACCTGGTACGCCCTCGAGTGCATGAAGCACCCTGTGATATGGATTGCCGGAGGGACAGACAAAGGCAACGACTATACCGAGATAGAAGAGTTAGTAAGGGAAAAGGTAAAAGCCCTCATCTGTCTCGGGAAGGACAACAGGAAACTGCACGAGTTCTTCGGCCCCATCGTTCACACCGTCACCGACGCCTCCTCCGCAAAAGAGGCAGTCCAGAAAGCCTACGGACTCGCCTCAGACGGAGATGTAGTACTGCTCTCGCCCTGCTGCGCGAGCTTCGATCTCTTCAAGAATTATGAGGACCGCGGAAGACAGTTCAAGGAGGCTGTAAGGGAGCTGTAGGGATGACGGAGAAATTAAAAAATATGGGCAGGCTCCGAGGGGACCGGGTGATCTGGCTGATAATCCTGATTTTCGCCATGATCTCCCTCGCAGTGGTGTATTCAGCCACGAGCGCCCTCGCATACCGGTTCGACTCCACCCCGTTCAGCTTCATGATGGACCAGGCTGTATTCTACATCGCCGGTTTCGGAATTCTGTTGGTCTGCTACAGGATACCTATGGGATTCTACAGGTCCGTATCATATCTTGCCGTCCCGTTTGCAGTCATTCTGCTTCTGCTGCCCATATTCCAGCACGAGCTCCGCAGTTTCAGCGTTCTCGGAGTAGACATCCACCCTTCAGAGATTGCCAAGCTCGCCACAGTACTTTATCTCGCCCGCACCATTGAAGCCTCAAAATTGGACACCTTTAAGGAGTACGCCCTGAAAATACTCCTTCCGATAGGCACCGTATGTGCGCTGTGCATGCTCGGCAGTATGTCCGCCACACTGATTATCGGAACTCTGACATTAGTCATCCTGATCTGCTCAGGTGTCAAGCGGGAATTTATCCTGTGGAGCATCCCCATAGCCGCAGGTGCTGTCGCCATAGCATTTACCGTCAGCGTGCTTAGTGACGGAAAGGTATTCTCGCGCTTCGACACGTTCGGAGAGAGAATCGAGCGTCACTTTACCTCAGAAGACACCGAAGGCTTGTCCGCTGCCGAATTGGCAGAGCTGGAAGACAAGAACTTCCAGTCCGAACAGGCCCGTGAAGCCATCCAGCTCGGCGGAATCTTCGGCAGAGGGCCCGGAAACAGCATCAAGAGAGATATCCTGCCCAACGCCTACGACGACTACATCTATTCGATTATCGTCGAGGAATACGGCCTTTTCGGAGGTATCGCCGTAATCCTTCTCTACCTCTGGTTCTTCTACCGATGCCTGAAGATAGCCAGGGCCTGCACACGCAAGTTCTCCATAATCGCCGTTTCAGGCCTGTCCACACTCATCACCATGCAGGCGTTCCTGCACATCTTTGTAAACATCGGCATCCTGCCGGTCACGGGCCAGACCCTGCCTATGATCAGCCGCGGCGGAACTTCCCTGCTCATCATGAGCTGCGCCTTCGGCATCATCCTGTCCGTCAACAGGACTATAGAAATAAAAGACTTGAAACTTAAAACTGAAAAGGAGGAAACATTATGCAGCACAGAATCATAATCAGCGGAGGCGGTACAGGAGGACATATCTTCCCCGCCCTGTCCATAGCAGACGCTATCCGTAAGATCGAGCCAGAGGCCGACATACTCTTCGTGGGCGCGGAAGGCAAGATGGAGATGGAGCGGGTTCCTGCCGCAGGATACCGCATCATAGGACTGCCGGTAGCCGGGCTACAGCGGAGCCTCAGCGTTTCCAACCTCGCACTCCCGGCCAAAGTACTGAAAAGCCTGAATAAAGCCGGCAAGATTATCAAAGACTTCCGTCCCGATGCCGTTGTGGGCGTAGGCGGCTACGCCAGCGCACCCATGCTGTGGAAAGCGGCGTCCAAGGGCATACCCACCCTCATCCAGGAGCAGAACTCGTATGCCGGGCTGACCAACAAGATCCTCAGCCGCAGGGCGCACCGCATCTGCACGGCCTACCCCGGCATGGAGCGCTTCTTTCCCGCCTCAAAGATTATACTTACAGGCAACCCCATCCGGGAGTCCATACGTCCCTACACCCCCGAAGAGAAAGCCGAAGGCCAGCGGTTCTTCAGCCTCGACCCCTCTCTTCCCACTGTTCTCATAGTCGGAGGAAGCGGCGGATGCGGAACATTCAACACTGTCATGAGCACAGCCTGCACCGGAGGCGGCGCCTTCCCCTACCAGATTATCTGGCAGAGCGGCAAGGGATATGCCCGCCATACAGGAGAACTGTTCGCCCATCTTGGAGGAGTGAGCCAGAACTCCAACAACGTACGCATCTGGGGCAACATCCGTAACTGCGACTTCATCACCCGCATGGACCTTGCTTTCGCAGCATCCGACATCGTGGTGTCAAGGGCAGGCGCGGGAACCATCTCCGAACTCTGCGCCATAGGCAAGGCCGCTATATTTGTTCCCTCGCCCAACGTCGCCGAAGACCACCAGACGCACAACGCCATGGCCCTTGTAGATGCCGACGCAGCTGCTATGGTATGCGACAGCAGGGCTGCTACGGATCTCTTCCCCGCCATTTCGGAGCTGCTTGCAGACAAAGAAAGACGGGAACTGCTCGAAAACAACATCCTCAGGATGGCCCGGCCGGACGCATCCATGGATATAGCACGCGAAGTACTCCGGCTCACTGATAAAAAAACAAGAACATGAAGTCATACAATAATATCTACCTCATAGGCATCGGCGGGATCGGAATGAGCGCTGTAGCCCGCTGGTGCCGGCACGCAGGGTACACTGTATCCGGCTACGACAGGACCGCGTCGCCAGTGACGGACGCCTTAGAAAGCGAGGGCATACACGTACACTTCGAGGACAATGCGGAGATGATTCCGCCTTCACCCGGGGACACCCTTGTCATATACACCCCCGCCATACCGCATGACTTCGGGGAACTGAATTATGCGCGTTCCCGCGGATACAGGGTAATCAAGCGCTCAGAGGCCCTCGAAGAGATTACCGGCGGACACCGCTGCCTCGCTGTAGCCGGCACCCACGGAAAGACCTCCACCAGCACCATGCTGGCCCACATACTGACAGTATCCGGCGAAGGATGCACCGCATTTCTCGGCGGCATTTCCAGAAATTACGGATCCAACCTGTTGCTGTCGGACAGCGGCGTGATAGTCGCCGAGGCGGACGAGTTTGACCGCTCATTCCTCCGGCTGCATCCCGAAGGAGCTGTTGTGACAGCCATGGACGCCGACCACATGGACATTTACCGTGACATGGACGACCTTCGCGGAGCATTTATACAGTTCGGACGGCAATGCTCTGACATCCTCGTCGTCAGGAAGGGCCTCGAAGGCTATTTCCGCGATGCCGGCATCAGCGCGGAAGTCCGCACCTACGGTCCCGGAGGGGACTACTATGCCTCCGACATCGTGTCCGACGGACAAGGAAAAATGTTTTTCACCCTGAACACTCCCGACGGAAAGATAGAGCACTGCCATGCCGGAGTACCGGGAGAGGTGTATATTGAGAACGCCACGGCCGCGGCCGCATTGGCATTGATACACGGGACCCCGGCGGAAAGCGTCAGAGAAGGCATCGCCTCCTTCCGCGGGGTAGCACGCCGGTTTGACATCCGCTTCAATGCTCACGGACACACCTACATAGACGACTATGCCCACCATCCGGCCGAGTTAGCCGCGACTATAGCCTCCATCCGTCAGGTGTGGCCCGGCAGAAAGATTTTAGGAGTCTTCCAGCCCCATCTGTTTTCCAGGACAAGAGATTTTCACTTAGAATTTGCCCGGAGCCTCAGCAATTTGGACTCCCTGCTGCTGCTGCCGGTATATCCTGCCAGAGAGGAGCCAATACCCGGAGTCTCCTCCAGCATGATTTTCGAGCACGTCACACTGCAGGACAAGAGAATCATCCAGAAAAGAGAACTTCTGGAAGAAATTGCCTCACGCGACATCGACATCCTCGTCACATTCGGAGCGGGGGACATAGACAGAACAGTACAGCCTATCGAGAATCTCCTCAAGGAAAAATATGATTAAAAGAATCGTCACATACTGCCTCATCGCTTTTGCCGTCCTCCTTTTCTGCGGATATTTTGCGGCAGCCTCCTATCTTTCCGCACAGGGAAGGAAGGGAGAGCTGTGTACCGGCATCTCCGTCACCATACTCGACAGCGCGGCCAACCGCTTTGTATCCCCCGAAGAAATTCGGTCTATCATCCTTTCTTCCGACATCAATCCCGTAGGCAGGCCCAGGACCGAAACACAGCTGCATCTTATAGAAGAGCTGCTCGAGAGCCGGAGCGCCATACGCCTCAGCGACGCATCTGTGTCGATGGACGGCATCCTGAGAGTAAAAGTGACCCAGCGCAGGCCTGTTCTCAGGGTACAGACAGAGAAAGGGGCGTTCTATATTGACGACACAGGCTACATATTTCCTTGGGTAAACACCTTCACCTCCTACGTACCTGTAGTCTCCGGACATATTCCGGTCCGGCTCGAGGAAGGATACAGGGGGGTACCTGAAGGGGATGACCGCCAATGGGTGGAGCAGATCATATCCCTCGCCCAGTATCTCGACCGGCATCCTGTATGGAACGCCCAGATACAGCAGATAGACGTGGAGGGGAACGGTGATATCGTTTTCTACAATGCGATAGGCGACCAGAAGATAATTTTTGGTGCTATTGACGATATAGATTATAAATTTGCAAAACTCAGGACCTACTATCTCGAGATAGTCCCCGTCTACGGATGGGAACGGTACTCCGGTGTCAATCTCAAGTTCTCGGACCAGATAGTATGCACACTGAGGGATGACAACAAGGTTAAAAACAGTATAAGAATATGAGCAGCAGATATATTACAGCCTTAGACATAGGCACGTCCAAAGTCGCGGCCATCGTAGGTGAGAGAACAGCCACCGGCATAAAGATCATCGGCTACTGCGACGAGCCTCTACCCCAGGACGGAGTGCGCAGGGGTGAGATCATGAATATCAAGGGTGTGTTCACGGCGATAAAGCAGGCAATGGAAAAGGTCAGGAGTCAGGTCAACTCCCTCCCTGACACCGAGCACTACGGCATCCGGGATGTCTACGTCAACATCTCCGGACAGAGCCTCAGATGCCTGTCCGCCAACCTGCACAAGAACCGTCAGGACCCTGATTCCCTGATTACCGAAGAGGAGGTGGAATCCATGCTCGAGGAGATGTACCTGTCCAAAGTAGAGCCGACAGAGAAGATTCTCTATGTGGTGCCGCAATACTACAACGTGGACGAGTTCATCGGTGCCTCCGAAGCGGACGGCATGACCGGCAAGGAGATAGAGGGCGAGTACCGTCTCTTTATCGGCAGCTCAGGCACCATGAAAAAGTGCGAGCAGGCTGTCAGCATGGCCGGACTGCGTCCCCGAAGGTTCATTCTTTCCCCCATAGCAGCCGCCTCAGCCCTGCTCACCAATGACGAGAAAGAGCTCGGAACCGTACTTGTAGACATCGGGGCCGGTACCACCGACGTTCTCATCTACCAGGACAATATCATCCGCCACGCCGCCGTCATCCCCTTCGGAGGCAACTCCATATCCGAGGATATCAGGCAGATATGCAAGGTATCCCTCAAGAACGCCGAACTGATGAAGGTCCAGCACGGCTCCTGCATCAGCGAGTATGCCCCGGAGAACAAAATCATATCCATCAAGGGCAAGGACGGAATGACTGTCAAGGACGTACCGTTCAAGGTACTTCACTCGGCCATCGAAGCCCGCATGTGCGAGATACTCGCCACTGTACGCAGAATCGTAGACGAGTCCGGCTACGGCGACCGCATCAGCAGCGGAGCTGTCCTCACCGGCGGTTCGGTCAACCTCAACCACATACAGATTTTAGCCAAGAACATCCTCCGGATGGATGTCCGTTTAGGCTTCCCCGACAGCAACACCATCATAGGCAACTCCATAGACGACGTATTCCGTCCCGAAGCCTCCGTCGCAGCAGGCCTCATCATCAAAGGTTTCGAGTACGAGGACAGCACTGCGGCAGAGCAGGGCGACTACGGATTAGAGAACTCCGGACAGACAGAGCCCACCCTCTTCGACGGCCAGGAGGATGCTGCAGCACCTTCAGAGTCCGGCAACAAGGGCGGGCAACCCAAAAATACGCCCAGACCGCCAAAAGGCCCCAAACGGTCCTTAAGCGACATCATCGGAGACCTCTTCGGATCTTCCGACAATGAGGCATAACCCTTAAAAGCATGAGATTATGACAGATTTTGAACCTATACCCGAGGGCATACTCGACAACATGTCCACCATAAAGATTATCGGAGTCGGAGGAGGAGGCTGCAACGCCGTTACCCGACTCTTCAACGAAGGCATCAAGGACGTAGAATTTCTGCTCTGCAACACTGACAGGCAGGCCCTCATGGCATCCCCCGTACCCGACAAGATACAGCTCGGCTCGAACCTCACGCGGGGACTTGGAGCCGGCATGGACCCTGAGAAAGGGCGCAATGCCGCCATCGAGTCCATCGAGGAGATAAAAAAATACATCGGGGACAATATAAAAGTGGTATTCATCACCGCCGGCATGGGCGGAGGCACAGGGACGGGAGCTTCTCCTGTAATAGCCAAGACTGTCAAGGAGGCAGGCAAACTCACCATCGCCGTCGTCACGTATCCCCGCGACAATGACGGTCTCGAAGCGCTCCAGCGCGCCTACGAGGGTATCGAGGAGATGCGCAAGTACACTGATTCCATCATCATCGTAGACAACCAGAAGATGTACGACTTCTACGGTGACCTCGACATACAGTCCACCTACAAGAAGGCCGATGACGTCTTAGACACAGCCGTAAGAGGCATATCGGAGATTATCACCAGCACCGGTTTCGTCAACGTAGACCTGCAGGACGTCACTGTAGTCATGCGCAACAGCGGTATGGCACTCGTGGGAACCGGCAGGGCAAAAGGCGACAACAGGGCTATAGAAGCAGCGGAAAGGGCATTTACCTCCCCCCTGCTCAAGGACTTTGATCTCAATACGGCCAAGAACGTCCTCGTCAATGTCATGTACAACAGCAAATCCTCCATCCTTGGCTCCGAGGACACGATGATACTCGACTACGTCAGTGAATGCACAGGAGGAGGAGTGAGCAAGCTGAAGAGAGGACTTACCATAGACAACAGGCTCGAAGAAGGAGAGATCGCCGTCACTATTCTCGCCACCGGCTTCAAGGTCAACAACACTCCGCCATCCAGACGCCGCCACATGCGCAACAACGGAGACACCGTCGAACTCTCCGAAACAGCGGAAAGCGACGGTGTCATAACTCTCTCTCCAGGAAGCACGGAGGACCAGGAGGGCAGTATCCGGGAATTAGACACGGAGCATATCTTCACTTATTCCGCGGACTGTAATATTTCTGACTTGGAAAACGAGACAGCACTCGCCAGACGCGAGAGACTCAAAAAGCAACAGCAGGGGCAGTAGCAGCACTGTTCCTGCTGCTGTTACTTATTCCACTATCAGCATCGCATCGCCGTACATGCCGAACTGATAGCCTTCCTTCAAAGCTGTCGCATAGGCATTCATCACATTCTCATAACCTCCGAACGAGCAGGCGGACATGAGCATCGTGGAGTTCGGCAGATGGAAGTTGGTAATCACTGCATCGGGTATCGAGAATGCATAAGGAGGGAATATGAACTTATTTGTCCATCCGTCAAAGGGCTTGAGCTGCCGGGTAGTAGTCACGGGCGTCTCTATAGCCCTCACCACGGTCGCGCCCACTGCGAATATTTTATGACCGGCAGCCTTGGCGGCATTAACGGCATCTGCCGTCTCCTCCGGAATAATCATACGCTCGGAATCGATCTTGTGCTTTGACAGATCCTCCACATCCACATTGCGGAAATGTCCCAGTCCCATGTGGAGAGTTATGAAGCGGGCATCGACCCCCTTAATCTCCATACGCTTGAACACTTCACGGCTGAAGTGCAGTCCTGCTGCAGGAGACGCCACCGCTCCCTCGGCAGATGCATAGATGGTCTGGAAACGGTCCACATCAAAGGGTTCCGAATAGATGAAAGGACCGTTCTGCTTGAGAAGAGGCAGTCCGTCCCTCTCCCTCTGAGCCTGACGTGCTATGTACACATATTCCGGCACAGGTATCTCACCCATAGAGTAAAGTGTGGACTTGAACTCCTCATAAGACCCGTCGAAGAGAAATCTCAGAGTACGTCCGCGCGAAGTGGTATTGTCAATGACTTCGGCCACCAACGAATCATTCTCACCGAAATACAGCTTGTTGCCTATTCTTATCTTACGGGCCGGATCCACCAGAACATCCCAGAGTCTCTGGTCCTTGTTCAGTTCCCTGAGAAGGAATACGACTATCTCTGCCCCTGTCTTCTCCTTGTTGCCCTTGAGACGGGCAGGGAAGACCTTGGTATCATTGAAGACGAAAACATCGCCCTCATCGCAGTAGTTGATAATGTCCTTGAATATTTTATGCTCGATATCACCTGTCGACCTGTGCAGAACCAGCATCCTGCACTCATCCCTGTACTCGGAAGGATAGGGCGCGATATTCTTTCTGATATCTAAATCAAAACTAAATTGTGAAAGCTTCATACTATAATTAATACGCAGTTACCTGCCTAAAGTTTCAAAATCTTTCTGCAAATTCCGTGATTGTAAGAGCATTCTCGACACGGAACCCTCCGGACGCAGTCCTTTCTAAAGCGGAAAGATAGGCACCGCTGCCTACTGCCGTCCCGAGATCGCGTGCGAAGGCCCTAATATAAGTCCCCTTACTGCACTCTATGGCGACTTTCAGCACCGGAGCCCTGTACTCGATGATGCGTGTGCCGTAAATATGTATTCTGGCCGCCTTGAGAGTCACATCCTCTCCCTGACGCGCCATCTCATAAGCCCTTACACCGTCCACATACTTAGCCGAATACACCGGAGGCAGCTGCATCTGCTCCCCTTCCATTTCCTTCAGGGCCGCAGCTATGGCATCCTCCGTTACGTGTTCCCACGGATACGATGCATCCACCTCATGCTCCATGTCGAAAGACGGAGTCGTAGCACCGAATGTCACCTGAGCGACATACTCCTTGCGCTCTGCCTGAAGCGCCTCGGAGACTTTTGTAGCCTTGCCGACACACACCAGCAGCACTCCGGTAGCCAAAGGGTCAAGAGTCCCTGCATGTCCGACCTTGATATTGCCCTGATGATACAGTTTCTTGAGGGAGAACTTGATTTTGCGTACCGCATCCGCCGAAGTCCAGCGGTAGGGCTTGTCTATGACCATGACAAACCCGTCCGGATAAAGATCCGGAGCCAAGGATGTGCCGGCAGGGGTATTCCTGTCTATTACAGCGTACATTATCTGCAGGGGATTTTCTCTACTCTGCGCTGGTGGCGGCCACCTTCAAAAGAGCTTTCGAGAAATTTCCTGACTATCTTCTCTGCAAGCTCCACCGATATGAAACGGGCAGGAAGCGACAGGACATTGGCATCATTGTGCTGACGGGCCAGGGCTGCCAGTTCCTCATTCCAGCAGAGGGCGGCGCGTATCCCCTGATGCTTGTTCAGGGTCATGCTGATACCGTTGCCGGAACCGCAGAGAGCGACACCCAGCTCCACCTCCCCTTTCTCGACGCTTTCGGCTAAAGGATGGGCCACATCTGGATAGTCCATACTCTCGGGCGAGTGAGTTCCGAAATCCTTAACTTCATGGCCCATGGAGGCCAGATACTTCTTCAGGGCTTCTTTCATCTCGAAGCCGGCGTGGTCTGATGCAATTCCTAACAGCATAGCAACATTTGAATTTAACGGCCGCAAAATTAGAAAATTTGAGTATATTTGCAGACAAAATTTTAAGAAAATGAACAACAAAGGCAGGGTACTCGTTACAGGAGCCGCAGGATACATCGGCTCGCACACAGTCGTTGAACTGGTAAACGCCGGCTATGAGGTAGTCGGTGTGGACAATTTTTCCAACTCGTCTCCCGAAATGCTCAAGGGCATAGAGCAGATTACCGGCAAGCCGCTCCCCTTCATGGAGATAGACTGCAGCGACAAGGCACAGTTCGCAAAAGTCTTCGAGAAATATCCCGACATCGTAGCCGCCATTCATTTCGCAGCCCATAAAGCTGTAGGCGAAAGTGTCCAGCAGCCTATCAAGTACTTCGAGAACAATCTCCGTTCTCTCCTCTACCTCATCGACCTTTCCACCTGCGACGGACGTCAGCGCGGCATCGTATTCTCTTCATCCTGCACCGTATACGGAGAGCCCGATCCCGAGAACCTGCCCATCAGCGAGAACGCCCCGGTCAAGCCGGCGACCTCTCCCTACGGCCGCACCAAGCAGATGTGCGAGGAGATTCTCCGGGACTGCGTAACCGCTTATCCTTCCCTGAAAGTCATCGCTCTCAGATATTTCAACCCCATCGGAGCACATCCTTCCGCCCTTATCGGCGAGATGCCCATAGGCGTACCCCAGAATTTGGTTCCATACATCACTCAGACAGCAGCCGGCATCCGCAAGGAGCTCAAGATATTCGGAAACGACTACCCCACTCCTGACGGCACCTGCATCCGCGACTACATCTACGTAGTGGACTTGGCCAAGGCCCACGTAGCGGCTGTCAACAGAATGCTCGGAGTAAGCGACTCCGACCGCTATGAGATATTCAACCTCGGAACCGGCAACGGTCTGTCCGTCCTCGAGCTCGTGAACCACTTCATCTCGGCTACAGGAGCAAAACTGCCCTACAGCTTCGCCCCCCGCAGAGCCGGCGACATCATCAAGGTATGGGCAAACCCTGAGAAAGCCAACAAGGTCCTCGGCTGGAAAGCCGACACCCCCGTCGATGATGTTCTCCGTTCCGCATGGAAATGGGAGAAAAAGGTCAGAGGCATCTAACACCCGATGGCAGGCAGGCTCGAAAGGGACACTCTCGAACTGCTCACCAAGGAAGATGAGCGGTACCGTCTCAGACGCATGGGATTTTTCCGTGACGTCCGGGACGAGGCCGCTTTAGTCGCATCACAATTCCCGCCCGAAGAAGGAGAGGACTTCCATCAATGGAAGTCAAGATGCCTGAGAGAATATTACCGGTTCAAAGGATTCGGCATGTTCTGCCGGGAAAGACTGCTCAACCCCGAATTCGAGGGAACGGTAGAGTCCATCTTCAAGCGGCACCTCAGAAACATGTTTGAGACTTCGGAAAGGACCGATACCGACAAGTACCTCGCCCCTGACTCCGACACCGTCTCTTTCGCACTCGAGCCCGACTTGTTCCAGGAACTGTACACGCTCAATTTCTCCTCCATGCCGTCCTTCGGCAACACCGCCGAACTGGACCGTTTCTGCCATCAGATAACGTCAGCATCTTTTCCTGTCAAAGAGCCCGCGGTCGTAAAAGGCATGCAGGACAACAAGAATTTCTACTGGGAAAAGTTCTACCTCAAGCTAAAGCCCATCACTGCAGCCTTCTGCTACCAGATGTCCGGCATATCAGGAGAGAACAACACCCATGACATCTGGAGCGACACCTGCATATCGGTCAACAGCGCGGTCGTGGACCGCCGGATGAAGGAGCCGGTGACGGCCAAGGACATCATATCCTATTCCATCGGAGTCCTTAAAAACAAGAATAAGGAGATTGCCCGCAGCAGAGCCAAGTCTCCCGCAGACATCGATACCCTTCAGTATAAGCTCACTGCTGAGGATGAAGAGAAATATTTCAACAATCCGGTAACAAAACCTGAAAATTTTCCGTCACAAGAAAAAGGTCTTGCCAATTATATCGACTACACCGACAAAGACTCAGTGCAGGGGTACTTCATAGTCATATTATATAATAAGGAGCACCCGCTGCATGATATCTTGGTCAAAGGTTATGAGGACAAAGTGCAGAAGATGTTCGAGCACTACATAGACGGACTCTCCTACGAAGAGATCGTTGCCCGCCACAGCGGAGCGAAGGAGGGCCGTGAGCAGGTAAAGGAGTGCGCACGCCTCAGGCAGGAAATCAAGAGGCTCAAAAAAAGCCTCTATGACAGATACACCAAGATGCTTGAAGACTATAGATAAAAATGTTAAAAGGACATTTGGACATAAAGACCCTTTCAGATTACTTTCTGAACAGACTGTCACCACAAGAGGAGACAGAGGTTCAGGAGCATCTCTCCTCTTGTCCTGAATGCGCATCAGCCCTGAATGCCATGCGCCGGCTCAAAGAAGGATTCTTCGAAGATGACAGTGCCGCCCCCGCAAGACGTCCCGTACTTTTCCGGATAATGCGCTCCGGATGGACAAAGGCCGCAGCAGCAGTAATCATTGTCGCCGGTCTCGGAATCTTCACCTACGAGACAGTCCGGAACAGGGACAACGTCATAGAGCAGCATCAGATACAGCAAGGCCGGAGCCTCGAGAACCAGGTCTTCGCCATTGACACTTTCGACAAAGAAGACTCAATATACTACCGGGAGAAGTACGGTGATGATTTTTTAAATGTAGACAGTTTTTAGAAACGGGTAATTTCTTACCCGTTTTTTTATTTTTCCCCGTCATAGCGGGCAGATGCCTAACTTAGCCCATTATGGAATACGATGAAACTGTTTACGCCTGTGCTGTCAACAGGATTTTCAACTACAACTGCCGTGACGCAAGAGCCATAGCCGAGAGATTTCCGTCTCCGGGCGAGCTTTTCTCGCTTTCGGAACACGAGCTCAGGGAGCTCCTGCACGGCAACACTCACTACATAGACGCCGTCATGAACAGGTGCATCCTGAAAGAAGCGGACGAGGAAGTACGCTGGGCCAGGGCAAAGGGCATCAGCATCATCTATATACGGGACAGAGAATATCCACGGCGGCTGAAAGAGTGCCCGGATGCGCCCACTGTACTATTCTACAAGGGCAGTACCGGACTCAATCCGCAGAGGGCAGTAGCCGTCGTCGGCACCCGGAAGGCCACCTCATACGGAAGAATACAGTGCAGGAGGATTATTGAACACCTCGCGGGGCTCTCCATCAAGCCATTGATCATAAGCGGACTGGCCTACGGCATCGACATCACGGCCCACCTTGCCGCCATGGAATGCGGAATGGACACTGTCGCCGTACTGCCCACTGGCATGGACAGCATCTATCCTCCGCCCCACAGGCAGCATGCCGTAAGAATCATTGAACAGGGAGGACTCGTCACTGATTTTCCCAAAGGAGCTACCCCCATGCCGGTTACTTTTCTCAGACGCAACCGCATCATCGCCGGGATGTCAGACGCAGTTCTGCTCATCGAATCTGCCGAAAAAGGGGGCGGACTGATTACTGCGAGGACCGCCCTCTCCTATTCCAGGGACGTATTTGCCCTGCCCGGACGGATTACAGACACCTATTCCGCCGGATGTAACTCCCTCATCGCACAGAATACGGCTGCGATTATTTCATCTCCATCTTCCATAACAGACGCTATGGGCTGGAATGACGGCACTTACCTTAGCAGGAAAGAAAAATTGACGCAAATTTTTGAAAAAAGCGATTACATCCGACGGAATATTTTATTAGCTTTATCGGCTGATTCGGCCATTGACCGCGACACTCTTATCTGCAAAGCCGGAGCCGACCCTCAGGATGTACTTGCGAGCCTGACCGGAATGGAGATAGAGGGCATCGTCGGATCAGACATATACGGCAATTATATATTAAAGGTATAACAGGTTTCAGATGATAGACACCCATACCCATCTCTATGACGAGGCTTTCATAGACGATTTTGATCAGGCAGTGGAAAGAGCTGTCGGAGCCGGAGTCGAGCACATGATATTTCCCGGCATAGACTCCTCCGTCCATGAGAGGATGATGGAGTGCGCGGCACGTGTCCCCGACAGGATCAGCACGGCCGTAGGTCTTCATCCCACCTCCGTAGACGGAAACTGGAAGCGTGAGCTGGATTTCGTGGAGCGCTGTCTCGCAGAACAGAAGTGGACCGCAATCGGAGAGATAGGCCTTGACCGCCACTGGTCCGACGAATATATCCGCGAACAGGAAGAAGTATTCAGGCAGCAGATGCTCTGGGCATCCGAAGCCTCCCTGCCAGTGATAATCCACGTGAGGGAGGCTCACGACACCGTATTCAGGATTCTCGACTCACTGGCCGGATCCGGAATATCCATGAAAGGGGTATTCCACGCTTTTTCAGGCAGCATCGAGACCTACCGCAGAATCAAGACTTACGGTGACTTCAAAATAGGCATAGGAGGAGTCATCACCTACAAAAATGCAGGTATAGCTGCCACCGTCAAGGACATCCCATTAGAAGACATCCTGCTTGAGACCGATTCCCCCTGGCTGACACCGGTCCCCTACAGAGGGAAAAGAAATGAATCCGCCTACCTGCTTGCAGTCGCAGAAAAAACCGCCGCTGTGAAGGAGACGGACACTGAGACCGTGGACAGAATAACCACATCAAACGCCAAGAAACTTTTTAACCTCAGATAACACGCCATGAACAAAACGACATCCATTCTGCTTGTCTACACCGGAGGCACCATAGGTATGAAACAGGATCCCGAGACACTGGACCTGCGTCCGTTCGACTTCTCACAGATACTGGAAGAGATGCCTGAGCTAAGGAAATTCGGGTACACCATAGACACATACTCTTTTGACCCGGTAATAGATTCCTCAGACGTGAACATTGAGTTCTGGAAGAATCTGACACACCTCATAGAGCAGAACTACGGACGCTACGACGGATTTGTCATCCTCCACGGAACCGACACCATGTCGTTCTCAGCCTCCGCCCTAAGCTTCATGCTCGGAGACATAGAGAAGCCTGTCGTATTTACCGGCAGCCAGCTTCCCATAGGGATGCTGCGGACAGACGGAAAGGAAAACCTGATATCTTCCATCGAGATCGCCGCATCCAAGGACCGCAACGGGCATCCCATGGTTCCTGAGGTATGCATCTATTTCGAGAGCCAGCTGTACAGAGGCAACCGCACCACTAAATACACAGCCGAGAACTTCCGGGCCTTCCGCTCCGCGAACTATCCGGTACTGGCCGAGGTCGGCATACACATCAAGTTCAACACTGCATTCATCCGCTATCCAGAGACATGGGGAAAGCCGCTCAGGCCGACATACGAGCTCGACCCGTCAGTCCTTATAATAAAGGTAATCCCCGGAATGAAGAAAGAACTGCTGGACGCCTTGGTCAGCATAGACGGGATCAGAGCCATTGTCCTCGAAACCTACGGTTCCGGCAATGCCCCTTCCGGCAGTTGGTTTACCGACTCCGTAAAGAAGGCAATAGACCGCGGCGTGATAGTACTGAATATCACCCAATGCCTCGCCGGAAGGGTCGACATGGACGCATATTCCACTGGAAAATCGCTGAAGAACATAGGTGTTACCGGCGGAGGGGACTGCACGACTGAAGCCGCTGTCGCGAAGCTATTTTTTTTATTAGGACAATACTCTGATAATGAGGATATTGTTTATTTTCTTAAAAAAAATATGCGCGGAGAACTCACAGAAGTGTAGATTTTATGAAAAATAATTTCTAATTTTGGCGATATTTTTAAAAGGAGAGGTGGCCGAGTGGTCGAAGGCGCGCGCCTGGAAAGTGCGTAAACTCCAAAAGGGTTTCGCGGGTTCGAATCCCGCCCTCTCCGCTAAAAAACAAAAAACTCATTTAAAAACTGTTTATTAACTAATCAAAAATTGTATGAAAAAATTCTTCATGTTTTTGGCAGTTATGGGTCTCATGACTTTCACTGCACAATACGCATCTGCGCAGGACGGGGACTCTCTCGCTACTGCTGATTCGTCTGAACTGGTAGCCTTCGAGCCCGCGGCCGAGGCTGCAGCAGAGGAGGCCCCTGCTGAGGCTCCCATGCATCAGGAAATCAAGAGGCTCTTCATCGAGGGTGGCGCCGGCTTCATGGCCACCATCATCGCCTGCCTTGTATTCGGTCTTGCTGTTGCAATCGAGAGGATTATCTACCTCAACCTCGCCAGCACCAACACAGAAAAGCTCCTTAAGAAAGTTGAGGACGCTCTCAACAACGGTGGAGTAGAAGCTGCTAAAGACGTTTGCCGCGACACCCGCGGTCCTGTAGCATCTATTTTCTATCAGGGTCTGCTCCGCTACGACAAGGGCGTAGAGGAAGTTGAGAAGTCCATTACATCCTACGGTTCTGTTCAGATGGGACAGCTTGAAGGCGGTCTCTCCTGGGTAACCCTCTTCATCGCCATCGCACCTATGCTCGGATTTATGGGAACTGTGATCGGTATGATCCAGGCATTCGATGAGATCCAGAGAGCTGGTGATATCAGCCCGACCCTCGTTGCAGGAGGTATGAAAGTCGCCCTGATTACCACCGTCGGCGGTCTGATCGTCGCCATCATCCTTCAGATACTTTACAACTATCTTGTCGCTAAGGTTGACGGTATCGTCCTCTCCATGGAAGACGCTTCCATCTCCCTCGTAGATATGATCGTAAAATATCAGAACAAGTAAAGTAATCATTAACAATCATGACTAGTAAATTTACAAAAATATTAGAAATCTGTCTGCTGGTCATCTCGTTGATAGGTCTGGTAGTGTTCTTCATCAATAATGCGAGCACAGGACTCTACACAGTCGCCAACGAGGCTGAGGCTCTCGCCACCACCGGTATGCTTGATGTAGTGCTTTTCTGGGCCTACGCACTGGTGATTGCAGCGATTGTGCTTGTCGTGGTGCTTTCGATCATCAATATGGCAGGCAACAAGAAGTCTCTCAAGAGGACAGGTATTCTGCTGCTGATAGCCGTTGTGCTTATCGGCCTCTCCTACCTGCTTGCCAGCGGTGATCCCATCGCTGTCAACATGGAAGTACAGCCCTCACACGGTACTCTGAAAATGACCGATACGCTGCTCAACCTGAGCTACGCATTAGTTGTTATCGCTTTACTTGCCTTAGTATGGGGCAGCGTAAGAAATCTTATTAAAAATAGAGGTTAATCAATTATGGCATCTAAGAAAACACCTGAAATAAACGGAGGTTCCATGGCGGACATATCGTTCCTCATGCTGATCTTCTTCCTGATGGTGAGTACGATGGACCCTGAAACAGGTCTGTCCCGCCGTCTCCCTCCTATGCCTCCCGAGAACGCTCAGCTGGAGGACTTGAAGGTGAACCGTCGTAATATGCTCGACGTGAAGATCAACTCCAGGAACGGCGTTATGGCAGGCGGACAAGTTATTCTTTCGGATGCGCAGCTTGAAGAGATTGTAATAGAGTTCCTCACTAACCCCAACGACCGTTCTGACCTTCCCTCGAAGACTGTCAAGAACATCGAAGGATTTGGAGAATATCCCGTATCAGAAGGTGTGATATCTCTCCAGAATGACCGTCAGAGTCTCTACAGCAAATACATTGAGATTACAGACGTCATCGTGAGGGCCATCAATAAAGTCAGGGATGACTTCTCTATGGCACACTTCGGTCAGGTATACAATGACCTTCCTGCAGACAAGCAGGACATCGTCCGTGAGGCCATCCCCAACCGTCTCTCTGAGGCAGAACCTTTGGATGTAACTAAACAATAAGGAGGATAGACAATGGCAAAATTCATAAGAAAAGGAGACAAGGGAACACCCGGTATCAACACAGCATCCCTCCCGGACATCGTGTTCATGATTCTCATGTTCTTCATGGTCTCCACCAGTATGCGTCAGACTGACCGTATGGTGAATGTGAAGCTGCCTGAGGCTACAGAGGCAACCAAGCTCGAAAGAAAGGACCTCGCCTCCTACATCTTCATCGGTACTCCCTCACTGCAGTATCAGAAAGAGTACGGAACGGACTCCCGAATCCAGCTCAATGACTCCTTCAGGACCGTAAAGGACATCAGCGACTTCGTAGCCGCTGAGCGTGAGGCCCTGAGTGAGGTTGACCGCGAGCTGATGAGCATCTCTCTTAAAATCGACGAGGGCACCCGTATGGGTATCGTCACCGAGGTTAAGCAGGAGCTCCGCCGCTGCTCCGCACTGAAGATAATGTACGCAGCAAGAAAGACTGCTCCCGCAACAGTGAACTAAGTCTTACTGCTTGGATTGAAAAATGGGTGCCTCATGTTCAGTGGGACACCCATTTTTAACTAAATAACTTATTAGCAACCTTTTCAAATGAAGAAGTTCTCATTTATTACCATCCTGCTTCTGCTTCCTCTGCTCATATCGGCACAGCAGAAAGCTAAATACGTGTTCTATTTTATAGGTGACGGCATGGGATTCAACCATGTTTCTCTCACAGAATACTGGTTGGGCCACACTCAGGGTGTTTTTGACAGCAGACCGCTGTCATTCTCCCAGTTTCCGGTTCTCGGATGGGCTGTAACACACTCTGAATCCAACCTGATTACAGACTCAGCAGCCGCAGGAACAGCTCTTTCCACCGGAAACAAGACCAAGAACGGCATGCTGGCAACAGGGCCCGACTCGACAGCTCTAACGAGCATATCCTACAAGATTCATGACGCTGGATATAAAGTAGGCATCTCTTCCACAGTCGGGATCAATCACGCTACACCCGCAGCATTTTACGGACATAACGTAAACAGGGGTAACTACTACGAGATCGCATCCGAGATACCGGCCTCTGAGTTCGAGTTCTTCGCAGGAGGCGGCGCAATAGAGAGCACCGGTGATGATGAGGACAAAGTCTCAGTATATGAAGCCATCGAGAATGGAGGCTACGTGATTGCAGAGGGGATGGATGACTTCGCAGCCAAGAAAGACGGAGCAGAGAAAATGATGCTCCTGCAGAAAGACGGACGGCTCAGGACCGAGCTGCCCTACGCCATAGACATGAAGGAGTATGACATGACTCAGGCCGACCTTGTCAGGGCATCCATCGACTTCCTCTACGATGAAGAAGGTGAAGGCTTCTTCGTAATGTCCGAGGGCGGCAGGATAGACTGGGCCAGCCACGGCAACGACACCAAGGCCGTGATTCTCGAGACACTCAGCCTCTCGGACGCAGTAGCCGAGGCTGTCAGATTCTACAATGAGCACCCTGACGAGACCCTCATCGTAGTCACCGCCGACCACGAGACCGGCGGCCTTACCCTGAGCTGGGAAAAAGGATATAACCTGTACTTAGACAAGCTCGAGGAGATCAGCTGCTCGAAAGACATGGTTTCCGAAGAAGAGAGGGAACGCATGAACGAAATATCGCATGAGGCCCGCATCGGCTGGACCACCGGCGACCACTCAGCAGCCAACGTACCTGTCTTCGCCATCGGCGCTGGCAGCGACCTGTTCTCCGGAAGAATGGACAACACCGACATCCCCAAGAGGATATGCGAGGCAATGGGAGTTAAATTCTAAAATACGATATAAACGACAATGACACTTAAAAGACAGAAGATAGCAGCCCTCCTCAAGGAGACTCCGGGCCAGGAAGTTCTGGCCAAGGGCTGGGTAAGGACCAAAAGAGGCAACAAGAACATCACCTTCATCGCCCTCAACGACGGTTCGACCATCAACAACATACAGATTGTCTGCGACATGGCGACTTTCACTCCGGATGAGTCCTTCAAGGACATCACCACTGGAGCATGCATCGCAGTAACCGGAAAGCTCGTCGAGTCCATCGGCAGCGGTCAAAAAGTGGAGATCCAGGCAACCTCCATACAGGTCTACGGTACGGCAGACCCCGAGAAATATCCTCTCCAGAAGAAGGGTCACAGCATGGAGTTCCTGCGTGAGATCGCACATCTGCGTCCACGCACCAACACCTTCGGAGCCGTGCTGAGAATCCGCCACGCCATGGCATACGCCATTCACAAATACTTCAACGACAAGGGTTTCTACTACCTTCACACACCCCTCATCACAGCATCGGACGCTGAGGGTGCAGGCGCTATGTTCCAGGTGACTACCCTCGACGTGAGCAATCCTCCCCGCACTCCGGAAGGAAAGGTGGACTGGTCGCAGGACTTCTTCGGCCGCCACACCAACCTGACCGTCAGCGGTCAGCTCGAGGGTGAGCTCGGAGCGATGGCCCTGGGCGAGATCTACACATTCGGACCTACATTCAGGGCCGAGAACTCCAACACTCCCCGCCACTTAGCCGAGTTCTGGATGATAGAGCCCGAAATGGCCTTCTACGAGATAGAGGACAACATGGACCTGGCGGAGGACTTCATCAAGTACCTCGTAAGGTACGCGCTGGAGCACTGCATGGACGACCTCATCTTCCTCAACAACATGATAGACAAAGGCCTCATAGAGAGACTCAAGGGCGTAGTGAACACCGACTTCGTCCGCACCACCTACACCGAGGCCGTGGACATCCTCACCAAGTCCGGAGTCAAGTTCGAGTATCCCGTATCATGGGGCGTGGACCTGCAGAGCGAGCACGAGCGCTACTTAGTCGAGCAGCATTTCGGCAAGCCCGTGATTCTGACCGACTACCCGAAGGACATCAAGGCCTTCTACATGAAGCAGAACGACGACGGAAAGACCGTCCGCGGCATGGACGTGCTCTTCCCCAAGATCGGCGAGATCATCGGAGGCTCCCAGAGAGAGGAGTCCTACGAGAAGCTGATGGCACGCATCGACGAGCTGCACATGGACATGACCAACCTGTGGTGGTACCTCGACACACGCCGATTCGGTACCGCTCCTCACAGCGGCTTCGGGTTAGGCTTCGAGCGCCTGCTCCTCTTCGTCACCGGCATGAGCAACATCCGTGACGTCATTCCCTTCCCGAGGACACCCAAGTCCGCAGAATTCTAAAGACCGGTATCATGCTCACAATCGGTATAGCCGGCGGCACTGGCTCAGGCAAGACCACTGTGGTCCAGAAAATCTCTGAACATTTCAAGAGAGGAGAGGTCGTTGTTGTCCCCCAGGACTCCTACTACAAGGACAACAGCGACATCCCCCTGCTCGAGGACCGGCAGAAAATCAATTTCGACCATCCCAACGCCATCGACTTTGACCTGCTCATCGAGCAACTCAATGAACTTCAGCACGGCAGGACGGTAAAGCAGCCAGTCTATTCCTATCTGACCTGCACCCGCTCGGCTACCGAGACCGTGACTGTTCATCCCGCCGACATCATTCTCGTGGAGGGCATCCTGATTTTCACCGATACAAGGCTGCGCAGCATGCTGGACATTCTGGTGTTTGTGGACGCCGACCCTGACGACCGCTTAGTCAGGGTCATCTCCCGCGACATCATCGAGAGAGGCCGGGACGTGGGCAAGGTCATCGAGCGCTATGAGAGAGTGCTCAAGCCCATGCATCTGCAGTTCATAGAGCCTACCAAGAGATACGCCGACCTGATACTGCCCCAGGGCGGGCACAATCAAGTGGGCATAGACATGCTTATCGCCACCATTGAAAATCATCTCAAAAATAGCTGACCGCATCCGGCCGCTCACCGAGAAGCTGCGCAGGGGCCCGCTGTCCAGGATCAACACCTGGCTCAGGCCCCTGCGGAAGTATCTCCGTGTAGATAACGATGACAAGGCCGGGCTGTACCTCACCCTCATCGTACACCTGCTCCTGATCATCATCCTGCTGAGCTGGTCGATACACACCCAGATAGTAAGGGATACATCTTTCGTCATAGACTTCTCACAACAGGAAGCCCAGGAGGCAATGGAGGCCAGGGCACAGATGCAGGAGAGCGTGAGCGAGGAACTTGACGCCCTGCTCAACGCTTCCCGCAACCAGAACGCCCAGTCCATCCGCAATGTGGCCGTAGACGCCTCCGAACCCCTCCGCGATGACCGCTACGACAACCCCGAAGACATCTACCGCAAGGCCCGCGAGCTCCAGGAGCGTTTAGACCAGTCCCGCCGGGAAGTGGAGGAAGCCTCGTCATCCGAAGACCAGGTCTCCGTCTACCGGGAGGACGACGGACAGAAAGCCGAGGCGTACCAGGGCCCCTCAGTCATTTCTTACACCTTAGAAGGCCGTAAGGCCATGAACCTGCCCGTACCGGCCTACAAATGCATGGGCGGCGGCGATGTCTCGGTAAGCGTCATCGTCAACCGGAAGGGTTACGTCATCGGGGTGAAAATCATAGAATCAGTCTCATCTCCGGACCAATGCCTGCGGGACTACGCCCTCAGGGCCGCATCCGCCTCCCGGTTCACCGCATCCCAGGACGCCCCCGAGCGTCAGGCAGGCGAGATAGTCTACCGCTTCGTAGCGCAGTAGGCGGCATATTTTTTGCATAATCACAGCCATCCCTTAATAGGTTTATTAAATACTTTTTAAAGATGAATTACCGCATATTCGGAACCATCGCCGTCAGTGTCGCCGCAGTGCTTGCAGCTGTATCACTAACAGGATGTAAATCAAAAGATAACGGGCAGCATAAGGAAGTTGCCGTACCCAATGTCAGAACGGCAGCAGCGCAGAGCATCGGCAGCACCCGCACCGTCACCTACCCGGGCCGGATACAGCCGGCTAAGGATGTCAACCTGTCATTCAGGGTTGCGGGTCCTGTAGCCGCCGTACACTTCCGCGAGGGTCAGCACGTCCGTCAGGGTGACACATTGGCTGAGATAGAGGAGCGCGACTACGCCATACAGTTAGCCGCCACCACCGCCCAGTACGAGCAGGTAAAGGCCGAAGCCGGCAGGGTCATCGAGCTATCGGACCGCGGCAGTGCCACTCAGAACGACTATGACAAGGCCCGGTACGGTTTAGAGCAGATAACCGCCCTCTACCACGCCCACCAGAACGCCCTCAATGACACGAAGATGCTCGCACCTTTCGACGGCTACGTCCAGCAGGTACACTTCGAGGCCGGCGAGACGGTCGGGGCCGGTATGCCGGTAGTCACCCTCATCAGCGACGGCGCCCCGATCGTGAAGGTGGACATCCCCGTGGATGACTTCGTCAATATCGACAAGGCCGTCCGCAGCTGGTGTACCGTGGATGTGTATCCCGGAAAGACATTTGAGCTCAGGCTCATCGACATAACCAAGAAGGCCAATCTCAACCAGCTCTTCACCGCCCGCTACGCCCTCCGCCCTGCCTCTGACGGGACCCTGCCCCACTCCGGCATCAGCACAGGAGTCTGCATCGAGTACCGCACGGACGAGGACGGCACGGTCAGCATTCCGGCCACAGCCCTCTTCGAGGACATGGGAGAGACCTGCGTATGGACAGTAGGCCCGGACAACACGATTCAGAGAAGGGCCGTTACCGCCGATGACATCGACCGCGACGGCAACGCCCGCATCATCTCCGGACTGAAGGCCGGAGAGACAGTCGTAACCGCCGGAGTCAATTCCCTGAAGGACGGAGCCCGCGTCAAGGTACTTCCCGGCAAGTCCGCCACCAACCCGGGTAATCTTCTGTAAACCTACGGAGCCATGAACATAGCAGAATACGCCCTGAAGAACAAGATACTGGTCGTGGCGGTGCTCATCTGCCTCGTCGTGGGCGGAGCATTTGCCTACAACAGCATGAGCAAGCTCGAGGACCCGGAAATCAAGGTCAAGGTCGCCGTAGTGGCCGCCGTCTACCCCGGAGCGACCGCCTACGAGACGGAGTTAGAGGTAACCCGCCCGCTCGAGGAGACCATCCGCAGGATCAGTGAGGTGGGAACGGTGACCTCCCAGTCCTTCGACGACATGGCCATCATCACGGTCACCCTCAAGACCACTACCCCCGACTCCGACACCCAGCAGGAGTGGGACATGCTCCGCCGCAAGGTCAACGACGCCAAGGCCACCCTCCCCGCATCGGCCCAGGTCATGGTCATGGACGACTACGGGGATGTCTACGGCATGTTCTATGCCCTGACATTCGACGGATACGGATATGAGGAGGCCGGACGCTACGCCGACATGGTATGCCGGGAGCTAAGCGACATCGAGGGAGTGTCCAAGGCCATCACCTACGGAGAGCGCACCCGCTGCGTGAACATCGACATGAAGGCCGACCGCATGGCCAACCTCGGAGTGCATCCCACCGAGCTGCTGACCACCCTCAATTCCCAGAACTCGGTCATCTACTCCGGATACTTCGACACCCCGGACCGCAGGATGAAGATAGAGATGGGGGATGCCTACGAAAGCATCGAGGACATACGCAACCTCATCATCCAGGGCCATGAAGACGACCAGCTCAAGCTCTCCGACGTGGCCGACGTCACCTACGGCTGGCAGACACCCGTGCGCAACTCCATGAAGTACGACGGACAGCCGGCCATCGGCCTGCTCATCTCAGCCGAGTCCGGCACCGACATCATCAAGATAGGCAAGGAAGTGGAGGCCCGGTTAGAGGAGATCAAGGCTGAGTCCGTCCCCGCCGGCATGGAGTTCCACAAGGTATTCTTCCAGCCCGAGATAGTCGGCAGCTCCATCAACACCTTCATCGTCAACCTGATAGAATCCATCGTAATAGTCATCCTGCTGCTGATGCTGACCATGGGCTTCCGCAGCGGAGTCATCATAGCCACCAGCTTAGTGGTGATAGTCTTCGGCTCGTTCTTCATCTTAGATATGATGGACGGTACCCTGCAGAGGGTGTCCCTCGGCTCCTTCATCGTAGCGATGGGCATACTGGTGGACAACGCGATAGTGATAGTGGACGGCATCCTCGTGGACATGAAGCGGGGAGTGCCCAAGCCCCAGTGCCTGACCAACATCTGCAAGAAGACGGCCATGCCCCTGCTCGGAGCCACGGTCATCGCCATATTGGCATTTTTCCCGATATTCATGTCCCCGGACATGGCCGGAACCTACGTGAGGGACCTCTTCATCGTCTTAGCCGTCTCCCTGCTGCTGAGCTGGGTGCTGGCCCTGACCCACGTCCCGGTGCACTGCGACCTGACCCTGCGCTATCCCAAGGGCAGCGGCACCCCCAATGAGAACAAAGACCCGTTTGACTCTAAAATATACCGCTGGTTCCGCCGCGTGCTGGACCACGTGCTCTCACACCGTCTCATCGCCGTCGGTATAGCCGTCATCTTAGTGCTCGGCAGCGTATGGTGCTATCAGTACATCCCCCAGATGTTCTTCCCCGACATGGCCTACAACCAGCTCTACATCGAGTACCGCATGCCCGAGGGCACCGCTCCCGGCAAGGTTGAGAAGGACTTGGAGGAGATGGAGGCCTATATCCGTCAGGATGACAATGTCAATCACGTCGTCACCTCTCTCGGCGGCACTCCGGGAAGGTACTGTCTGGTAAGGGCCATCGCCGACCCGTCGCTGAGCTACGGAGAGCTGATCATCGACTATGAGGACTACGACAAAATGATAGAGAGCATCCCCAGGATGCAGAAAGAGCTGATGGCCGCCTACCCCGAGGCATACGTCAGGGTAAAGCAGTACAACCTGATGTACCGTCCCTATCCCGTCGAGGCTATGTTCCAGGGGCCTGACCCCGCCGTGCTCAAGGATCTCTGCGCCCAGGCCCAGGCCATAATGGAGGAGAGCGACGCAACCTGGTTAGTGACCGACGACTGGTCTCCTATGGTACCGGCAGTCAAGGTGGAATACGACCAGGCGGCTGCCCGTCAGGCCGGCATCTCCCGCAGTTCGGCCGGCATCTCCGTGATGGCTGCGGCAGAGGGCATCCCCTGCGGAACCCTCAACGAGGGAGGCGAAAGACTGGGCATCTACATCCGCAGCACCGGTATGGACGGGGAACCGGTGGAGAGCATCCGCAACACCCCGGTATGGGGCCTGCTGCCGTCAGTATCGTCGGTAGCCAACATGGAGACCGTACAGGGAGTGATGACCGGCACCACCGGCCGGGCGGACATCATCGACGCTTTAGTATCGCCCCTGCCCCTGAACACCATAACCTCAGGCACCGTCATCGAGTGGAACGAGCCCAAGATCTGCCATTATAACGGGCAGAGAGCCATCAAGGCCCAGTGCAACAACACTGCCGGATACACCGCAGCCCAGGCCCGCGACGCCGTCAAGGACCGGATAGAGGCCATTGAGCTGCCCGACGGCTACACCCTCACCTGGTTAGGCGAGTACGACGCCAGCCGGCAGTCCACCCGCTACCTGTTCAAGTACTTCCCGCACGCGATAGTGGTCATGCTGCTGATCATGATAGCCCTGTTCAAGGACATCAAAAAGCCGTTGATTATAGTCTGCTGCCTGCCCTTAGTGGCCATAGGCATAGTCTTCGGCATGCTGGCCGCCGGCATGAGCTTCGGCTTCGTGGCGATGGTCGGCTGCCTGGGCATCATCGGCATGATGATCAAGAACGGCATCGTCCTCATCGACGAGATAGACCGGCAGCTGAGCCTAGGGGTCGAGCCCTACAAGGCAGTAGTCGACTCCACCCTCTCCCGCCTGCGCCCCGTGATGATGGCCTCGATGACCACCGTCTTAGGCATGGCGCCCCTGCTCTTCGACCCGCTCTTCGGCTCGCTGGCGGTGACCATCATGGGCGGACTGACGGTGGGCACCCTGATTACCCTCGTCTTCCTGCCAGTACTGTACTCATTGTTCTTCAAGATTAAAAAAGCATGACCATGAGACACCTACCCACATATACCCGGATTCTGTGCCTTCTTACCGCAGCAGCCCTCCTGCTTCCTGCCGCCATGACGGCGCAGCCGCAGAAACGCTTCCTGACATTGGAACAATGCAGGGCCATCGCAATAGACAGCAGCGCCATTCTGCGCAGCGCGCGGATGATGGAGGAGAAGACTGAATTTGACCGCAAGGCCGTTCTGACCAATTTCCTGCCTAAAATTTCCGGCTACGGACTCTACCTGTGGACCTCTAACTCATTTGACTACGACTTCAGCGGCGGAGCCCTGCCGATATACAAGAATGTATACGGGAATCTCGTCCCGGACCTGATGAAGGATGCTGCCGGCAACATCATCTACAACAACGGCATACCGGTATTCAACCAGTACGCTGTCATCCCACCCATGACCCTCAGCATCGATCTTGCAAACACTTTCACTGCCGGGGTCTCCGTCACACAGCCTGTATTCATGGGCGGAAAGATCATATCGGGATACCGGATGGCCGAACTCGGGACGGAGATGGCTGCGCTCAACTCCAAGCTCAAGTCCGATGAGACAGTCGTGGCTGTCGACGAGGCATACTGGATGTATGTCAAGACATGCAGATTAGCAGAGACCGCCGGCAGCCTGTGCAGTACTGTCGACAGCATGTACTCGTTCGTAGAGAACGCCATCGATGTAGGCATGGCCACCAATACAGACCTGCTCAAAGTAGAGGTGCAGCGGAACAATGCCGCACTGATGCTTGCCCAGGCCCGTAACGGACAGCGCCTCGCCATGATGAACCTCTGCCACATACTGGGTCTGCCCCTGACCACTCAGATAGAAGTGGACCAGACCGGCTTCGACGCAGACAGTATAGATATCCTGCCGGATATGCTCTGCACGGAAGCTGACTCCATCGGGGCACGGGCCGACTACCGCCTGATAGTCAAACAGGCCGAACTTAAAGGACGTAACGTAGACTTCGTCCGCTCCGACTTCCTGCCTCAGCTCGGTGTCATGGCAAGCTACGGATACACCTACGGACTCAAGCTGCAGGACGAGACGCTGCTCAATCAGGACGGATTCACCGTCATGGCGACTCTCAGGATACCCATCTTCGCCTGGGGTGAGGGATGGTTCAAAGTACAGTCTGCAAAAAAGGAGCATGAGATGGCTCTCGAAGAGCTTGACCGATTAGAAGGGCTGATGGAATTAGAGCGGTTGCAGAACCGCAATGCCGTCTCCGAGGCAGCCCTCCGCGTGAGTCTCGCCAAAAGTTCATTGGAAAGCGCCGAGACTAATCTCAAAGTATCCATGGACCAATATGGAACCGGCATGGAAACCCTCGTCAATGTTCTTGAAGCACAGACACAGTGGAGCAAATGCAGCAGTGACTGGATAGAAGCCGTGGCCGACTACAGGCTCGCCTGCACCAAATACCTCAAATCCATAGGAAGACTGTAAAACTGTTTTGTTTTTTCACAAATAATTGTCAACTTTGCATCGATTATGCACCTATAAACGGCAATTATGAAATATCCAAAACTGCTATTCGCAGCCACAGTGCTGCTGCTTATGGGCATCTGCCAGATATCTTTCGCTGACAACCAGAGTAAAAGAGTCCGTGACGTAACCGGCAGATGCGAGATTACACGACACATAACACTTGAACAGGCCGAACAGAAAGCCCTCCAGGATGCCAAGACCAACGCTCTGCGCAAGGCCGGTGTCCCCGAGAAACTGTGGACAGTTACAGGTCTCATCAGTCAGGATGACGGCAGCGAGTTCAGTCAGGTCCTTTCGAGGATGACCACCATGCAGGTGGACGGATTCATCAGCATCCGGGAAGTCACCTACTCTGAGGTAGAGGAAAACGGAAGGCGCTACGCAGTGGCCACCATAGACGCAGATGTCAAGAGAGGGGGAGAGATAGACCCCACCTTTGTACTTGACATCAACGGAGTCGACGGCATCTATGCCAACGGCAGCGAGCTCAAGTTCAAGGCTCAGATCTACGGGCACGATGCATACATGCACCTCTTCTGGTTCGACGAGACCGGCGGTTCCGTAATCTTCCCGAGCAAATACGAGAAACAGCGTCTCTTCATCAAAGAGACAGAATACACCTTCCCCGTCAACCAGCACATGCAGTACCTGATGGAGAAGATAGACGAGGACCATGAGTACGAGACCATCAACCTGATCGCCGTCGCCACCAAGAGAGACATCCCGTTCATTGAGGAGAAAATCACATTTGAGTCCCTCCTCAAATGGATCTATGCCATACCTGCCGACGAAAGAGCCGCATGGAGAGAGGCAGTAGTCATCAAATAACCTGCGCGAGAGTCATGAACAAAATTTTCACCATCATCCCTGCTGTCATTATTCTCACCCTGACAGCTGTCGCCGCCTATGGCCAGCAGGAGGCTGACTTAGGCTTCAAATGGGTGAGGACAGTACATGAGGATGCGGTCCGTCCCTATTCAGAGGGAGTGGCCGCATTCTGCAAAAATGGAGAATGGGGGTACATGGATACTTACGGCACTACAGTCATCGCCCCTTCATTTGATGATGCCAGAAGTTTCAAATACGGAGTGGCATTAGTGTCCAAAGACTCCAAATGGGGCGTAATCAACCGCTCAGGATATGTCATCATCCCCATTCAGTACGACAGCATAGAGCCGTTCTCCGACAACACGGCACTGGCCGTTAAAGACGGAAAGTCCTACTACCTGTACTCCTCCGGGCAGATCAGGGAACTGCCCGACGGCATCACATTCCACTCCTACAGCAGCGATATTGCAAAAGTCACCAAAAAGACCCGTAACGGAGACCGCTACGGCTTTATTGACAATGGGAAAGGCTATTACGTAATAGAACCCTCCTACGAGGAAGCCACAGACTTCTACGGAGATTTCGCGATAGTCCGGAAAAAGGGCGCCACATACATCATCAACAAGAATGAGAAAAAAATCAAGCCCCGCGGGAACATCTCCATCGACAACACTTACCTCTCCCCCGAATCAGGAAGCGGCTTCATCCGCAAGAGCGACGGCACCTACAACCTTCTGATGAGGGAGCGCAACACCTTCACAGAAGTCCAGACCTCATTCAGCACCGCAAATCCCTTCCACGAAGGAATGGCCCTGGTATCTTCCGGCAACAGCCTGAGATTCATCTATCCGTCAGGAGCTACGGCCATCAACCTGAGCGGATATGACAACGCCGGAAACTTCTCGGACGGACTCGCCTGGGTCGAGGCCAATGGAAAATACGGTTACATAGACAAACGCGGACACTTAGTCATCGACACCGTCTTCTCACTCGCCGGAGACTTCAGCGAGGGCTTCGCCACAGCCTCCTATCAGGGACGCAGGGGTATCATCAAAAGAGCCGCACCCTACGACACCTACCCCCGTCTGGCCATCAGTTCTGTGAAGATCAGCGATGCCAACGGCAACTCCACAGTAGAGCCAGGTGAGACTTTCCGCTACAGCGTCACCATCGAGAACTCCGGTGACGAGGCGGCTTCCGGAGTAACGGCATCCATCGCCGTAGAAGGCGGACGGACAGACGTAACCTTCGAACCGTCCGATGCAGCCGCTCCAGTCATCTACTCTGGAGAGTCCGAGACTGTGACTTTTACCGGAAGGGCCGGTACATACCTGACCCCCGGCGAGATACCTGTAAGCATCTCAGTCACCGCCGACAATCTTTTGGGAGCAACCACCGCCTCCAAGACCATAAAATCCGGAGCGGCCAGCAGGAGCAGACTCGTGATAGCCAGCTACAAAGTATACTCACCTGACGATACGCCTCTTCAGAAAGGCAAGGATATACGGCTCGATGTTTTCATCAAGAACGAAGGACAGGACGTAGCCCGCAACTCATCGGTAAGACTCAGGCTCCCTGACGGAGTATCCGCCAAGTCATTGGATCTCAGCGCAGGCAACGTAGCACCGGGACAGACTGTCAGGGTAACGACTCTGATAGAAGTCGACGCTGCGGCAGCCCAGAACATCTTCTCCATCATCACCAGTGCTTCAGAGATGTCCAAGAAACAGTCCGATGTCAAGTTCGTATCCTTCGAAATCGGAAAAGCAAGCTCATCTGTTAATTTCCTTCTGCAGTAATATGAAAAGAATATACACCATAATACTTTCCGCTCTCGTAGCGACAGCCCTTACAGTTCAGCGTGCAGAAGCGCAGTACGTAAAATTCTCATTAGGATTGGAAGCCGGAGGCTCCGCCCTCATGCTTCTGCCTACCCCGGAAAGCGACCTCTACTTCAGCGGAGGTGCCCAGGGAGGATTGGCCGTAGACATACACGCAGGCCGGTTCATCGGAGTCAGCGCAGCTGCCCACTACGCTTTCCAGCTGTACAGCTTCAACCTCTTCGACAATTTCAAATCGACCTCCATCCAGCACTATATCCAGGTGCCGGTGATGCTCCAGCTCCGCACCTGCAGGCTGCTGGCTGTAGAAGCCGGCATAGTGCAGTCCATCCTCGTAGCGTCCCAATACGCAGAAGGCACCACAGGCAGCGAAATATCAACGACCGCCAGTCCCGACCCCGGTGCAGCCAAATACATCCTCAGCGCCGCCGCCGGCCTGAAACTCTATCTCGGGCAGACTGTCTACCTGACCCTCAGAGGCACCTACGGCCTGAGCTATGCCTACAACATCTACGGTAACGGAGCCATCCCCGCATCCGCACAGTTGGGAATAGGATTCAGACTGTACAATTACCGTAAATCCGCCTTCAAACTTTAACCTGCACGGCATGAGAAACATTACCCACATACTTGTCCTTACAGCAGCCCTGCTGTTCACCGGCTGCACCAGCACCATAGAAGAAGGGGACTTAGGCTCTCTCCCCTATTTTGACCTTGAGACAGACAACATCAGCGTAGATGGAAACGCTCAGAGCGTAACTGTCGGAATAAATACCAACAGGGAGCTCACAGTCTCCAACAAAACTGACTGGATCGGCATCATCCGGAACGAGAAGGATCTTGTCTTCGAAATAGACCAGAACACGGATTTCGGTTCCAGAACAGCCGAAATCATCATCTCCATCGCAGACGGAATGATATCCAAGACACTGACTGTCACCCAGAGCGCAACGGGCATACCTCAGATCGGCGTACCGGAGGTCACCGGCTTCACAAACACCGAGCTGCACCTCAGCGCGACAGTCCTGAATCCCGGAGAAGGCGGCATCACCGCCCGCGGCTTCCTCATCGGAACCGACAGCACCGACATGACGGATCTCCCCGGCACTATGCAGGACAACACAGTCACGGCCACAGCAAGCGGACTTACCCCCTCTACCCGCTACTACATTGCGGCCTACATCGAGAATCACCTCGGACGCAGCACTACGCATACCATATCCCACTACACCGGAGGGGCACCGCTGATAACCGACTCTTCATTAGTAGATGTGTCCTCCGGCTATGGCGAACTTACCATCTCCGCGACCATGGAGTTCCCCGGAGCCATCGGAACAGTTTACGGCACCATCGTCGGAACAGACCCCGAGGTGACACTTGAGACCGCAGTCTCCACCACAAGCCACGAATACACCGACAACTCCCTCTCTTCAGTATCATGGACCGACACCCACTACGGACTGCAACAGGGACTCGGCTACTATTACAGGGCCTACGCTGTCAACGAATACGGCACTGTATACGGAGAGACCGGGCACAGCTACACACAGGGCAACCCCGACATGACTCAATACCGCCTTACCGTAGACCTCAACCCGACCGCTTACGAAGGCCGCACGGACCTCATCGATTTAGACCTCACCAACCTCTACACCGCATATTTCCGGGACGACATCTCCGGCAGCGGTAACTGGACCGGAAATTACTACAACAGTTCCGACACCACCTACACCTTTGACCTATACTCTGGCAGACAGACTGTTGCGTACTCCAACATCAGTCCCAACAACTACAACATAGAATGTGAGGAGAAAGAGAATGAATTAGTGAGATACAGTATAAAAGAAAACTACACTCTCTACAATATCATCTACGCTGTCGAGAACCTCGATCTCCAACAGGACATTACGACAGCACCAGAGTTCCACTACGCCACCTCCTACATAGATCTTGAGATGACATACACGGATGCAAACGGAAACCGGATAACAGACATTTCGTCCGTCATACAGCCCGAAGCAAACGTGACCATCTCCGGACTGAGCTCAGACTGCGCAGTCCTGACCGACGGCAGCGTAATCTACGAAGGAGAGCAGAACAGGACCGTCAATTCCTATGACGAGACTGCCGGCGATGTCAGGTCCTTAGGCAACACTACCGTATTCCCCTCCAACGGACGCGGCATCACATTCTCCGTCACGCTCAACATGAATGACGGCACTGCCAAAACCATAGAATGCGGTTACGGTCCCATAGAGCGCGGCCGCTATTACAGGATACGCCTCAACCTTTTAGAAGTCTCCTACGAGAACGGTATCGACTTCGAGTTAGAGGTCATCGAAGACATTAACGAGGATATAGAAATCGAATTCTGACAAGTCTATGAATATGAAATTGAGATATATGACAATACCTGTGCTCGCCGTCCTGATTACTGCGGCGGGCTGCAGCGAGAAACCCGGGCAGGAACTGCTGCTCTCAGGGGACCATGAGCTCACCATCGCGGCCACCGGATACAGGCTGCAGGCATCATCCGGCACCAAGTCTCTTGTAGACCTGTCCAAGGACCAGATTTACGCCTATCCCTTCTCATTGGATGTCGCACTGGGCCTGACCGGCGCTCAGATCGCCCCCTCGAGCATAAATGACAACATGTTCACCTACCTCATGCCCGAGCCTACGGAAGACGTCATCTTCAGCAACCTGTACGAGGGCATCAAGGGGTGGACCTACACCACAGGCTCTTCTGCCCCTCTGCTGACCGTCAGCGCCAGCGACAATACCGGCAGCGACAATGACTTCGTGGCCGGCTTCCTGCCCGAATCATCCATGGACTCCGACACCACTGTATTTCCTGTGGATCTCAGACGCAAGGCGGCCCGCCTCAGCGTCAACCTCCAGGCCAAGGCCTCAGACAGCGAAGAGCTCATAGCCGACCTCTCTTCACTGTTCTCGAGCGTCACCCTGTCTGTCAACACGTATGAATCCTACATCGTCAACTCCGTAACCTTGGACGGAACCGGAGAAACCTACAGCGGTGAGACAGTCATGACATGGGAGAACAGCTCGATACCTGCAGGGGAGACTGCCACCCTCGTCTACGAGCGGTTCATCCTCCCTGCCACAAGCCCTGTCCTGACCCTCACCCTGACCTCACCATCCGGCTATCAGAAGACCCTCGAGGCGACCATGAACCAGACCATCTCGGCCAACCGCAACTACAACCTGACCCTGACCCTCCGCCAGAGCGGCAGCGGCTTCGACTTCAACATCGACAGCTTCACAGAGCAGGACATGGACATCGAGTTCGGCCGCGACGACCTTGTAACCCTCTCTGTAGCCCCCTCCATGCTCAGCATCGACATGGGCACCAAGGCCGGCGAAGGTGACACTTACGACGGTTTCGTACTTGGTCAGGACGACCTCTATCTCTACTGCTTCTCGGCCCAGACCGACTCCCTGATTCACGGGTATCCGATAAAGCAGACCACCGTCAATGCGGACAGCACCTATACCTTCCGCCTGCCGCAGGGAAGCTACAGGCTGGCGTTCTTGAATATGGATGTCATTGCAAAAGGCAACAAATTCATGATAGACACCACCGAAAAAAGATTCCTCAGATATTCTGAGTTCAGACTCATAGCGGACAGGAAGAATCATCTGTCCACTCCGCTTATCGAGGGACACTATGACAACATAGTCAATGTCACGGACGATGACGTCAATGTTTCCGTCAATCTGCGCAAACTCACTAAAGGCCTAAGAGTTCTGCTCGACTTGGAAAATCCGGACAGTCTTGCACTCAGCGATATCGTTAAAGGTATGTGGATCGGTGTTTCTCATTTTGCAGATTACTTATACCCTATAAACAACAATCCTAATACAAGCTCCAACACAGAGTTCATTTCTCCTGCAATATATCCAGGGAATCTCCACACAGTGGAATATGACGGACAGTCCTACTTCCTGCTTAACGAGATGGAGCTGTCCCTTTACTCTGCGGCACCGGACATCCGGTTCGAAATACTCAGGCAGGACGGACAGACATTACGTATGACCCAGAATGTAAATATAGGCGACAACGGATTCTCCACTCTTATCATAACCCTGAACCTTAACGACATAATATAGCAAATATGAAAAAGTCCTTCCTATACATATCCCTGTCTCTGCTGACCGCCGCCCTTGCCGGCTGCAGCAGGGAGGAAATCCGACCTCTGACCGGAGGCACCTTAGAGCTGACTGCCTCCGTCCCCTACTTCGACATCGAGACCAAAGCCGGGGGAGAGTTCACTGATAACATCACAGCCTATCCCTTAGCCGGCACCGCACTTGCAGCAGACCCCGTTATTCAGGACTACGCAGCCGGAGGCTCCTACTTCTTTACCATACCGGCAGGAACCGACAACATAGTATTCTCCACAGTCGAAGCCGCACCTACGGCCTACACTGCAGCCATGGACTACGTAAACGGGACCATCTCCGTCTCGGCTGCTGAAGGACAGCCTGTAGGCAGAGACCTCATCTTCGGCTGGCTCCAGAGCTATACCCCGGGCCAGACTCAGGCATCGACAGACCTCAGGCGGGCCTCGGCCAGACTGAACGTCAGCCTCAAATCCATTTACGGTGTAGATACGGTAAGCGACCTGACATCCACCATACAAAGCGCGGAGGTGGCCATCTCCGGCATGCACACATCGGCGGTCCTGAATTACAAGGACCTCAGCTACCAGTATTCCGGCGAAGGCAGCGTAACCTTCCCGCTCAGCCCGAACGAAGACAGTGTCTACTCCGCGATGATTATGACCCTGCCCTCCGTCCCGTCCGCCTCAGCCGTGCTTACGCTGACCGTCACATCAAGCGACGGTACTGTCCGCAGCTATTCCTCCCCCCTGCCCACGGCCATCAGCACCAACTACAGCTACAGCATGAACCTCATGCTGAGCTGGGACAACACCACTTCCGAATTCACCCTCTCAGACATCGAGATGAAAACTACTGAAATGGACGGCATTCCCAATCAGAGCTTCGACCTGCTGAAGTTCAGCGTCAACAGCCTGACTTTCAAGAAAGAAAGTGGGAGCGGGAGTTATGTCCGCATAACGGACAGCAGATTGGGGACATGGACTGCAGAAATTCCGGCAGAAGCCTTTCAGCACTTCGCCTTCCGGAACAACACCAATGGCACCGAAGCTACAGCCGACAGCCCCGTCCTGACAGGTGAGGAAGGCGATGAGCTGTATATCCGGACCATCGAGGACAACAATACGGGCGGCTATCTCCGGTACTCGATTCCCTTCTCGGTATCAGACGGAGACAGCACATATACCTACTGTCTCGACATCATACAGTCCGACGGCAGTATGCAGAGTATCGAATATACGTCTGAGGCCTACCACTTTGTCAGCGTAAGCGGAGAAAATATATCGTACATTCTCTTCGACGACTCAGGCAATGCCGACACACTTATAAATGGAAGCTCCAGCATATGGAGCAACTACTCCATCGGCCATTACAGAATATGCGGGGAATTCATTACTGAACTAAGGATAGACGATGCTGACCTGACCTCACTTGTTTTCAACAATTGTACGATGCTGAATGATTTAACAACATATCGCTGTTCCGGAGACCTCAGCAGCATCGACCTGTCATCTGCAGAGAATCTTGAAGAGTTAAATATCGATTTCAATGATACTCAGATTACCTCCATTGACCTTACTCACAACCCTTCCCTCAAGAATATCAATATCGAAATAAACACCCTGACTGAACTCACCCTGCCACCGGCTTCAGAGAATTTAGAGATTCTGTCCCTGTCTAATGCTGGAAACCTGACGGCACTCAACGCCAGCGGACATACTGGACTGCGTGAACTCAACTTCTGGAACAGCATGAGCGCCCTTTCGTCGCTTGACCTCAGCAACTGCACATCTCTCACTCAGATCAGTATCCCTAGCGATATGACTAATCTGAGCTCCCTGTCAATATCAGGCTGCTCCTCTCTCAAGAAATTCGGCGTCTGGGGTGAAATTCCTCTTGAGAGTCTGGACTTCACCGGCTGCGAGTTTTTGGACGACATTCAATTGATGAATAGCCCCACAATTACCAGCATCACGTTGCCCGACGCCCGGGATCTTTCCTATATGCTGCTTAGTGACCTCGATGCTCTGACTGAGTTGAATATAGCCGGCTCAAACATAGACTATCTCAATCTGTCTAACTGCGACGGGCTCCAGAGCCTCAATCTCGGCCAGCAGAATATCAGTAGACTCAGAGTATATCACTGCGATGACCTGACAGGCATAAACTTAGCCGGAAACACCTCCATCAGGTACCTCTATTCCAGTGAGAATTACAGCTTAGCAGCTGCGGACCTGTCCTCCAGCAGTCTCGACAGCCTGAGCATCACCTCCTGCCAGACATTGTCCAACTTGGTTCTGGACGGATGCAGCGGGCTGACCTACCTGAACATCAACAACCACGGCACTCCTTCCATATCCTCCGACATCCCGCAGATAAGCGGCCTCACCGGACTGCAGACCCTCCATCTGAGCTACGCTACCGTATCCAACTTAGATCTCAAGGCCATGACTTCCCTGAAGGATGTAGATATCCGCTACTGTTATTCCCTTGGAACCGTGGACTGCTCCGGCCTGACGAATCTCTCGAATTTCTATCTCGAGAACACACCGGCCTCAGTACTGCTTACCAACTGCACTGGAATCGACTCCCTCTATGTCCGGGACTGCGAGAATCTGAACATAGACGGCGCAAGCTCACTCAAATACCTGAGACTTGCAGACATAGATTCAGAGGCATTCTCTGAATTCAATCTGAATGCACCCAACATAGAAGAGCTCCAGATCTATAACTGTGACCATCTCGCAACACTCAATGTCGCAGAAGGAAATAAACTCAAGAAAGTTTATCTCGATAGGAATTATAACCTCAAATTCAAACAGACGGAGCTGAACGCCTCCTCCACCTTGGAAGAGCTTAAGATAGAGTTTTGTTCTACAAACCATAACGAGTCCATTCCGAGGGACAGCATCGACCTATACGGCTACTCAGCTCTTAAATTTGCAGATATTTACAACTGCAACTCCTACACATACGTAGCATCTTTCGAAGGATGCACATCCCTGACAGACTTAAGGCTGAGGAACTGCTCACCGCTTGAGCACCTGACCCTGACCGGATGCAGCGCCCTCCATAGCCTCGGTATCCCGAGCAACAACCTCGGAAGTGAGGAGCTTGCCGCCATACTTGATATCCTGCCCGACCGCACCGGCTCAGCCAACTGCCTGTACTATATCAGCGGAAATCCCGGAAGCAACGACCTAAGCCTCATCCAGACCAATATCGACAATGCCGCCGCCCGGGGCTGGTACCAGTCGAACAATCAATTAGAGGAACTTGAATTTACGTTTGACTTTGACTACCAATAAACTACCATACTATGATTTGCGATTACAGACTCAAAGTATTCTACACCGTGGCCGTGAAGGGCAGCTTCACTGCCGCGGCCAAGGAGCTCGGCATCACCCAGCCGGCTGTCAGCAATCACATATCCGAACTTGAAGGAGCCATCGGCGACACCCTGTTCTACAGGAGCAGAAGGGAGTCCGTCCTGAGCCCGAAAGGGAAGATTCTGTTTGACTACGCCGAGAAGATTCTGAACCTGTACCGCTGCGCTGACCGGGAGCTGACACCGGTCAAGCGGGAAGAGCGCAGAGAGCTCACCATCGCGGCTGATCCCGAAGCAGCCAGATCGATTCTAAGGCCCTTGGTGGAGTACTACACCCGCATCTATCCCGGAACCGATATCTCAGTCATCGAAAGAGGCAGGGAAGAAGCCTCGGCTATGATAGATGATCTCACAGCCGACATAGCCGTCACCGACATGCCGCGGGAGAACTCCGACAGCACCGTTTTCGCCACTGTTGCCATCAACGGTGCTTCCGCACCCATGCGCACCTACTATCTGTCCATGACGACGGACAGCGAAAAGAAAGCCGTAATCGATGATTTTCTATTGTGCTGCAAGACATTTAGATGAAGAGATTCTGGAAGACAATAATCGCCGTGACGGCCACAGCGGCCGTCTCTCTCACAGTATTCAGCCGTGCGGTTCTGAACGGGAAAAATGAGCCGGAGCCTGCCCCCTGCGCGGAATCTGAGGAAAGCGGTGAATTTGTATCCATTAACGAATTTCTCACCAATGACCTCGGCACAGCCTCCAAGGCTATAGACAGCTACATAGAGAAATTCATGCGCCGCTGGGAGATCAGGGGCGGAAGCCTCGCTGTAATGCAGGACGGAAAATTAGTCTACGCCAAAGGCTACGGCTGGGCTGACGAAGAGGCCGGCGAGAAGATGTCTCCCGGGCACATTATGCGCATCGCATCCCTCTCAAAGCTCATAACGGCCACTGCCGTCATGCAGCTGTGCGAGCGCAAGGTCCTGAGTCTTGACGACAAGGTATTCGGAGAAGGCGGAATACTCGACTGCGAGCAGTTCAGCCACATCCGGGACAAAAGAGTGAAGAACATCACCATAAGCCAGCTGCTGCGCCACGAGGCCGGCTTCACCATGCACAAGGGAGACCCGCTGTTCACTACCCGTGAAATCATCATCTGGGAAGACTTAGACACCGTACCGGATATGGACCGGGTCATCGAATATGCTCTCGGAGAAAGGCTCGGATATCCGCCGGGACAAGGTTTCCGATATTCCAACTTAGGCTATCTTATCCTAACCAAGGTCATCGAGGTGTGCAGCGGCATGGAGTATGAGGAATACTGTCAGGAGAATATCCTGCACCCCGCCGGCTGCTATGACATGCACTTGGCACACAACCTTTACGAGGAGCGTTACCCCAACGAGGTCCGCTACTACGAGACACACGATGCGGAGCCTGTCCCGGCATTTGACAACAGCGCCGACACACTCTTCCGCAGATACGGCGGCAGCAATATCGAAGGTCTCCTCGGCGCCGGAGCCTGGGTGGCATCTCCCTCCGAATTTGTACGGTTCGTGGCATCCATCGACGGTGATCCCACAATACCGGATGTCATCTCCTATGAGAGCGTGCAGACCATGACAGCAGATCCTTCCTCCCCCTACCGCCCCATAGGATGGGTCAGAGCCGGGAAAAACGCCGACTGGTCCCGTACCGGCACTCTCGCGGGCACAAGCGCACTCGTCAAGAAACAGAAGAACGGCTGCATCTGGATGTTTGTCACCAACACCAGTTCCTGGAAAGGCTCCAAATTCACCCGCTACATCGACCGCATGTACCGCACTGCCTCTGCCAGAATCTCTGACTGGCCCACAGAAGACCTGTACTCTGTACGTAAGAACGGATAATGACAGAGGAATCCCTGCCTGTCATTTGTTTTTTCGCATAAAAAGGATAACTTTGTAGGATGTATGTATAGAGTAGTCCTATTTTTCCTATATGCCCTCTCAATGCTGCCGCTGAAAGTCCATTACGCTTTCTCCGGCTTCATAGCATGGCTGCTGCACAGTGTCCTGCGCTACCGCAGGTCTACTGTGACAGCCAACATAGCAAGATCGTTTCCCGAGATGACATACAGGGAGATAGAAACTACAGCGCGGGACTTCTACCGCAATCTCGGTGATGTCATCGTAGAGTCCGTATGGAGCCTGACAGCCTCCACTGAAAAGATAGGCCGGCAGGTGAGAATCACCGGTACGGACACCCTTAACCGCATCATGGACCTGAACCGCAATGCTGTCATCATGGTGGGACACCTCGGCAACTGGGAGATATTCACAGGACTCCCCGACCTGAGAAGCCGCTACGGCATCAATATCGACAACAGGGACTTCGTATACGTCTACAAAAAACCTTCCAGCAGGACAGCTGAAAAGATCATATCCGCGATAAGGACCCGGCACGGCTCATGCTCCATCATCGAATCGCGCAACATCCTGCGGCACATCATCAGACACCGGGAAGGACGGCAGGCGTTCTTCTTCATCTGCGACCAGAATCCCCACTCAGGAGCCACACGTTTCGTAGCTGACTTCCTCAACCAAAAGACCTACATGATAGAGGGCCCCGAGAATATAGCCGTCAAGATGGGTATGCCTGTCCTCTACTGCGGACTTATCCGCCATGGAAGACAGGACAACGAGGCTCATTTCGAACTGATAACAGACAATGCCGCCGGATGCCCGGAAGGATACGTCACATCCGAATTTGCACGTCTGCTCGAAAAAGACATAAAAGAACACAAAGCAACGTGGCTATGGAGCCACAAAAGATGGAAAAAACGAATAGTATGAAACTTAGAGTCATCACAGCCTTAGCTCTTGCAGGAGCCGTGACCGTCAGCGCCGCCGGTCAGAATGTCAACAGAATAGAACCGGGACAGACACCTCCCGACGGAGTAGTCATCTACTCCCTCCCCTCCACGTCCGTTCACCTGACTGTAGAAGCGGTCTGCGAGTCATACACTCCCGGCCCTTACAGTCAGTGGGCCAAGAAATACCTCGGAATAGATGTTCCCCAGGAAGCATCTACTAAATACACACTGAGCAACATCAGAATGACTCCGTACATCGAGGCCGACCGCAGCTGCAGCTACATCGTCAACCTTGACGGATTCTTAGGCGAGGCCTCCCCCGCATCTTTCTTTGAGTTCTCGTCCCAGGGCCTGCTGCTGCTTTCCGATGAGAACAAGGGCAGGGAGAATGCCTGGCGCTTCCCATCCATCGCCCCAGATGCCACTGTCATAGCTTCGGAAGCCACTGAGAACCTCACATCCACCGAGACCACTCTGTACAGGACAGTCCGCAATGACAAAGGCGGATACGACAGGGTGGCAGTAAAGCAGAGCCAGGTAGTGGAGAAGAGCCCCGAGAAAAAGGCCCAGGAAGCTGCCTCCATGATTCTCTCCCTGCGCCAGCACAGAATCAATATCATCACCGGCAACACTGACGCCACTTTCAGCGGAGACGCCCTCAGAGCGGCTGTCGAGGAGATAGGACGGCTTGAGGAAGAATATATGAGCCTGTTCACCGGCAGCACCGCGGCCTCCGTCCAGAAGATGAACTTCGACGTAGTGCCCGAGTCCGGAGGCGCTGAGGAGCTGGTAATCGCTTTCCGTATCTCGGACACTCAGGGACTGCTTCCCCCCGATGAGATATCCGGACGTCCCATAGTGATGGAGATATCCCCTGAAGTGGAAGGCGAGGATTTCTACTCGGACCAGATCATCGCAGAAGTCGAATCCCAGAAGAAAAGGGCAAAGCATGAGGCCGCCCTCAGGGGCAACATCTTCTACCGCGTCCCCGCCATCTGCACCGTCAGGATAGTAGACGGACAGAACTTAGTGCTCAAGAGCCGGATGCCCATATATCAGAAAGGGCAGGAACTCACCTTCCCTGTTCACGTACTCGTAAAATAATCAACCACTAAAAATACTAACAGTATGACTATTGACAATCTTGATCCCAAATGCGTGTGGAAAAACTTCTACGCGCTGACACAGATTCCCCGCCCCTCGAAGAAAGAATGGAGGGCCGTGGAGTTCATGGAAAATTTCGGTAAAAGCCTCGGCCTCGAGACTATCCGCGACGAGGTGGGCAACATCATCATCCGCAAGCCCGCAACTCCGGGCATGGAGAACCGCAAGGGCGTCATCCTTCAGGGCCACCTCGACATGGTGCCCCAGAACAACAACGACGTACAGCACGACTGGGAGAACGACCCCGTAGAGACATGGATCGACGGTGAATGGGTAAAGGCCAAAGGCACCACCTTAGGAGCCGACAACGGTCTCGGCTGCGCCGTAGCCATGGCTGTCCTCGAGTCCAAGGACTTAGTACACGGTCCCGTGGAGGCCCTCTTCACCATCGACGAGGAGACCGGTATGACCGGAGCCAAGGCCCTCAAGGGCGGCATCCTCAAGGGCGACATCTTAGTCAACCTCGACTCCGAGACTGAAGGCGAACTCTATGTAGGATGCGCCGGCGGCTTAGACACAGACGCTGAGTTCAGCTACAAGTCAGAGCCCGTAAGCAAGAACACTCTGCAGTACAGCATCATCATCAAGGGTCTGCGCGGAGGTCACTCCGGCATGGAGATCAATGAGGGACGCGCCAACTCCAACAAGCTGATGGCCCGTATTCTCCTCCCCCTGCTTAGAGATCTCAAGGCAGAGCTCATATCCATCGAGGGCGGCAACATGCGCAACGCCATACCCCGCGAAGCTCAGGCCGTCATCGCCCTTCCCAAGCAAAAAGCCGGAAAGGCCCTCAAGTGCATTGAGGCCGCAGCAGCTGACATCAAGCACGAATATGCCCCCATCGATCCCGGTGTGGAAGTACTCGTAGAAGAGACCAAAGGCGCCAAGAAGATTATCCCCGCAAAAGTAGCCCTGAACGTAATCAAGGCTATCCTCGCCTGCCCCTGCAACGTAGACCGCATGAGCCTCGTGATGCCCGGCCTCGTAGAGACCTCCAACAACTTGGCCATCGTCAAGTCCGACGGAAAGAAGATCAATGTCAAGACCCTCATGAGAGGCTCGACTGACTCTGCCAAGTACGCCCTGAGAGACGCCATCCAGAGCGCCCTCGAACTCGGCGGCGCTAAAGTGAAATTCTCCGGCGGATACTCCGGCTGGCAGCCCAATATGGAGTCCGACATCCTCAGGACTATGAAGGAGACCTACAAGGCCCTCTACGGCAAGGAGCCCGACGTAAAGGCCATCCACGCCGGCCTCGAGTGCGGTATCCTCTCGACCAACTATCCTCACTGGGACATGATTTCCTGCGGACCGACCCTTATGTCTCCCCACTCCCCCGACGAGAGACTGCTGATTCCCACCGTGGAGAAGTTCTGGAACTTCATCAAGGAAGTCCTGAAGAACATTCCCGTGAAGTAATTTTGGTAATTTACGGATAATTGCTATATTTGCAGCCCTTTCCCAAGATGCGGAAAGGGCTTTTTAATTACTAATCAAATAACAATCAAGATGTTAAAACAGTACGAAACCGTTTTCATTGCAACTCCCGTTTTATCTGAGGAACAGATAAAGGAAGCGGTAGAAAAGTATCGCGGCTACATCCTCTCAGAGGGTGGTGAGATCGTGAACGATGAGGACTGGGGCCTGAGGAAACTGGCCTACCCCATCCAGAAGAAGACCACAGGGTTCTACCACCTGTTCGAGTTCAAGGCCGACTCACAGTTCATCGAGAAGCTCGAGACACAGTACCGTCGTGACGAGCGCATCATCCGCTTCCTGACCTTCGCGATGGACAAGGACTCTATCGCCTACTCTGAGCGCAGACGCGCCAACAAGAAAGAATCAACAACCGCAGCAGCAAAGGAGGAATAAGCCATGGCCGTAAACAACGAAATCAGATTTCTCAACCCTCCTACAGTAGAGGTAAAGAAGAAAAAATACTGCCGCTTCAAGAAAGCGCACATCAAATACGTGGATTACAAGGACGCTGAGTTCCTCAAGAGGTTCCTCAACGAGCAGGGAAAGATTCTTCCCCGCCGTCTGACCGGTACTTCCCTGAAGTTCCAGCGCAAAGTAGCCCAGGCAGTTAAACGTGCAAGGCATCTCGCCCTGCTCCCTTACGTAACAGACTTATTGAAATAAGGAGGACAGTGTATGGAAATCATTCTGAAACAGGACGTCGCCAATCTCGGGCATAAAGACGATATCGTAAAGGTAAAGAACGGCTACGCTGTCAACTACCTCATTCCCCAGGGCATGGCTATTCTCGCCACCGAGTCCGCAAAGAAGGTACTCGCCGAGAACATCCGCCAGAGAGCTCACAAAGAGGCCAAGATCCGCGAGGAGGCCAGCGCTCTTGCAGCCAAGATCAACGGTCTGACCGTAAAGGTTGCAGCCAAGATGAGCTCCAAGGGCAAGATTTTCGGTTCTGTAAACAACATCCAGATCGCCGAGGCCATCGCAGCCCTCGGAGTGGAGGTTGACCGCCGCAACATCACCATCGCCGGTATGGACACCATCAAGGAAGCCGGTATCTACGACGCCAGCGCCAAGTTTTACAAGGACATCAAGGCTGACTTCAAGGTAGAGGTAGTAGGTGACGGTACAGAGACCGCTGAGGAGACCGCAGCAGAGTAAGCTCCTCACCGCACCACATAGAAGAGGCGACCGCAAGGCCGCCTTTTTTCATTTTATACTCAGAATTTATTACTTTCGCACGATGAAAATAAAACAACTGCCCATAATCTTGTCCGCCATGCTCCTAGCCGCAGCAGCAGCGGGCTGCCACAGACCGGAGGCCGGCACCGGCAATCTCGAGGGCCGCGTAACCTACTCATCCGGCGAAGGGATAGAAGGAGTATCGGTAATCTACGGAGACTCTGCAATCTACACTACAGAGACAGGAGCCTACGTCTTCGAAGGCCTCCCGGACGGACTGCAGGGCATCTCATTCAGAAAAGAGGGTCACTACAGCATACTGCAACAGGTACATATCCCCGACGGGGGGACCGAACACTGCGATGTGCAGATGGAGCTTATCATGTCAGGATGGGCCGCGGGAGCCGAGGACAGCGGGTACGGCACGATCCTGCACACATCCGACGCAGGCGCCACATGGGTAAGGCAGGGCAATACGATGACTGTGCCTGCTACCCGCCTGACCGATGTATGCGCCGTCGACAACATGACCTGCTGGATAGCAGGCGAACCCGACATGCTGAGGGGCTCCACAGTCATCCTGCACACACAGGACGGTGGTGAAACCTGGGCCAATCAAGGCTCATCCCTCAGAGACATTCCCCCTGTCACCATCGCCTCCATTATGTCTTGCGACGGAGACACAGCCTGGGCCGTCACAGCTGACACTTGCCTGATACTCAAGACTACCGACGCAGGCCGCAACTGGACACTGTGCCACAGCTCCTCCTCCATTCAGAAGTTTACAGGCATAGCCACCATGGACGGCTACCGTGTATGGTGCTGCGGGGCAGGATACGACGGCAGCGCAGCGATAGAATACACTGAAGACGGAGGCAGAACTTGGACGTCCTTAACAGTATCCGGAACATATTCGCGCTTCACGCCTACCGCCGTCAATGTCTCCCCCGACCCCGTAATCTATCTTGCCGGAGACAACTCGACCGGAATCATCTGCTCCGCTGACGGAGGTGCCACATGGGAGCTGGCTGCAGGAGCTGGCGTAAGTCTATACTGCATCGACATATACAACGGGACCTGCGTATGGACAGGAGGCTATGGCGGACACCTGTTCATGACATCCGACGCATTTTTCACCAACAGGGACCTACTGCCGGCAGAGTCACAGTTTCCTGACGGTACCATCACCGCTGTAGCCATGCTCAGAGACGGACTCAAAGGAGCGCTGTCCGTTCAGTCCTCTTCAGGAGCCACTGGATCAATACTTTACACCACTGACGGAGGAAGCACTTGGTCCTACAGTTCCCTTCCTTTCAACTTCAGCATAGAATCTTTGGATTTTTCAGGCGGCTACAATTAAGTTTGGCACGGTGTTTGCAAGAGAATTAAGCGATAGTTTTTTCATAGGTTAAGTTTTAGGTTAAGTTAAGCAATGCGCCTTAAGTCGTGAGATTTGAGGCGCATTCATTTTAATATAATCTCAGACAGAGGACGCTTGGGAACATGATGTACCCCGTCCGGTGTCCTCCAGTACTTGTACTGACCGTCTTTCATCTCCTCTATCACTACTGTTTCTTTAGGACGTCCGAGAGCGATGACATTGAGTATCTTCAGATGCTCCGGCAACCCGAGTATGCCGTGCAGCTCATTCCTTCTGACAGCTGCTATGATACAGCCGCCGTATCCGAGCTCGACTGCCTGCAGAAGCATGCTCTGGGCTGTAATCCCCTCATCACACAGGGTTCCCTGCGCTATCGATGTATCCAAAAGCTGGACAATATAGGCCGAAGGCCTTTCCCCTTCCTCCGGTCCTGGCCATTCCGGAAGATACCCCGCCCACGCCAAAGTCGGAAAAATACGGGCGTTAAGCTCAGGGGTACACGATATGAAGAACTTAAGGGCCTGAATATTCCGTCCTGAAGGAGAGAGACGGGCGGCATCGGCGATGACCGTCAGGTCCGCCTCCGGCACCGCCACCTCCTGAAAGAAGCGGCGGTAACTGCGGCTGCGGTGCAGAGCTTCCCTTACATCCATGGCTTTATATCACAGGAGTTATGGATATGATGCGGGCGTCCTTCAGGGGACGGTCCATAGAATTGGTACGGAGGGCCGCTATCCTGTCAATGACCTCAAATCCGTCAAGCGTCTCTCCGAAAACCGTGTACTCCCCATCAAGATGACTGCATGTCTCGGGATTGTGTACGATATAGAACTGAGAGCCGGAGGATTCTTTACGAGGATTGACTGTATCGCCCATACGTGCAGCAGCCAAAGCGCCTTTTTTATGCGTATGGGCCGGGACAAACTCGGCCGGGATGGTATATCCGGGGCCTCCCTCTCCGAACAGAGCCTCCTTGGAGGAATCTTTCGTGTTGGGGTCTCCTGTCTGGATCATGAAATTGTAGATGACACGGTGAAAAAGAACGCTGTCGTAGAAGCGCTGCGATGCAAGCTTCACGAAGTTGTCACGGTGCTTGGGGGTGTCCGCGTAAAGCAGGACTGTGATGGTGCCTTCTGTGGTGTGAATCTCGAAGATAGGCTCCTCCGGCAGGTCTGCCGGGTTGAATGCAAGGGTACTGTCCATGTGTGTTGACTGTTTTACTGTTGTTGTCTGTGCGGTCGCTTTGTCAGAGCTCTCCCCAGAGGAGCCTTTGCTCCTGTTGGCACAGGAGGAGAGTGCTGCGAGGGACACGAGGAGTGTCAGGATAAAAATTTTTGATTTCATAGCGATGTTTCCTTATCTTTGAGTGATTTTACAAAGATAATAATGCTGCCCAAAAAAATATCAATCTTTCTCGTTTTATTGTATCTCGCTGTGACAGCCGTTCCTCTCGGAGCCCAGTCTGTCGGCGTAGTCATGAGCGGAGGAGGAGCCAAGGGCCTGTCGCACATAGGAGTCATAAAAGCTTTGGAGGAAAACGGAATCCCCATAGACTACATCTCCGGCACATCCATAGGCTCCATCGTCGGCGGGCTGTATGCCATCGGCCTGTCCCCGGACGACATGATAGCCCTGATGAAGACAGACGAGTTCCGGGCATGGTACACAGGTGACGGAGAAAGGGAGTTCTTCACTTACCTGTATTCCGGATACCCTACCCCGGCTATGGTGAATCTCCATCTGAAACGGGACGAGAAAGCCTTAGCCGAGGGCAAGCGCAAGATGAAGTTCTCGCTGCCGACCAGCCTCGTATCCCCCTTCCCGATGGATATCGCATTCGTACAGATGTTTGCCAATGCCTCTGCAGCGGCAGGCTACGACTTCGACAACCTGATGCTGCCTTTCTTCTGCGTATCCGCTGATGTCCTGCGCAAGCAGCAGTACGTCTCCGACAGCGGTGACTTAGGCACGGCCATCAGGGCCTCCATGACATTCCCCGCCTATTTCAAGCCCGTGACTATAGACTCGGTGCTGCTGTTCGACGGAGGTTTCTACAACAACTTCCCCTGGGAGCTGATGCGCGACAAGTACAGTCCGGACATCATTATAGGAGTCAAATGCGTGAAAGGCGAGCCCATCAGCGCAGATCAGGATGACCTGTACAAACAGCTCGAGACCATCATGACCGTGGATACCGACTACGACATTCCGGAAAACGAGGGCATACTGATATCGGGAATCTACGATTATTCCCTGCTGGAGTTTGACAAGATAGACGAGCTCGTCCAGAAAGGATACGACACGGCCATGAAATACATGGACCGGATAAAGGAGAGAGTACAGAGACGCCGTCCCAAAGAGGAGGTAGACTCCATGCGCATAGCTTTCCGCCAGAGATGCCTCGACCTGAGATTTGACTCGGTAGCCATAAAAGGAGACCTTACCACAGAACAGAAAAGGTACATCACCGCCACCATCACCGACAAGAAAGACACATTCTCATTTGACCAGGCCAAGCGGGGATATTACCGCGTCCTGTCTACAAATGCCATCCAGTCATTCTACCCTACCGCAAAGCTCAATGCCGACTCGCTCTTCACCCTCAATCTACAGACCACGCCCAAAAACGTACTTTCCATCTCCGTCGGGGGAAACATCTCTTCATCATCCCTCATGCAGGGATATGCCGGCATTTCGCACATCCATTTTTCCCGCCATCCCTGGAATGCGGCTGTCAATCTTGACATCGGACAGTTTTTCACAGGAGCTGGCCTGTACTTCAGGCAGCATATAGGCATACGCCCCCTCTTCCTGTATGAGATAATGCTCAATGTCCACAACTTCGACTACTTCGGCAGCAGCCAGGGCCTGCTCTTCTCCAGGTCATTGGCCAGCAACATCCGCGAGAACGAGACTTACCTTACAGTCAACATGGGCACTCCCATATCATACAACAGCAGTGTTCTGGCCGAATTCGGATTTACTGTCGGCAGCAACCAGTACGTGTACTTCCCGGCAGACAATTACACCCAGTACGACAGGGAGGACCGCACCCGCCTTTCCTATGCGACTGCAAGGCTGAAGATGGCCCAGACCACATTGGACTACAACATGTATCCTTCATCAGGAAGACGCCGGCTTTTGGAGTTCCGGTACATCTTCAGCCATGAAGGACATACCGAAGGAACTATGTTTGCGGACGGTACGACAGTCTCACAGCCATTCAAGCACACACTGCTGGCACGCCTCAATTTCGAGGACTACTACGACCTTGGACGGTGGTTCTCCTTAGGATACAATATCGACCTGACAGTATCCACAGCATTGAATCTGTGCGACTACACCTCCACCATGACAGCCATGCCCGCATTCCAACCGACAGTTCACAGCAAGACGCTGATGCTCGGAGCATACAGAGCCCCTATCTACGTAGGAGCGATGCTCACGCCTGTAATCAAGTTTACAAAGACCCTGTTCCTCCATCTTTCAGGAGGTTATTTCCAGCCATACCGGGCCCTCGAGGAGACGGCCGGGGGAGGATATCAGTACTCCGACTTTTTTCCCCGCGGAAGTTTCATAGGCCACGCCGCATTGGTATGGCAGTCGCCTATAGGACCGATCTCCCTGTCCTGCGCCTACTATGAAGGTGCCGAGAGGACGAAATGGTACCCTTCATTCAACATCGGCTTCCTGATTTTCAGAGAGCACGGACTTAAAAACTAATATTGCCGCAGACTATGGGAATGAGACAGACACTCGGCAAGCTCGCCGGACAGACAGCCATCTACGGGACAAGCACTATAGTAGCCCGTTTCCTGAACTACATGCTCCTGCCCCTGTACACCTACACCCTTTCCACTTCTGACTACGGGGTGCTCACGGAGTTCATGTCCTACATCGCCGTCTTCCAAGTCCTGCTGACCATGGGATTAGAGACAGGATGCTTCCGTTTCGCCAGCAAGGATGGCTATGAGCCGCGTCGTGTCTTCTCAGGGGCATTGGCCGCTGTCTCGACAGTCTCGGCGGTATTCCTGCTGCTGATGATTGTATTCGGCAGGGACTTGGCCGGACGGATGGGGTACGGAGACTACTGGAATCTCTATATCTACATAGGCATCATCCTTTTCTCCGACTGCTTCACGGCCATACTCTTCGCCAAGCTCAGGCAGGAGAACCGTGCCTGGAGATTCGCTATATTCAAGGTAGTGAAAATCCTCACTGAAACCGGCTCGAACCTCCTGCTTTTCCTCTGGTATCCCAAGTTCGCCGCCGCACATCCGGACAACCTGCTCTCGGGGCTGATACCCGCCGCACCGGATTTCTCCTACCCGATATTCTCCATCCTCGTAAGCTGCGTTATCTGCTTCATTCTTTTCATTCCTGAGCTGTTCAGGTTAGGCATGGGTACAGACCGCAGGACCCTGAAAGACATGCTGCGCTACTCCCTGCCGCTGATGGTCGCCGGACTGCCAGGAGTCATCAACGACTTCCTCGACAGGATCCTCTTCCGCTTCTTCAATGTGGACGACAGCCTCTGGCGTGCAGACTTAGGCATCTACCAGGCAGCCGTCAAAGTAGCAGTGATCATGAGTCTCTTCGTGCAGATGTTCCGTTTCGCAGCAGAGCCGTTCTTCTTCTCCAACACCGGGAAGAAAGACTTCAAGCGGGTCTACGCCTCGGTGATGGAGTATTTTGTGATGTTCTGCATGCTGATTTTCCTCGGAGTCACCTTTTACATAGACATCATACAGCTCATAGTGGGAAGCGACTTCCGCGAGGGCATGGACATCGTGCCTGTAATGCTGCTGGCCTACATGATGATGGGAATGCTGTTCAACGTATCGATGTGGTACAAGCTGTCCGACCGTCCATCCTTCGCCATCTACATCACGGCAGCCGGCCTGGCAGTGACCGCTGTCATCAACATCGTATTCCTTCCGGTATACTCCTATCACGCCGCAGCCTGGGGCCACTTCTTCAGCTACCTGACCATGCTGGTGATCTCCGTCCTTACAGGCCGCAAGTACTACCACATCCCTTACCGCTGGAGCAAAATCTCCTGTGTCATCATCCTCGGCCTGCTGCTCTACACCGCAGGCACTGCGCTGCCTGACACCGTCCCTTACGGCTGGGTATTGGCCATCCGTACTGTCTTAGCAGGCGTATACATAGCCGGTCTGCTCCTCATAGAAAAATATTTCAGACGACATAAAACCATTACCACTGATGAAAGTAAAGATAGTCAATAAATCCCCCTATCCCCTGCCCGCTTACGCCACCGGGCAGTCCGCAGGCATGGATCTCAGGGCCGATATACCCGGTCCGCTCACCCTCCGCTCCCTGCAGAGAGAGCTCATCCCCACCGGGCTGTACATCGAGCTGCCCGCCGGGTTCGAAGCACAGATACGTCCCCGCAGCGGCTTAGCCATAAAACACGGTATCTCATTGGTCAACACTCCCGGCACCATCGATGCCGATTACAGAGGCGAGATCAAGGTCATCTTAGTCAATCTCTCCGCAGAGCCCTTCACTCTCAATCCCGGAGAGCGCATCGCCCAAATGGTGGTGGCCCGCCACGAGAAAGTCGAGTGGGATGAGGTCGAGGTGCTGGAAGAAAGCTCCCGGGGAGAAGGCGGCTTTGGTTCCACAGGACGCGGATAATATAATATCAAGGACAATGGACAAGACAATCGACAACCGTCTGTACGACGCATTTCTCTCCTCCTCCGGAGTATCGACCGACAGCCGCAGCATAGAGCCTGGAGCCATGTTCTTCGCCCTGAAGGGAGAGAACTTCGACGGCAACCGCTTTGCTTCACAGGCTCTCGCCTCAGGCGCATCATGGGCAGTAGTCTCAAGGGACAGCGGCATTCCCGATGAAGGGCAGTACATCGTAGTAGACGACACCATAGAAGCTTTACAGAAGCTGGCCCGCAGGCACCGCTCTCGGTTCCGCATACCGGTCATCGGCCTGACCGGTACCAATGGCAAGACTACCACCAAGGAACTGATCTGCGCCGTGCTTTCTGCAAAATACCGGGTAACAGCCACCATCGGGAACCTCAACAACCATATCGGCGTTCCCCTTACCCTGCTGCGCATAACCGACAGCACCGGGATAGCCGTCATAGAGATGGGGGCCAACCATCCCGGAGAGATCGCCGCACTGGCAGCCATTGCCCTGCCCGATTACGGACTCATCACCAATGTAGGCAAGGCCCACCTCGAGGGCTTCGGCTCATTCGAGGGGGTCAAGCGGACCAAAGGCGAGCTCTACGACTATCTGCAGCGAACCGGAGACACCGTCTTCCTCAATGCCGATGACCCCGAACTCCGGTCGATGGTCTCGCAGCGGCCTGACCTGAAGACTGTATGCTATGGAACGGAGTCCTCAGGAGCTGAGATTCTTCCCGTCTCCACAGATGAACCGTACCTGAGGATGTCCCTGCCCGAAGGGATTACCGTCCGCACCCGCCTCATTGGCTCCTACAACGCGCCCAATGTCATGGCCGCACTATGCGTAGGCCGGTATTTCGGTGTTCCGTCCGAAGCGGCCGCAGCCGCCATAGAAGCCTATACACCGTCGAACATGCGTTCCCAGCTGGAACGTACCGGCCGGAACCTTCTGATATTGGACACCTACAACGCCAACCCTTCGAGCATGAAGGCCTCCATAGGTAATTTCGCCGCTTCTCAGTTCCCACACAAGACACTGATTCTCGGCCAGATGCTTGAGCTCGGAGCAGACTCGGAAGCCGAGCATCTCCGGGTGATGGAGACCGTCGCCTCGATGCCGGACTGCGAGAGAGCCGTCTTCGTAGGAGGAGAATTCCTGCACGCTGCCGCCTCCTTCCCGGAAGTGGCGGCAGACAGGCGCTTCACATTCTGCCGGGACGTAGAGGAAGCCCGCGCAATCATCCTTAATGCCCCGATGGAAGGCTGCAGCATCCTCCTCAAGGGTTCCAACGCGGTGCATCTTCCTCTGCTGAAAGATATATTGTAAAAAAACATTACCATGTCACGGACTGCTGTCGTAATACTCAACTGGAACGGAAAGGCATATTTAGAAAAATTTATCCCCTCCGTTTTAAAGCACATGCCTCCCGGAGATGTCCTTTATGTGGCGGACAACGGCTCAGAGGACGGCTCTGTAGAGCTGCTGCGGAGGAGATGGCCTGAAGAAGTCAGGCTCATCCTGCTGGACCGGAACTACGGTTTCACGGGAGGGTACAACAGGGCTTTGGACCGGATATCCAACGAAGCGGAAGAAGCCTTCGACTACTATCTGCTGCTCAACTCGGACATCGAAGTCACTCCAGGATGGCTGTCCGAGCTGGAGGCATTCATGGACGCCATGCCCCGATGCGCCGTATGCGCTCCTAAAATCCTGAGCTACGACATGCGGGGATGGTTCGAACATGCCGGAGCCAGCGGAGGGTTCGTGGACAGGTGGTATTTTCCATACTGCCGGGGCAGGATACTTGCCACAGTTGAAGAAGACAAAGGTCAGTACGACACCCCGTGCCAGGTTTTCTGGGCCTCAGGCGCCGCCTGCATGGTGCGCTCCGGAGTATGGAAAGAGCTCGGAGGCTTAGATGAGAGCTTCTTCGCCCACATGGAAGAGATAGACCTCTGCTGGAGAGCGATGCTTTCCGGATGGGAGATATGGGTAGACCCGGCTTCTGCCGTATACCATGTCGGAGGCGGTACTCTTCCCAACAACTCCCCGAGGAAGCTGTACCTGAACTTCCGCAACAACCTCCTGATGATGCACAAAAACCTGCCTTCCGGTTCCCGCGCCAGAATCATATTCACGCGCATGTGCGTGGACGGCGCCATAGCCTGCGTCTACCTGCTGACCGGCAAGATTTCATTTTTCAAGTCAGTTTTCAGAGCCCACAGGGACTTCCGCCGCATGCGGAAAGACTTGAAGACAACTCCTTCCGCAGCACCGGTTCCCCGCTCTAAAGTATCTATAATCCAGCTTGCGGTATGCGGGTTCAGATATCCTTCAGGAAAAGTTGGAGATTAAGGATAAAATACTACATTTGCAGCATTTTTCTAACAAATCGTAAGTTACTGTATGGCTTTTACTAACAATGTGATGATTGTCCGCCACAAACTGCTGGCGATGATGGTTAACAAGTGGAAAGAAGACCGGCTCGTTGCCGATATCGACAGACTGCCTATCCAGCTCAGTCCCCGCAAAGCAGAGGTTCTGGGCAGATGCTGCGTGCATAAGGAGAGGGCCGTATGGAAATACAAGATGTTTCCTCTGCTCGGTTACGACATGAGCGACGAGAAAGACGAGCTGACTCCCCTCTCGGAATACGCCCGCCGCGCTATCAGTGGAGAGAGAGAGCAGAAAGACAACATCATGTGCGTTATCGACGAAGCCTGCTCATCCTGCGTAAAGACCAACTACGAGATTACCAATCTGTGCCGCGGCTGTGTAGCCCGCAGCTGCTCCATGAACTGCCCCAAAGGCGCCATATCCCATGACATCAAGCTTCACGGTCAGGCCGTAATAGACCACGACCTGTGCATCAACTGCGGCAAGTGCTACCAGAGCTGCCCCTACCACGCCATAGTGTACATCCCCGTACCATGCGAGGAGGCATGCCCTGTAAAGGCTATCTCCAAAGACCAGTACGGAGTGGAGCACATCGACGAGAGCAAGTGCATCTACTGCGGTAAATGTCTGAACGCTTGTCCCTTCGGTGCCATTTTCGAGATATCTCAGGTATTCGATGTACTCAACAATATATGGGACGGCCGCCCTGTCGTGGCCATGGTCGCTCCCTCTATTCTCGGTCAGTTCAAGACTACTAAGGAGAAACTCTACGGTGCCATCAAGGCCATCGGCTTCTCGGCAGTAGTCGAGGTAGCGGAAGGCGCCATGATGACCGTTTCCAACGAGGCTCACGAGCTCAAGGAGAAGCTCGCAGAAGGTCAGCCTTTCATGACCACCAGCTGCTGCCCCTCCTACATCGAGCTGGTACGCAAGCACATCCCCGAGATGGCCACCTATGTGTCATCCACCGGCTCGCCCATGTACTACAGCGCCCAGATAATCAAAGAAAAATATCCTGCTGCCAAACAGGTATTCATCGGCCCCTGCATAGCCAAGCGGAAAGAGGCAAAGAGCAACCCCAATGTGGACTATGTCATGACATTCGAGGAGCTCGGCAGTGTCCTCTCCGGATATGAGATCGACTTTGACAAGGTCGAGCCTTACGAGGTAGAGGTTCTCTCCGTCAAAGAGGCCCACGCTTTCGGTCAGAGCGGTGGAGTCGCAGGTGCAGTCAAGGCATTCCTCGGAGAAGACGTCAACTCTCTCCGCGTAGCAGGTATGGACAAGAAAAACATCGCCCTGCTCAAGAGTTATGCCAAGACCAAAAAGGCTCCGGCTCAGTTCCTCGAGATGATGGTATGTCCTGACGGCTGTATCTCAGGACCCTGCACATACAACGACTCTGTTTCAGGAAAGAAACAGTACAACACCGAGCTCGACACCATCGACGACACCTACGCCTCCCGCCGCGAAAAGTAACGCACGGACGGAATATACCATACAACGAGCCGTCGCTGTAAGCATTCTGAATAGACTTACAGCGACGGCTCGCTACATTCTTCTACAGGCAATCAGTTCTGCGGACGCTGATACTTGTAGCGGAAAAGGATTGCAAAGAGAATAGCGACTAAGAGGGCGTAAGCGGCGAACAGCCACCATGCGTGGCTCCATCCGGTCATAACCGCGCCCCAGTCGATGACTCCGTCGGCGCCTGGAATACGGTGCGAGTTGACTAAGGCATTGACCACGGCCTGAGCGCCGATAGTACCGGCTGCAGCTCCTATTCCGTTGGTCATCAGCATGAACAGTCCCTGAGCGCTGGAACGGATAGATCTGTCAGTGGTCTCATTGACGAAGAGCGAGCCGGAGATATTGAAGAAATCGAAAGCCACACCATATACTATCATCGACAGGATGATGAGCCATACTCCGCTTCCCGGATTACCGGCTGCAAAGAAGCCGAAACGGAGCACCCAGGCAAGCATCGCGATGAGCATCACATTCTTGATACCGTACCGCTTCAGGAAGAACGGAATCAGCAGAATACACAGAGTCTCGGACACCTGTGACAGAGATATAAGCATGTTGGAGTGCTCCACTCCGAAGGTTCCGCTGTACTCAGCGAGATTGCCGAAGTCGGCTAAGAAAGGATTGGCAAAGCCATTGGTTATCTGCAGGGCCACTCCGAGGAGCATCGAGAAGATGAAGAATATAGCCATCTTCCTCTGCTTGAACAGAGTGAAGGCCCTCAGCCCCATAGCATCCACTATGGACTTCTTCTCAGACGAACGGTTCACAGGACACTCGGGCAGGGTCAGGGTATAGAGAGCCAGCAGGATACTGAGTACACCCGAAACCACATACTGCATCGAGGTCTCCTGCATGGCAGCACCGCGGAAATGCACAAGATCCACGAACCACATCGAGCAGATAAAGCCCACTGTACCCCATACCCTGATCGGCGGGAAATCCTTGACCGGATCCTTCCCGGCCTTCTCGAGGATGGTGTAGGCCACCGAGTTGGAGATAGCGATGGTAGGCATGAAGAAGGCTATGCTCACGGCGTACAGCCCGAAGAGGGTGCCGTACTGCACCGCCTCTCCGGCCGATATACCGTAGACTCCGGCCCCGATCATAGCCGCACCGGCCACTACGTGACAGATGCCCAAGAGCTTCTGCGCCGGAATCCATTTATCCGCGATAATACCCATAACTGCAGGCATGAAGATAGAGACGATGCCCTGAATGGCATAGAACATCCCTATCCTCTCCCCGAATCCTACACCGGCCAGGTACCTTCCCTGGCTGGTCAGATAAGCTCCCCAGACCGCAAACTCTAAGAAACTCAGTAATATTAGTCTCAGTTTATATCCTTTCATACTCCACTCTGCTATTTCTCTATGCTCAGACCGTGAAGCACAGCTGTATATCCGTCATTGGAATCCGTCATAACCACCCGGACCTGAGTCACCGGTCCGCACGGCTCGAAACTAAGGGTACCGTGATACAGCTCACCGGCATTGACAGTCTGTCCGTCTGCAGTAGTGTACTCCACGTACGCATCGGTCACATAGAACATCCCGGAAGAAGGAGCACCGCTGGTGACAGTGATACGGCTGCATTCCACGGGAGCCGTCATGGTGTAGGTCAGCACATCTCCCTCCTGCAGCACCCGCTGCGAGTATCCGACTCCTCCGCGGCGGGCCAGGGCCTTGAGATTGTTCTCGGACAGGGGGAAATTGCTCTCAACCGTCATCTCCGGCTCAATATAGTGATAAAGGTCGATATTGGAGGCGCCCACTGCTATACTGCTGAGCCCGTCCCCGAAAAATGTCGCAAAGCGGAATGTCTCGGGACTGTCGGTGACAATAGCTCCGCGGCATACCGGTGAGGAAGCGACGGGAGCACTGCCGTCCATCGTATAGCGGACTACCGCCGAAGGATGGGGAGGCCGCACCTGAAGCTCCTGACCGTCGAATGTCACCTCGGGCGGTGCCACCCGGAAGGCGATGCCCATATTGTACAGACGAGAGAAGTGCTCCGCGTAGAGCCGCTGCTCGAAGTCCCTGAAGTTCCGGGCGTCCTTGCTGCTCCAGCCCACCTCGGCGAGAGCGCACAGACGGGGGAAGAGCTGGTATTCCATCAGCCTCGGCGGCCATGCCAGCAGCTCAGCCCACAGACCGGCCTGCACTCCCACGATCAGGGCGCTGTCAGCCGGAGCTCCCACTAAGATTTCATCCGGTTCCAGCGAGTAGGTCTTCGACATGGGCACGATACCGGCCCAGCTGTGGCCTCTCTCGGCAGGAGACTGCTTCATGTCGAGGTAGCAGTACTCGCCTATCTGGACGACAGTCCTGTATCCTTTGTCCACAGACATACGTCCGCTCTTCACGCTCCTCCAGGCATATACCATGGAAGAACTGTCATAACGGGCATCGGAGATGACTATCTCGTCCCATCCGGCCATCTTCTTGCCGAGCTTGTGGATGATGTCCTCGACCTCGTATACGAACCAGCTGTGAAGCTCCTGAGGGCCGTCCAGACCATACTCCTTAATCAGAGCCTGACAGTGAGGACAGTTGTTCCAGGAGGTGTGATCCACCTCATCGCCTCCGATGTGGATGTACTCCGAGGGGAAAAGCGCTGCTATCTCCTTGAATATGTTGGTAAGAATCTTGTAGTTCTCCATTCTGGCCACACAGAGGACGTTGTCAGTCTCTCCGTTGGCGCTGATATAGGGCACGTCCACAGGGCAGGCCATCTCCGGAAAGACGCCCACCAAGGAGCGGCTGTGTCCGGGCAGGTCTATCTCCGGGATGATCTCGATATGGCGCTCGGCAGCGTATTTCACGACCTCGCGTATCTCCTTCTGAGTATAATATCCGCCGTAGCGGTCATGCCCCTGACCGTAGGCGGCCGGACTCACCTCATCATCGCCCCTCCATGCGCCCTTCTCTGTCAGCTGCGGATACTTGCGGATCTCGATCCTCCAGCCGTTGTCATCGGCCAGATGCCAGTGGAAACGGTTGAGCTTATGGTAGGCCATCCAGTCTATGAGACGGAGCACATGGTCCACATCGTAGAATGTTCTGGACACATCCAGCATCGTACCGCGATAACCGTACCGGGGAGCATCTTCCACGACCACGGCGTCCAGTTCATAGCGGGTCAGTTCCATATCCGTCTGTCCGTAAACTGCAGGAGGCATCATCTGCAGGAGTGTCTGTACGCCATAAAAGATACCGGCGGCGTCAGATGCCTCGATGACGATCTGTGAGCTGCTGACGGACAAGCGGTAAGCCTCGGCGGCCATGCCGTCCACTATGTTCAGGGATATTCCGTTGTACACCGGAACGTCCCTCAGGTCAATATCAAATGCAAATACATTCTCCAAATGCCTCAGGAGATAGGCCTGCTCGGACTCTATAGCGTCCGAAGCACTGATTGAGAGCCCCTTCTCCATCACAAAGACACCTTCTGCAGGGGTTATTTTCAGAGGCTGAGGTACAAGATTGCTGTAAGTCCGGGCCAGCAGGACCGGGGCTGCGGCTATAGCCAGCATGGCGAGGAATATTTTCTTCATAAGTCGACGGGAGTTACATGATTTCAAATATGTCTGCATGTCCCTCTATGCTGACTCTCACGGTGCGTCCGTCAAGCTCAAGAGCACAGTAGGGATTATCGGTAACAGTCTCGGAGAGGACAGTTCCGTCAGCGGCATACTGTCGGATGAGGAGGGTGCCGTGAGGGTCCATCAGAAGCGTGCGGCTGTCGCGGCGGTCTTCCCCGGAAGGAATCTCAAAGGACAGGACGCCGTCAAGGGCATAGAAGGAACGGGGATTGCGGTCAAACGCATAAACGGCCTTGGTCATATCCGGAGCTTCCACCCCGAAACCGAGGGACTCCGTCCTCTGAGGATTGACACTGAAGGTACGGACAGCACACCAGTTGGTCTTGTCCGACTCGAGCTTGCGCAGACGGACGTAGCGGGCATCGATGCCGCGTCCCTCCCAGTTGATGATGTACTGGTGGTCAATGGTGTCTATTACAGGATACCAGAGATTGCCGTCCTTGGAGGCCTCGAGTGTGGCCATGTCGAAATAGTCCACGTCATCCACCGAATTGCGGCCCTGCAGGATATTGATCTCCCGAAGACCGCGGACTATGCCGAGGTCCACTCCTATCCAGTCCCCCGTCCTCTGACCGTAGGCCGAGGTATAGAAAGTGGTGGAGTCATCGTCGAACATCAGCTTGCCGCTGACAGTTCCGGAATTGGGATAAGAGCCTATGGAAGTATAGGAGAAGGGGCCGCGGCCGGCTATACGGCGGTAGAAGCCGTCGAGCATGTCGTCCATGGCATTCTCGTAGAAGGGCTGGAGCTTGAGAGTACCTGACTTGTGGGCCTCGTACGCATCGCGTTCCTCCTCACTCATGAGATTGTCCACATAGGCGCTCCAGAAGGCAGCATTGTCTCCCCCGCGGTATACATTGATCAGCTCAAGGGCCTTGCGTCCCCTGGTGCCCAACTTCCCGAACTCCTCCAGCCAGGGATGGAGCTCGCGCATAAGAGCGTCATTGTCACATTTGAGGGACATCTCCTCATAGACCCGCTCTATCTTTCCGAACTCCTCTAAAAGAGCGTCGTACTGAGCCTCTGTCCAGTCTCCTTCCACACGGAAGGTCTCTGTCTCCCAGGATTCCTCACGGCGGTAGCCCGACTCGGTGTCGCAGGAGTGAATGGCAAATGTACGGTAGGCGCTGTACGCATCATCGCCTGCCAGCCAGGCAAGTCCTCTCTCCCAGTTGGCCTTGGGGTCGTATTCCTTGATATTCCAGGTATAGTCGGCCACGCCGTAGAGGGCCAGCTTGGAGGCCTCAGCATGCTCCATGGGATTGCTTACAAATCCGCACACATCATTGGATGTCAACCCATTGTCTAAGCCGTAGACCGGTCCCTGCATCACGATGTGACGGCAGTAGTCAGTCACGGGGAAGTTCCACCAGTAGAGGGCAGGGCGCTGAATCCTCTCTCCCACCCACTTCAGGGTCGAGGGAGTCATGTCGCTGCATACGGCGTCTCCCGTCCAGAACACTCTCACCGAAGGATCGAGTTCCCGGCCGTAGACAGCCAGACTGCCGCGCTCGGTGGGATTGGCCCAGGAGCGGTTGTAGTCGGTGGGACATATAATCAGCGGGGCCACGTCGCCCTTGGCCGCAACGAACTCGGCTGTCAGACGGTTGAGCAGCTCCACCTGCTTCATGGGATTGGTGCCCTCTCCGGAAATGTCGTCGAAGAAGATGGCGAAAGCCCGGACTCCCAGGTCGTACATCATCTCGAACTTGGCGACTAAATTGCCATAGTCCTCCTCGTTCCACTTGATGTCCTGACCGGGATGCACAGCCCACACGAAGTCCACGCGGTTGCGCTCACAGGCCCTGACTAACTCGGCAATGTTGCGGGCCTCGTCCTCAGGATAGGGCTTGCGCCAGTTAGGAGAGCTGTGATAGGGGTCGTCCTTAGGACCATAAATATAGGTGTTCATCTTGAAGCGGCCGTAGACATCTATCAGAGACAGGCGGGCCTGATGGGACCAGGGAGTACCGTAGAAGCCCTCCACCACCCCGCGGGCGGGCAGGTCGGGCCAGTCGTTGATCTCAAGACCGCAGGGCAGGTTCCTCTCTCCTGTCAGCCCCACTATCTGGCGGAGAGTCTGGAGGCCGTAGAAGGCTCCTCGCTCATCGTATCCTAAGATAGAGACACCGTCCTCAGAGACAGTGAGCAGATAGGCTCCGGAGAGAGGCTTCACTCCGGCCTTCATGGCCTTCTTGGGGTGGAAGTCCACCGTCAGGCGGACATCTTTCTTATCTCCCTTGTTCAGGAAGTTCACGTCACTGCCGAACAGTCCGTGCTTGTCCACCACATATACACCGCCCGATATATCCAGCACCGGGCCCTCCGGAGCTATCTCCACCACATGCGGGACAGGGTTGATCTGACGGTACAGGGCCGTCTGTCTTACAGAGTCACTGCCCCACACGGGAGCGGTCAGGATTGCTGCTGCCACGACGAGTGACAGTCTTCGGAATTTTGTCATATAGTTCGATTTTGTATTTGTTTTCTACTTTTTCACTTCGACATACTCATATTCGAGAGCCGGGCTGACCACTACGGCATCCACTGCCTCAGGGATATCCGCACCGCCGCGCAGCACCTTGAAGCTTACGCGGAACAACAGGCCGTCTCCGGATACGAGAGACTTCCCGCCCAAGTTGACAAAGGTCGGATAGACCGCCTTCGTACCGTCAGTGTGCAGACGGTCGCGGGTAAGGTTCTCCATCTGCTGCAGGCCGGAGGCCTCCACACCGGCAAATTCCAATGCCGAGGCATCGTAGGGGAGGGCTACGCTCAGGGCATTGACCGTCTTGAGCGAATCTCCGTAGAATGACAGGGTCAGGGTATCGCCGGCTTTAAGAGGCTTGTCCTGCACCTCGACACGCAGACCGCCGCAGAGAGTGTCACCGGCGCTCTTATGGTACTCGCGCATCCAGTACTCGGTGTTGATTCCGCCGTCGAGACGCACTGCCACTGCTGAGATGTCGTAGGCGTCTATGAGGCCGTTGCCGTCTATATCACCGTCCGACACATAGTCGAAATCGCTGTCAGAGCTGCGCAGACCGGTGTAGTTCATGTAGGAGGTCAGGTCGTTCTCGTCCACCTTGCCGTCCTTGTTGATGTCGCCGGGGATGACAGTCTCCGTTCCGGGCACCTTGAAGACGTAGATCTCGCGGCCCGAGCCGTAGTTGTTCACCGCGTCGGATACAGCTATACGGATGTAGCGGGCTCTCGGGCCTCCGTCGAAGGTGAAGACCTTGGTCTGGCCGTCACGCTCCCACTCGAAGGCTCCGGCGGGAGTCCAGTCCTTGCCGTTCACGCTGTAGAAGACCTCACCCTTGAGCAGGACACCGTTGCCGGCATCTAAGCGGGGCAGGTACTCGAAGCGGTCGATATTGTTGATGCCCTGGAGGTCGAGGGTAAGCTCGAAGGGCAGGGCCTTGGCCTGATACTTCGTATGCCAGGTGTCACCGCTCTCGGCCCAGTCGAAGAGCCTCCACACCTCGAAGCCCTCCTGAGAGGGGAAGGAGCAGTATCCTACGATACCGTGGATGGCCCATTCTAAAGGATTGCCCTCGGTGGTGCAGCTGTAGTCGGTCCAGTCCGAGGCCCCGGTCAGGTTGACTGCCCTCAGACGGAAGCTGTAGTCAGTCTCGGGCTGCAGGTCTGCGAATGTCAGGTAAGTGTTCCGGATGCCGGTATGCAGCAGGCCGTCGAACTCTATCTCATAGTAGTCGGCCAGCTCCTGAGGCTCCCATGCGAGAGTGGCGGCATAAGGCTCCACCGTACTCTTGTCCGCTAAGATTACAGGCACCGTCAGCTCTCCGCTGCAGATGCGGCTGTCGTCTGCCGGTGCATACTCATAGCCGTCGATGATGAGCACCACATCGTTCTGAGTGATGTCGCAGGCGGGGATGGAGACGGTCAGCACAGGATTTTTCCTCAGGTCCATCTTCTTGAACTCACTGCCGGGAGTGGCGAAGCGGTTGAGCTGAGGTGCCGCGTCATAGCTGTACTCCGCATTGACCTTCTTTCCTCCTACCTTCACGGTAACTTTCTTGGGCTCGGCCGTAATATTGACCCTCACCTGAGTGCTCTGATCCTTGACGAAGCCGTCGAAGCTGCCCTCGGCCGGATGAATGGTAAGAATGTACCTGCTGCCGGACAGAGAGGCGTCGATCCTAGTGGTGACGCTCTCTCCCGCAAGATAGCTCATCGTCCTGCCGTCATCGTCATACACATGGGTATGGTACTCGCCCTCTGCGGGCCAGCACTCGAAGATACGCTCGGAGGGGTCGATCTGAGAGGGATTGTTGTTGGGACGTACCATCGGGATGACGGCGCCCTGACGCACGAACACGGGGAGCTTCCACAGCGGTGCGGGGAAATTCTCCATGATGCGTCCTCCCTCATAGACTGCTCCGGTAAAATAATCCACCCACCTTCCCTCGGGAAGGTAGATGCCGTCGCGGATGTCATTGCCGAGAGTATCGGCCTGGGTATCCTGATAGACGGGAGCTACGAGGAAATCGGGACCGAAAAGGTACTGGTAGCGGGTCGCGGGAGTATAGGTGTAGTCGTTGGGATAATCTATGAACATGGCCCTCATCAGGGGTTTGCCGTTCACTGCTTCGCGGGACCAGGTGTAGGCGTAGGGCAGCAGCTCGGACTTGAGCTTGAGGTACATACGGTTGATGGAGGTAGCGGGTTCACCGAGGGCATGGGGATATTTCTCGTTGGAGCCCCAACCGTCCATGTTGAGCTGCATGATGGAGAAGGTCTTCCACTGGAAGTCGCGGGTATTGATCACCGCATCGGCTCCGCCGAAGATACCGTCCATGTCGGAGCAGATGTTGGGCTGACCGGCCAGACCCGAGCCGATGTAGGTCGGGATGTGGAAGCGGATATACTCCCAGTCACCGCCTGTCTGGTCCCCGGACCACACTCCCGCATAGCGCTGGGTACCGGCCCAGCCGTCGAGGGTGATGATGAAGGGGCGGGCGTCATCGCCGTAGTAGGGCATGATGCCGGCCACGTCGGCTATACCGTTGAGACCGAAGGAGTAGCCCCAGCCGACCCAGGCAACGTCAGTCTTGAGCACGCGGACTCCGGCGTCCCGGACCTCCTTGACGATATCCCTCTGCAGCAGGGCCTCGATACCCTCCTTGGGATGCAGGTCGGACTGGGTCCAGAGGCCTATCTCGACGCCCTTCGAACGGGCATAGTCACCGAACGATTTCAGGTTCAGGATATTGCTGTCGAGCGTGGAAGTCTGGCCGTAACCGGCGCCGTAACCGTCGTTGGGCAGAATCCATCCTAAGGGCATGTCGTGAGCCTCGTAGCGGTCTACCACAGCGCGGGCCGAGAACTGGTAGTTGTCCTTCTCACCGTTGAGCGACTCCCTGATGCCGCCGTTGTCCTTCTGACTTTCCTTATACCGCTTGCCGTCCTCGAAAGGCACGGTGCGGGGACCGTCGGCCTCTACCCACCAGTCGCGGTTGTAGGCATTGAGATGACCCTCATAGAAGGCAAACTTGGGCAGCAGCACCGGGTTGCCGGTAAGCTGATAGTAGGTGTCCAGCAGAGCCACAGGATCTCCGGCCACCATGACGAATACATCCATGTAATCCGTGTCGTGGGTAAGGGTCACGGTGCCTTTCTCAGCGGCTCCGAAATCGTATGCTCCGGGAGCAAATGTATGCCACATGATACCGTATCCGCCGGTCGACCAGTAATAAGGTGCGGGCGAAGCCACTCCTCCGTCGGTCCAGCTGTTCTCATTTACGATGTTGATGACACGTCCCTTGTGCGAGAAGCGTCCGTTCTGCACGCCTCCGCCGTAAAAATACTCATCGGGGGACTCGGCCAGCGTAAGGACGGTGCGGGTCTTGCCTCCGCGGCTCTCGAAGATCACGGGAGCAGTCTGACGCAGAACCTCCTTACCGCTGCGCAGGTCGGCAACGGTCATCATCGCGGTCTCCTTGTCGAAAGAGACACGGATAACTCCTGTAGACAGATGCCAGGCGTCCGCATCCTCCTCGATAGTGTAGGAGACCCCTCTGCGGGGATTGCGGACAAGAATCTCGGCAGGCGGTTCTGCCTTTGGATCACGGACTATGCCTCCGTTGTCATCCCGGAAAAGACGGAAGATATCCGGAGCATAAAAGTCCACTGTCATACGGTGACCGTCACCGAGGATAATCTCGGCAGCCGTAGGATTGAGGCGCCTTGCCTCTTCTGCTGATTCCGCTGAAAGGCAGTATCCAGTAGCTGCCGCGAGAATCAGGACCATGATAATTCTCCCTCTTAATTTCATATTTCGACTTAGAATCTAAAAATTTCTTAAAATACCTACAAATATAGTATTTTTTCAGACACCGCCGGACCTCTTTCCCCACGAACTTTCTATTGAACTGAGAGGATTAACATATTATACCGTTTTATGTTGCAATTCTGAATTATTTTATGCTTATTTGCTTAAAATTTGACACAAACACTAACCTTCATTTTTATGGACAACAGCATCCTGAAGTACAACATCAATCCCCTGGTCAGCGCCATCGGGAAGACCCCCGACCAGTTCACCAAGGAGGACATAATCAATTTCATCACCGCCAACGACATCCGCGTCGTCAACTTCCGCTACATCGCCGGCGACGGCAGGCTCAAGACCCTCAACTTCCCGGTCAGCAGCCTCCAGTACCTCGACTTGATCCTCTCGTTCGGAGAGAGAGTAGACGGCTCCAGCCTCTTCTCCTACATTGAGGCCGGATCGAGCGACCTCTACGTCATTCCCCGCTTCTCAACGGCTTATCTCGACCCTTTCGCAGAGATTCCCACCCTCGGACTGCTCTGCTCCTATTTCACCAAGGACGGACTGCCCCTCGAGAGCTCTCCCGAGTACACCCTGCACAAGGCTCACGAAGAGTTCAAGAAGACCACCGGCTACACCTTCGAGGCCATGGGCGAGCTGGAGTTCTACGTCATCTACGACGACGACTGCTGCTTCCCCTCGGAGAACCAGCGCGGCTACCATGAGTCCACACCTTTCACCAAGGTCGAGGCATTCCGCACCGAGGCCATGAAGCTCATCTCCCAGGTCGGCGGCAACATCAAGTACGCCCACTCCGAGGTCGGCAACTTCACCCTCGACGGCAAGGTGTACGAGCAGAACGAGATCGAGTTCCTCGTATCGCCAGTAGAGTCCGCCGCCGACCAGCTCGTGATGGCCAAGTGGATTCTCCGCACACTGGCATGGCAGTACGGCTTCGACATCACCTTCGCACCGAAGATCACCGAGGGCAAGGCCGGCAGCGGTCTGCATTTCCACACCCGCATGATGAACGGCGAGCACTCCGTAATGCTCAAGGACGGACGCCTCTCCGACGAGGCCCGCAAGGCCATCGCAGGCTACATGACCTGCGCCTCCTCACTGACCGCCTTCGGCAACGCCAACCCTACCTCCTACTTCCGCCTCGTACCTCACCAGGAGGCTCCCACCAGCATCTGCTGGGGCGACCGCAACCGTTCCGTACTCGTGCGCGTACCCCTCGGATGGACCGGCAGGAGCGACATGTCCGCCATCGCCAACGGACTGCCCCAGAATCCCGACATCGTAATGCCCGACAAGCAGACCGTAGAGCTCCGCTCAGGTGACGGCTCGGCCGACATCCACCTGATGCTTGCCGGATTAGTGACCGCCGCGCGTATCGGCTTCGAGCTCCCCGACGCTCTCGAGATAGCGAAAAAGACCTACGTGGACGTCAACATCCACGACGACAAGAACGCCGCCATCCTCAACTCCCTCGCCCAGCTGCCCACCTCATGCGCCGAGTCTGCAGACGAGTTAGAGAAGAACCGCGCCCTCTACGAGGCCAAGGGAGTGTTCTCAAAGAGCATGATCGACGGACGCATCGCGATGCTCCGCGCCTACAACGACGCCAACATCCGTGAGGAGACCGCCCGCGACAAAGGTCTGATGATGGAACTTGTCCGCAAGTACTATCACTGCGGATAGGAACCGGGACGGGCGCCTGATAGAGCACGTGCACCGCATGCCTCACCTATCAACGCGCATCACCTACTTCACAACGGCAGTATTCCCCACGGATGCTGCCGTTGTCTGTACCATCTCCGGCAGTCGGCTTTCTCTATTCTACCATCCATATAGCCGGTACTATTCTGCCGGTAATTCTCTCTGCTTTCACGTCCGGCTGCAACTATATTTTTAAGCGGAGAGAATAGTAAACGCAGCACCTTATAAATGAGCGCCTTACAAATAACGACCGCTCCCGAAACGCCCTTAAAAGCACGTTTCGGGAGCACTACTATTTCATATCCACCTGATTATCACCAATGTTTCCATGCGCGTTGCTCCCATCTGAAAAGAGAAAAGGACATCAGCCACAGAAACTGATGTCCTTTTTCCTTATTAACCTAAACTTAACCTATGAAAAAACTATCACTATACTCTCATGCAAACTGCGTGCCAAAAGTCTCGCAAGCTATGGAACCACATAACGGGACTTCTGGACGGGCGGGGGTCCCACTGGTCCTGAGTCACCCATACTCCGCACCGGAACAGACCTGGCACCCTGCTCATTGCTACCCCTTAGAGCCGCCTTGAACTGCTGCGACGGATTCTCCGGATCATACTGCGGCACGGGCAGCGACGGATAATATACCCTCGGATCAAAATTAGGGTCTAAAAAAATCATATCGTCAAACCATGGCTGTCCCCCGACGACTGGCCGCGATACGAGCATCTCCATCGGAGAGCCGCCCAAAAAGCCACCGGCGCCCCCGAGTATTCCCACCACTATCGCCACGATTGAGTACACAGCAGGATTCTCACTCCTCAGATCCCGCAGGAACTGAGGCATGCCGCCATCGTATATCATACGGGAGAGTATCAGCCTCCTGTCTCTAGCAAGTATCTCGCCTACCTCAAGAGGACGGCTGGCCGCCCATTTCAGATTGTCCTCAACGACATCCAGCGGCAGATATCTCGGATGAAACGCCGAAGCCGGCATCTGCTCCGGAGCCCCGACCAGATCCGTCAGCGCATCCTGCTGCAGATATTCTCCCCGCAGCCTGCCGTACCACTCCTGCCGCAACTCCACAAGAAATCCCACCCTTGCACGCAGCGTGTCCGGGTCCAGTGCCTCCTGCCCTTCTCCGGTGGCCGACATGTCAGCCGAAGACAGTTCCACCGCCGAGGGATCAGCCGATATCAGTCCGTTCACCGGCACACCGCCCTCCAACAATCCAGCCGCCAGCAGCACCGAATCCCGTCCGGCCTCATCCAGCATCCCGACCTCCACAGCCCTGTCCATCAGCGCCCGGATATCCGCCTCATACTCCGCTACCAGCGACGCTACCGTATCCCGCTCCTGCTGACGGACACCTTCCGCAACCGCTCCCGATACCTGCGACCGAAAACAGCCCGAAACCGTATCGCGTGCCTGAATCCGTACACTGCTCACGGCTGCCTCATATCCCTGCATCCGTGCCTCCTCTGCAACCGACTCCTGCTCCTGTCCTTGCGCCAGAAAACAGCCCGCGCAGCATGCCGCCAGCATGGTCACAGCCACATATTTTACGGATTTTCCCATAATCCCCATCACAACCGCAAATATTGAGCCACATCGTCCGTTCAGCCATCCATTCAACCATCTATCCAGCCACCGCAAGCCACTGTCCTCCGGCCGTACTCGTCCCACCTTCCGAAGGTGAGACCATCTCCTGCCCCATTCTGTCCCACCTCCCCACTCCTTCGGAAGGAGTCGATCAAAAGGGCACGGATAATAGATATCACCCAAAAGAAAAGCGCCCGCAGCCACACGGCCGCAGGCGCCTCTAAGTCAGTAGCGGGACCCAGGATTGAACTGGGGACCTCATGATTATGAATCATGCGCTCTAACCCCAGTATAGTAGTCACTTGAAATGGTGGATGCGGGGAGGGTGGAATGACATTTGGCATCAGATACCTTTCCGCCATCCGCCCCTGCCAGTCCGATTCATCTCCGGGCTTGCCCGTGTGCCAGTAATAGACCCTACGGGGGAGCCTAATACCCCAACCGCCTTTCGGCGGCGGGATGCGTACCACTTGAAACAGCAAGCTGGGCGCATAACTTATCCGAGAAAAACTGAAAAGCATCCGGAAAATATGGAATGCCACTATATACTGAACCGTTACTTTATCTCATAAAAAATCAGAGATAAAGTAGTAACTCGGCATTATGTTGTATTGGCGAGTTTGTACTTTTACTCAAATATTTTATGAGATAAAGTACAAACTCACTCTTTGAAATTTGGCAGATACATATGAATTGAGTATCTTTGCGGAAACGGAAATATTATGCAGGACAGACTGGTTTCACGAAACAGGGAATGTGACGAACTGCAGCGGTGTCTGGAATCAGACCGCTCCGAATTTGTCATCATCAGCGGACGGAGGCGTATCGGCAAGACATATCTCATAGACAAGTTCTTCAACTATAAATATGATTTCACCTTTGTCGGCGAGCACAACACTCCGGCTTCGGTGCAGATACAGAATTTCATGAGGGCGATCAAGCGTCATTCGAAAAGAAGACATCCGAAAGCCGGGACATGGTATGATGCTTTCAATGCGCTTGAAGATTATCTGGAGACATTGCCTTCAGACAGGAAAAAAGTCATATTCATTGATGAAATGCCTTGGATGGATACGCAGAGGTCGAATTTTGTCAATGCCCTGGAAACATTCTGGAACGGCTGGGGCAACAGGCGCACAGATATTATGCTCATCGCCACAGGATCGGCGACATCATGGATGGCGGACAAGATAGAAGCCAACCAGGGAGGACTGCACGCAAGAGTCACCTGCAACCTGCATCTTTCCCCGTTTAACCTGCATGAGACGGAAGAATATCTAAGGCAGCGCAACTGCAGATGGGACAGATACCAGATTCTGCAATGCTATATGATATTCGGCGGCGTTCCCTTTTACCTGAGCCTCCTGAATACCTCTGACAGTCTTGCACAGAACATTGACCGGCTCTTTTTTGCAGATGGAGCCCATCTCAAAGGGGAATTCGACGAACTGTACAATGCCCTGTTCAGCAATGCCGACACATATATATCAATAGTCAAGTTATTGTCGGAGAACAAGTCCGGACTGACAAGGGAGGACATAGCAAAAGCCACGGGTCTGGAAGGCTCTTTCTTGAGCAAGATACTGAAGAACCTTGAACGCTGCGATTTCATAACCCGTCTGTCTCATTTCGGGAATAAGACCCGAGGAAGCATTTTCAGGCTTACGGACTTCTTTACATTGTTTTATTACAAGTTCATAGAATCCAACAATGCCAAGGATGAAAGGTGGTGGAGCAACAACATGGATTCCCGCAGCGTCTCTGCATGGATGGGACTCAGTTTCGAACTTGTGTGTCTGGCACATCACCGGCAGATAAAAGCGGCACTCGGAATAGCCGGTGTCGGAACGGCCATATCCTCATGGAGAAGCAAAGCTGATCCTGACAAAAACATGCCTGGCTTCCAAATCGATATGATTATCGAGCGAGCAGACCGTATCATCCATTTGTGCGAAATGAAGTTCAGCACTGACCGTTATGCCATCACAGATGATTACGAGATGAAACTCCGCGAACGGATGGGATTGTTCCGTATGGCGACAAAGACCAGAAAGACATTGGTAATCACATTTGTCACTACATACGGCGTGGTGGACGGAAAACATAAAAGTATCGTCCACAGTGAAGTCACCATGGACGACCTTTTCAAATCATAGGAAAATTACTGTTACGGAAGTCGGCCTATCATTGTCCTGATAGCATAAACGACAGATGTGGGACGGATTCTTGCCGCAGACAGGGCAGTTGACAGGCTCGAAGCGGTCACGAACCGTTTTCCATCCTTGGAAACCAGAAATCTACCTCTTTCAAGAATGGACTGCCAGTGTGCCTGTATGCACGACCTTCCGAGCAGAGTGTCGAAAAGCACGGCCACATGGTGGATGTTATTTACCTGAATACGGAAGCCCTCCTCGCAGGCAAAAAGAGTTTCCATATCCTCCATACGAACCGTAGGAACACAGAACAGATGGTAAGTATTGGCACAAGACACAATACCTGCCATCTGTTCCTTCGAAAAATTACACTCGAATGAAAGTGAAGCTGCGGTCGCCATTGGATCCGCATCATACGCAAATGCCGGACTATTTATTTCAGATGTGTCATACATCCTTTTCAGTTCCATGCAATCATCCAATGAGAATGATTCGGTAGCGAACTTTTCTCGCACACAATCCTGATAATCATGCAGAATACCTCGAACTATATGGATAATCATCTCATGGCAATTCCGGCAGACCACATTGTCACAGTCTATATACCGGTGACTGTTGATGAAGTCGTCCACGAAGCGGCGATAAAGTTTGCCGCTGTCAACGACATTCCGGAGATAGGCTTCTCTCGCTGAAGCGAGCAATGCAAAAAGTCCATTCCACACATCCTGCTCGGCAGTAATGTGCCGATGATGCAAATCTCTTCCAAAAAGAGAGAATACAGTTTTCTGATCTGTTCATATTCAATTTAAATTATAAGTATTTGAGTATAAATGAAATAATGTCGCTATAAATTATCTTGCTTCAACCGTTCCACAAAGTGGTCAATCCGTTGCAGCTCCTTGGGGATGTCGATGCCTTGCGGACAGTCGGGCGAACACTGGTTGCACCCGATGCAGTGGCTGGCTTGGCGGAGCTTCGGCACGCTGCGGTCGTAACCGACAAGGAAAGCGCGGCGGGCACGGCGGTAGTCCTCGTCCTGACCGCTGCGGGGCATATTCCCCTCGTTGATACATTTGTTGTAATGCAGCAGGATGGCGGGTATGTCTATTCCGTAAGGACAAGGCATACAATACTTGCAGTCGTTGCAAGGGATGGTCTGATACTGCACCATCAGGTCTGCCGTTTCTTGCAGGAAGGCGAACTCATCTTCCGACAGAGGATGCAGAGGCGAATAGGTGCGCAGGTTGTCTTGCAGATGCTCCATATAAGTCATACCGCTGAGGACAGTCAGCACACCGGGAAAACTTCCGGCGAAGCGGAACGCCCACGATGCCACGCTCTGCCCGGATTCGCGCTGTTTCAACTTGATGACGATGTGGTCGTGTACTTTGGAGAGCCGTCCGCCTAACAGCGGTTCCATAACGACGGCGGGGATGTTCCGCTTCGCCAGTTCGCCGTAGAGGTATTCGGCATTGACGTTGATGCCCGATGCGTGCCGCCAGTCAAGGTAGTTGAGCTGTATTTGCACAAAATCCCACGGTATGCCTGATTCCTGCAACATATAGTCGAACACCCGCACATCGCCGTGGAACGAAAAGCCCAGTTTGCGGATGCGCCCCGCCTCTTTCTCTTTGAGGATGAAGTCGGCAATGCCGCAATCGTACAGCCGCCCGCGCATTTCCTCCATTCCCGCGCCCGTGCCGAGGATGTGGAACAGGTAGTAATCGAAATAATCCGTCCGCAGGTGTTTGAACGAATCCTGATACATCTTCACACTGGCATCGTGCAACTCCTTGCCACGAAGCCCTGCCCCGTAGAGGCGGTGGTTGGACATCTTCGTGGCAATGTAATACGAGTCGCGCGGATGTCGGCTGAGGGCAATGCCCGTCGCTTCCTCCGACAGCCCCTGACAATAAGGCGGCGCGGTGTCGAAATAGTTCACGCCGTGCGCCAGCGCATAGTCCACCAGCCGGTTTACTTCTTCTTGGTCCACCACTTGCCCCTCGCCGTCGGGATTGGGCATCATCGGCCAGCGCATACAGCCGTAGCCGAGCAGCGACACACGGTCACCCGTCAGCGTCCGGTAGGTCATCTCTCCGCCGGGTTCGCCGGCATTGGCAGATGTTAATGAGCCTTGCCTATCACCACAAGCCGTCAGTCCTGCGGTCGCCATTCCAGCCGCTCCCGCTATCTTGAAGAAGTCGCGGCGGGAGATTGTCTTCTTATTTTCCATATTTGTTCGTATTATTTCCATTAGAGTTCTCTGTGCACCTCGTGCCCTTCCACATAAATTGCACTGAACGGGCGTGCCGGACAAAGATTCTCGCAAGCCCCGCAACCGACGCAACGCTCCACGTTGATGGCCGGAATCTTGGGCGAATCGGGATTGGTGGCATCCGAGGGTATCATCAGTATGGCTCCCGTCGGACAATGGCGGGCACAGTTGCCGCACTCCACGCCATCGGTCAGCGGCACACAATTCTCCTTGACCCATACGGCGTGTCCTATCTGCGTGGCGGATTTCTCCGCTGCGGTTATCGGGCGTATAGCTCCGGCAGGACAGACTTCGCTGCACTTCGTACATTCCGGTCGGCAGTAGCCTCGCTCATAACCCATTTCTGGCTGCATCAGCTTCGTCAGGTCGGTGGACGGGCGAAGTACCCCGTTGGGGCATACCGACACGCAGAGCTGGCAGGCGGTGCAATGCCGGGCGAAGTCGCGTGCGCTCAATGCTCCCGGTGGCACTATCGGGGTCTTGCGGTCGGGGATTTTCTTGCTCTCGATAATCGCCAAGCCTCCGTCCACTTTCTTTTCCTGTGCCTTTAACGCGGCAGTTGTGGCAACCAAAGCCGTGGCGGTCAGAAACGAGCGGCGGGCATCGTTGATTTGCTCTGCTGAAATTTTAGATTCAACAGCTTTCGGTTGTGCGGCTTCCTTTGCCGGATGCTTGTAGCTGATGGCTCCCTTATGGCATTTTCCGATGCAATCCATACAAGCCACGCAACGGCTGTAATCAATCCGATGGTTGGCGATGTCGATACAAGCCGCCTTGCAATTCCGGGCACACAGCTTGCAGTTCACGCATTTGTCCTTGTCAATCACCGGCTTCAACCACGAAAAACGGGCAAGGAAGCCCAGCACCGTACCTACCGGACAGATAGTATTGCAGTAAGTCCGTCCGTTCCGCCACGCCAATACTCCTATTATAAGAAAGGTAAACAAGGCGATGAGGAATGTCGGCAGGCTTTTCAACCACACCTCCGTTTCATAGAAGGCATAACTGTCGGCATGTTCCGCAAAATAAGCGAGCAGATTATTCCCCCAAGCGTATATCGGGGCAAACAGATTGCTTGCAATCCGTCCGTATGAACTGTACGGCGCGAGCAATGCCACTAATGAGCCAATCCCGGCTATCATCGCAATGATGAAGACCGCCAGCACTCCATATCGCAGCCACGACTTGGCAGGAGAATAACTATAACGGTTCTTCTTCTGTTTCTTGCCCATCCAAGCAACGATGTCCTGCATCACTCCCAACGGACAGATGACCGAACAGTACACCCGTCCGAACACGAGCGTCAGCAGCACGAGGAACACTACAACTCCCACATTCAACGCCAACAACGCAGGCAGGAATTGTATCTTGGCCATCCAGCCCAGCCACGTGTGCAGTATCCCCGTAAAGTCGAGGAACAGCAGCGTCACGGCGGTGAAGAACAGGACGGCAAGCGTCAGTCTGATTTTGCGTAACATACTTCTCAACTGTTTTTATGGAATTTATATCGTAACCAAACCACCCCGTCCTCCATCTCTTTCACAGATAGCAGTTCAAGCGACTGCCCTTGCGAGGGATTGCCTTTGCCGATGTAGTGGAAGATGGATGTGGAGCCTGCCGAGCCATCGATGCCCGGATAAATGACAAGGCTCAGTTCGTCAATCAGTCCGGCTTGCAGGAATGCACCGTCAATGATGCCTCCGCCTTGCAGCGAGAGCGACTCCACACCGAAGGTCTCCGCCAAGGTCTGCATCGCCGTGTGCAGGTCGTCGCCTTTCGCTCCGGCGAACAGGTAGGATATGCCTTTTCCTTGAAGATACTCCAAGTAGAAAGCCGGAGCCGTTTCGGGCAGGATGCAGACGATGCTGTCGCCCCTTACGGTAGCGGATTCATAGAGAATGTCAGCATCCGGGTCGGCTACCACAAAGAGACGGGTTGAAGGGCGCTCGGCAATAAACGGTGCAGGATGAGCCAACGGCGTGGTGTCCTGCGTATGAAATTTCTTTGGGAAATAGCCTTCACACAACGTGTTCTTGCCGAACATCCAAGCATCGGTATTCAACTGGCGGCCAATGGCAGCATAGATGCCCATCAGTTCGCCCTTGTTTTTCCCATTGAACGGTTCCGTCCAGCGGTTGGTCAGCAGCCGACCATCCACGGAACCCATTACGTGACAAATAATTTGCGGGTACATATCGTTATCAATTTAGTTTATAATCCGGGGTCAATAGATAGTGCTCAGGTTGGCATCCGAATACCTGCCGATATAAAAGAGCAAACAGGCGTGGCTGATAGAAGCCGAACTCTCCGGCAACCTGTTCCAACGGACAGCCTTCCTTGTGGACACGCTTTTTGATGTACTCCATCATTCTGATGCGTATATATTCGGCAAGCGTTTTCCCGGTTTCTGCCCGTACAAAGTCGTTCAAGTACGCAGGTGAAAGTGAGGACAAAGCGGATTCTACCTTACTTATACCGCCTTCCACAGACTTTTGTCCGCATAATGAAAAGTATTGGGAAAGCGTTTTGTCCAGCTTCTCCATATATTCCCCGTCAATGTCGGTGCGGCAGGCAAATTGCCGTTCATAGAAACGAACGCAGTAGTCCAACAGCAGTTCCAGCCCGGCAGATACAAGGCGTAGGCTGTGGCGGTCAATATCGCGCCGCAGTTCCTCGTGGAGATGTTCCAGACGGTCTTGCACGATGCGCTTCTCTTGCATGGAAAGGTGCAAAGACTCGTTCTCCCGGTAATCGAAGAACGTATAGTCGGTTTTCTTGAACACAAGGCTTTTGGTGCTGAACAGCTCCGGGTGGAACAAAATACCGGATATGCTTCCGTCCACGGCATCCTCCCGGCTGATGCACACGATGTCGCCCGGCTTCGTAAATACCAGCGTGCCATATTGGAAATCGGCGCACTTTCTGCCATAACGCGCTTCGCCGCATCGTGTCTGGACAAAGCGGATGGCGTAGAAGTTGCCCGTAAAGCATAATGTGCCGTCGTCCTCCAAGCGTGCCGGGTCGATGACGGCCACTTTCGGGTGCAACGTCGGCTGCCGCATCTGTTTGTTAAACTCGTCTATGGTAAATGTCCGTATATCGTTCATTACTATTTGTTTTATGTCTTGATACAAAAATACCGCTTCCGCCGTGGCGCGTCCATACACAGATTACGGATTGAAGCACCAATCTCGACGAAAGCGGCAAGAGAGCTTTACTAAAGGTCAGACCTTTGGCTACCTCACCTCGGACATGAGGGTATCTCATGTCCGACCTGAGCCTACCTCATGTCCGGGATGAGATAAGTTCATTACAGATGTTTTCCAAAGAACTCTGTCAGCTTGCCTACCGCCTTTTCCACGTGCTCCGGCACCCAATACGTCTGGATGTGTCTTGCGCCGGGGATGAGATACAGTTCCTTGTTGTCCGTCCCCGTGGCTTTGCTGAAACATTGTTCGGTCATATAGAACGTGTCGGCAAGACTGCCCGCCATCATCAGGAGCGGCTGGTTGATGAGGTACATCCCTTCGCTGGCATCAAACGCCATCAAGTCCATCAGACAGCTTTTGGTATAGCGGAAGGTGGAGCCGGGATGCGCGTGCGTTTGGAGGTAATACTTGTAGCCGTCACGATAGAGGTCAAAAGGGAGCTGCTTCGCCTGCTCCGGCGAAATGCCGCTCATATCACCCACATATTCCGGTGCTTCGCCATTGGCTTCTTTCTGACGGGCGGCACAGGCATCGGCAAGACGCTCCTGCACATCGCCCATCTGCGAATCAAGAAATCCGTTGCGCCGCACCAGTCCAGAGTTGAACATACTGAGCGTGGCAACTGCCTTGAAGCGTTTGTCCGT